>Ga0164310_10000385_pt1 | contig 23121 bp, 14 predicted proteins | sample GuaBasSedimGuay1_FD_121795 | JGI IMG/M metagenome (GOLD analysis project Ga0164310, IMG submission 121795) | Subseafloor sediment microbial communities from Guaymas Basin, Gulf of California, Mexico - Guay1, Core 4569-9, 0-3 cm | ecosystem: Environmental > Aquatic > Marine > Hydrothermal vents... | reverse complement strand
CTTGATATTCATGTATATTCATCTGTACTCCTCATAAAATTTATTGTTTTTATTATATCTACTTATTTGCTCAACTCTGCAATACTCGCAAAGCTTCTTAGTCCATTGCTACGAATCGTAGCAACAAGTTTACTTCACTTCGTACTGTTCTCTACCCATTTGGTATAAATCGTTACCAAAAGTATCATTAATAACTGTTACTGGGAAATCTTTAACTGTAATCTTTCTTATAGCTTCAGGACCTAACTCCTCATATGCGATAACTTCAGCAGATGTTATTTTTTTACCTAATAATGCACCAGCACCACCAGTTGCTCCAAAATAAATCCCACCATATTCTTTACAAGCATCTTTAACTGCTTGATTTCTTTTTCCTTTACCAATCATTCCTAAACTACCATTCTTAAGCATAGTTGGAGAATATGAATCCATTCTGTATGAAGTTGTAGGTCCAGCACTTCCAATAGGTTCACCTGGTTTTGGTGGAGTAGGGCCTACAAAATATATGATACTACCTTTTAAATCAAAAGGTAACTCCTCCCCTGCTTCTATTAAATCAACTAATTTCTTATGTGCAGCATCACGAGCTGTGAAAATAGTACCATTTAAAAGTACGATATCACCAGCTTTTAATTGTCTTGTATCTTCTTCGGTTAATGGTGTTGTAAATGTATATGTTTTACTCATAACTTAATCCTTATATTGTAATATGTGCATGTCTTGAACTATGACACTGAACATTTACAGATACTGGCAATGATGCGATGTGACAAGGATTTGCTTCAATATGAACAGCAAGAACAGTTTCAGTTCCACCCATACCCATAGCTCCAATTCCAAGTTTGTTTAACTCATCTTTAATATCAGATTCCATTTCTGCCATCTCTGGGTCTTCATTAACTGAACCAATTGTTCTAAAAAGTGCGTGTTTAGAAGATATTCCAGCTTTTTCAAAAGTACCACCAATACCAACACCAACAGTTAATGGAGGGCATGGATTTCCACCAGCATCTGAAATTACTTGTTTAACATACTCAATAATTCCAGCTTTACCAGCAGCAGGAGGGAAAACTGTAGCTCTTGACACATTTTCACTTCCCCCACCTTTTGCAGCATACTCAATATCAATTTGATTACCAGCAACAATATCAAAGTGAATAATTGCAGGTAGGTTATAGCCAACTTTATCTTTTAAGTTTGCTCTAGAAAATGGCTCACAAGTAGATGCTCTTAAATAAGCATCAATATAACCCTGTTCTGTACCATCATTTATAGCGTCTCTGAGTAGTCCACCAATTATTTTACAATCAGCACCAACATTTACAAAAAACACTGCTAAACCAGTATCTTGACACAGTGGTCGTTTCTCATCTTTAGCAATATCAGCATTTTCAAGCAGTTGTGCCAAAACTTCTTTTGCGACTGGTGATTTTTCTGCATCATGTGCATCTTTTATAGCTTTATATGCATCATCCGGTAAAACTGTACCACAATGAATAATCATATTTTTAATAGCTGTTACTACATCTTGATATTGTATTTCTCTCATATAAAAAGTCTCCCTATTATTGTTTTCATTAGTCTATCTATATTTCAATAAAAAAGGCTTGAATCGAGTTTTAATGATTAGAAGTGTTGTGGAAGTGGGAAGTGTGAGAGTCTGGAAAAGATATCCAGACTTTTAAAAAGTATTAGTTCTTATTCAAAAAAACCATTTTCTTTTAGTACATCAATACCCTCTTGAATAGAGTCAACCGAGATTTTAAATTTAGCTTTTGTCTCATCATCTAAATCAAGCTCAATGATTTTCTCAACTCCATTGCTACCAAGAACAACTGGTACTCCAACAGTAATATCACGGTATCCATACTCACCATCAAGCATCACTGAAGATGGCATAACAATTCTACTATCATCAAGCATAGCTTCAACCATAACAGAGATTGCGCGACCTGGTGCATAGTAAGCAGAAGTCCCAAGATGTTTCACTATTTCAGCTCCACCATCTTTTGTTCTTTCAATTATACCTATCATGTCTTCTTTTGATACTATCTGATTTAAAGGAACTCCACCAACGGCAGAAATTTCCGGCATTGGAATCATGTTTTGTCCATGATCTCCAATCAGCATTGCTCTTATTTGTCCAGAGCCATACCCAACAGTTTGGTTTATTTGGTAAGCCATTCTAGCACCATCTAATGCTCCAGCCATACCAATAATTCTACTTCTATCCCAACCAGTTAATTTCTGTACAACATAAGTCATAATATCTAATGGATTTGACACACAAAGAATAATTGCATTTGGAGAATATTTTATAATGTTTCCAACTACATCTTTCATAATTTTTGCATTTATCATCAGTAAATCTGCTCGTGTCATTTCACTTCTACGAGGTACACCTGCAGTGATAACAATTATGTCACAATCTTTGAGATCAGCCGCTGTTTCTGCTGCAGTTACGATTGTACCTTTTGGAGCATAACTTGTTGATTGTCCAATATCAATTGCTTTACCCTTTGCTACATCTGAATTTATATCATAGAGAATAACTTCGTGACAAGCACCCGTCATTGTTAAACTGTATGCTGCAGTTGCACCAACAAAACCAGCTCCCACTATTCCTACTTTTCTACCTACCATACTCAATTCCTTTAATTTTATTTCTTTACCCTCAAGGGGCACCTCGAAAATGAAAGGGAACCCTTCATCTATTTATTACAGTAAAAGAACTCGTCCCTTTACTTACGCTATCGCTTGGATTTACCCAAAGGGCATAGCAACCTTCGGCAGGAAGCCCATTGCACTGGTGCAATTATTATAGCTGTCTCTATTTCGCTTCAAGACCGAACGTAAATCCGGCATTAACTTTTTCAATAAGCTCTGGCATTATATCTTCATAATCACCAACTATACCAAAATCAGCATTATGAAAGATAGTTTCTTTAGCATTGTGATTAATTGCAACAATTGTCTCTGACTCTTTCATCCCTGCAATATGCTGTACCGCACCACTTATACCAATAGCTATATAGACTTTAGGTCTTACAGTTTTACCAGTTTGTCCTATCTGTCTTGCATACTCAGCCAAACTTTCATCAACTATGGGACGGCTGACCGCCCATTCAGTATTAATTCCTTGATTATTAAGAGCTGTAGCTAACTCTTTAACGAGTTTCATCTCATCACTCGTTGTACCTCTACCACCTGTGACAATAATATCGGCTTCAAATAGATTTTGCAGTCCACCCTCACCTCTTACTGTTTCTATAATTTCAGTTACAAAATCACTTTGTGGTAATTCTGGTTCAAATGGTGTTATTATGCCTTCTCTACTCTCATCTGAAGTTGGAACTTCAAAAGTTCCTGCTCTTGCAGTGGAGATTTGAGGACAAACAAAACCTAAAATTGTTGCGAGTTTGGACTCACCGTAAGTTGGTCTTCTTGATTCAAGAATTGGTGCAAATATCTTTTTCTTTTTTCTGTCAAAATGCTCACCAATTTCTAGTGCTGTACAGTCTGCGGTAACACCACCGAGCGTTTTCACACCAATTCTTGGTGCTAGTTCACGACCAGCAGTTGTTGCAGCAAAAAGCGCAATTTCTGGATTTTTATCTTTAATAACTTGTGCAAATATCGTTGCAAAAGGTAAAATCCTATACTCTTCTAGTCTCTCATCATCAACCACAACCACTTCATCAGCACCATGAGCTATTAACTCTTTTGCTAAATTACCAATATCTCTACCAATTAAAAGAGTAATAACTTTTGTATCACCACCAAGGTCAGTTGCCAGACTTCTTGCCGGAGTTAGAAGCTCCAATGATGGTCTTGAAATTTTACCATTTACTACTTCCGCCCAAGTAAGTATTCCAGATGCACCATTTCTAAAATCCACCTCTTCAAAACCTTCAGGTCGTTTTTTAACTTTTGCAACTTTTTTCTCTTTAACTTCTATAGTGTTTTTGCCGGCTTTCATATTGTCAACAAGGCTTGATACTAATGCAGCTTCACCATGGCCATCACACATCTTAATAGGAGCACGTTCACTAGTAATATTTGCTACTTTAGCAACAATGGTTGGAGAACCACTAAGTCCTATCATCTCATCACTTAAATTGATATCGTCAATATTAAATACAGTAACTTCTGTACTTCTTGCTTTCACTGCGCCACTTAATGATGGACGTCTAGGGTTGACTCCAGTTGGAGTAAAAGAGAGAGTACACGGTATCGGTAGTCTCATCATCTGATAGCCACCCTCTATAATTCTTCTTGCTGTAATATGTCCATCTTTTAAATCTGCTACTTCTATAAATGTAGCTTGGGGAATACCCATATTTTCTGCAACTTGAGAAGGAACATGAGCAGTATCACCATCACTTGTTTGACGTCCAGCAACAATGATAAAATCTTCATTTAGACCTTTGCCAAAACCTAAATGTTTAAGCATTGTAGAAATTGCCAAACCTGTTGCATAAGTATCGGAGCCACCTAGTTTTCTATCACTCAAAAGATAAGCTTCATCGTAACCCATAGAGATAGCTTTTTTAAGTGATATATCAAAAGATGGTGGTCCCATTGAACATACTATTAGTTTCGCGTCAGGATTATCTATTTTCATTTGAAGCCCAGCTTCAAGTGCATACCCACAATCAATATTGATTATAGATTTTGCTTTTGTTCTGTCCATAAGACCATCATCGCCCATTCTCATCTCTGATGGTAAAGGAACCTGTTTCATTAAACTGATTATTGTTAAAGCCATATTATATTCTCCTCACTTTACATCATATTGTAGTCTGGACCATCGCCACCATAAGGTGTAGTCCAAGTAATTCCACTGTTAGGTGATTTAATATCACACGTTTTACAGTGAACGCAGTTCTCAGCATGCAGTCTAAGTGATTTAGCACCACTTTTCTTATCTATATGCAGTTCATAAACTTCAGCAGGACACATAGATGCTTCGGATAGACCATACTCTTCTATGTTAGATGATTGAAATTGTTTTTCATCATTTACAACTAAGTGTGGTACTTGAACTTCATCATGCATTGCTTTTGAGTGATATACGGTTGTGACTTTATCAAATGTGAGTTTTTTATCATAATCTAGTTTATCTGCAAATCTCTGTGCAAAAGGCTCCCCAGAGAATTCTCTTATCGTTTGAGTTTCACTAAAATCATTATGTACTTTTGGAACCATCAAGCAAGTACCACCAGTAACTAGCTGAATACCCATTTTAAGACCACCAAGAATCATACCATCCTGCATTACTGCTCTCATATTTCTAACTGGATATAACTCACTGTAGATAGAACTGCTATTTACAAGTTCTTCATATCTTGAGAGTGAGTTTTTACTTGTATCTTCACTTATGAGTGCTTCAACTGCTGCTGTAGCTGCACAGATACCTGATCTTACAGCTAAGTGAACACCCTTAAGTCTTGCAGTTGTTAAGAAACCAGCACTATCACCAACAATCATCATATTGTCAGCATAGTATTTTGGTACAGAGTTCCAGCCACCTTCAGGAAGTGTTTTTGCTCCAGCTTCTATAACCGAACCACCTTCAAGGATTTTAGACACGTATGGATGCGTTTTCCATACTTGCATAGCAGCATGAACATCAAAAGATGGATCTTTATAATCAAGTCCAACTACAAGTCCAAGAGCAACTCTATTATCAGTCAAGCCGTAGATGAAACCACCACCAAACTCTTCTTTATCTTTAAGTGGGTAGCCAAAAGTATGCTTAACTGTACCAGCTTCTATATTACCTTCTGGAACTTTCCAAATCTCTTTTACACCTAAAGAGTATATCTGAGGATTTTTTCCAGCATCTAGATTCAACTTTTCAATAACTGTTTTAACTGCAGAACCTCTTGTTCCTTCAGCAAAAACTGTAATAGCAGCTTCTACTGTTGTTCCTTCTTGAAAGTTTTTCTGTTTTACTCCGTGATGGTCAACACCAGTATCTTTTGTTTTTACACCAATGACTCTGTTTTCACTATCATAGACTACAGAATCAACAGAAAATCCAGTGTAAATCTCTACACCTCTCTCTTCGGCTAATGTAGCTAAATATTTACAAACTTGAGCAAGTGATGCTATATAGTTTCCATCATTAGACATATAAGGAGGATGAAATGGTAAAACTATCTCTCCTCCATTATCATTTAACTTAGCAACACTATCAGCACCAACTAGCGAATCAAATGGAAGACCATCAAACTCACCAGTTGTTAACAACTCTCTAAATACTCTAGGTCGTATAACAGCACCTGAAAGTATATGTGAACCAATAGAACTACCTTTTTCAACAAGTATAATTCTTTTGTTTTCACCTTTTTGCTTTAGTTTATCAGCTAAAGCAATCGCTGTCGACAAACCAGCAGGCCCACCACCAACAATAAGTACATCTGTAGAAATAACATTTTGATTATCCATTTAGCACCCCATAATTATTTATAAAATTACTTAAGTATAAATTTTATATTAAGTATGAAGATAGATTAACAAAGTTTAAGTTAAATTTAAATTTCAAAGTAATTATAAAAGAGAAGAGTATTTATTGCTGTAACTTAATGAAACATATAAGAAAAACAAATGAGAGAGAAATTTTAAACTATTTCTCTCTCGTGGAATATTAGAGATTTACTATTTAGCTTCTTTTAAGTCGTCAAAAAAACCATTTGAGTAAAGAGTATCAACCATCTCTTGAACAGAAGCTACAGAGTTTTTAAATCTAGTTTTTTGTAGAGTTTTGAGTGTCATTTCAATAACTTGTTCTCCACCACCTGCCCCGATCATTACAGGAACACCACTAACGATACCGCTATAACCACCATATTCACCATCTAGCATCATTGCACATGAGTGAATCTGTTTTGTATCTTTTAAAATAGCATCTACCATTACAGCAGTCGATTTTGCAGGTGCATAGTATGCTGAACCATTACCAAGAAGGTTTACAATCTGAGCTCCACCATTTCTTGTTTTTTTAACAATCTCACCAATCTCTTCAGAGTCAAGTAAATCATCAATAGGAACACCAGCAACTGTAGTAAACTTAGGAAGAGGAACCATAGTATCACCATGGCCACCCATTACTGTAGCACGAATTTGTCCTGCTCCATAACCTAGTTTTTCATAAATAAAGTGTGCCATTCTAGCAGCATCTAAAATTCCTGCCATACCAAGGATTCTCTCTCTTGGAAATCCAGTATATTTATGTGCAACATACGTCATTACGTCAAGAGGATTACTAACAACCACAACTATCGCATTAGGAGCATGTTCTTTTATCTCTAAAGAATAAGCTTTAACAATCTCAGCATTTTTAGTAAGAAGATCATCCCTACTCATACCTGGTGTTCTTGGAGCACCTGCTGTAATAACTACTATTTCACTTTCAGCCATGTCTTCTGGGCCTTCTGCAGCTCTTACAATTGTATGTTCTCTTGCTGCGTTTGCCGCTTGAGACATATCAAGTGCTTTTCCTTTAGCTACGTCAATATTTCTACCACGTAAAATTACTTCGTGACATGAACCACGCATAGCTAATATAAAAGCTACGGTTGAGCCAAAATTTCCTGTACCTATTACTGTTACTTTACTTGCCATTGATTCTCCAAATGTGAGGATTTTAATTTTTTATTATTAGTTAAATCAATTTTTAACTAATAACAAAAGATTAATAGTTTTATACATTCCCAAACTGGAGTTCAGGAATGAGTTTAAAAAGTTATATACCTGCGTTTAGAGAAACGCAGATAAGCGATTAAAAACTAAATAGCGTCAATAATAGCATTCAAAGTTGCAGATGGTCTCATCGCAGCTTCAGCTTTTGCATCATCTGGTCTGAAATATCCACCGATATCTTGAGCTTTACCCTCAACAGCAAGTAGCTCTTCGATAATTTTTGCTTCGTTATCAACTAAAGCTTTTGCCACTGGAGCAAATTTAGCAGCTAACTCAGCGTTGTCACCTTCAGCAAGTGCTTTAGCCCAATACTGAGCTACGAAGAAGTGAGACGCTTTGTTATCTGGCTCACAACATTTACGTGATGGCTCTTTGTTGTTGTCAAGGTAAGCATCATTTGCAATATCAAGACCAGCAGTTAAAGCTGTAAGTTTTGCATCTGAGTGTTTTTTACCTAAGAAACGTAAAGATTCAGCTAGTGCTAAAATCTCACCAAGTGAATCCCAACGAAGGTGACCTTCTTTTAAGAATTGGTCAACGTGTTTAGGAGCAGAACCACCAGCACCAGTCTCATAAAGACCACCACCAGCTAATAAAGGAACGATTGAAAGCATTTTTGCAGATGTTCCAAGCTCTAAGATTGGATACATATCTGTAAGGTGGTCACGAAGAACGTTACCGGTTACAGCGATAGTTGTTTTACCTTCACGTACACGTGCATTTGTAAAACGAGTTGCATCTGTTACATTCATAAATTGAATATCTAGACCTGAAGTATCATGGTCTTTAAGGTATGCATCTACTTTGTTCTTAACTTGAACATCGTGAGCACGGTTTTCATCTAGCCAGAAGATAGCAGGAACGTTTTCAATTCTAGTTCTCTCAACTGTTAAACGAACCCAGTCTTTGATTGGAATATCTTTAGTACGAGACATTCTCCAGATATCACCAGCTTCACACTCAAAACTCATAAGAACACCATCTTCACCTGTTACAGTAACAGTACCAGCTTCAGCTAGTTCGAAAGTTGTTGGGTGAGAACCATACTCTTCAGCTTTTTGAGCCATAAGACCGATATTTTGCATTGTACCCATAGTTGAAACATCATACTGACCGTTTTTAACACAATCAGCAACCATTTCAGCATGAAACATAGCATAAGTAGAATCAGGAATAACAGCAACACACTCTACTGCTGCTCCAGTTCTGTCCCATTGCTTACCACCTTCACGAACAACAACTGGCATAGAAGCATCAATAATTACGTCATTTGAAGCATTAAAGTTAGTAGTACCTTTATCAGAATCAACCATAGCTAATTTAGGAGAGTCAGACTCTAATGCAGCTAGGAAATCAGCCTTAATTTCAGCTTCTTTAGCATGACCGGCAATTTTCTTCTCTAAGTCAGACATACCTTGGTTTGGCTGAACTTTAAGCTCTGTAAATGTGTCTGCATGTTTTGCAAATACATCTTTAAAAAATACAGTGAAAGCATGACCAAACATAATAGGATCAGATATTTTCATCATTGTAGCTTTAAGGTGCAGCGACCATAAAACATCATTTACTTTTGCATCTTCTATTGTTTTTTCATAAAAAGAGTTAAGAGAAGCGATAGACATAAATGTACCATCAAGGATTTCGCCATCAAGAGCATCAATAGTAGTTAACTCTTTACCATTAAGAGCAATAGTAACTTTTTGAGCTTTTTCCACTGTAACTGATTTCTCATTACCATAAAAGTCTCCATTACCTTCCATATGTGCAACATATGATTTAGGATTCTCTGGGAACGCACGTAGTTTATGTGGATTTTTCTGTGCAAATTTCTTAACTGCAACTGCAGCACGACGGTCAGAGTTACCTTCACGAAGAACAGGATTAACCGCAGAACCTAAGCATGTGCTATATTTAGCTTGAACAGCCTCTTCCTCAGCATTTACCGGGTTTGCAGTATAATCTGGAATATCATAACCTTGACCTTGAAGTTCAGCAATACAATCTTTAAGTTGTCCAACAGAAGCAGAAATATTTGGAAGTTTAATAATATTTGCATCTGGCTGTAATACAACCTCTCCTAATTTAGAAAGCTCATCTTCAGCAAGGCCCATTGCAGCCAAAACTCTACCTGCTAGTGAGATATCACTAGTAACTACTTCAACACCCGCAGCTTTAGTGAAAGCATTTACGATAGGTAATAACGAATAAGTTGCTAAAGCCGGAGCTTCATCAATTTTTGACCAAATAATTTTTGACATATGTTGTCCTTAGGTTAATATTTTATTTTCCATAGCAGTAATGCTTTACGGAAATTTACAGAGTAATAATAGCACTAAGATTTATAATGTTTGATGAGCTTCAATATATGGAGTAACTATTATTTCGTTTCTGTTTCATTTCGTAGCACGCTTAATATTACGTAAGTGTGTAGAATAGTGACGCGTAAAATCATGTTTTCCATTTTTTGATTTCATAAAGTATAAATAGTTTGTTTTAGCAGGAAATATGGCTGCTTTGATTGCATCAAAACTTACATTACAAACAGGTAGCTTTGGAATACCGGAATGCATGTATGTATTATAGATTGAACGGTCCTCTCTGATGCGTTTCGGAGTTATTTTTATGTGCGAATATTTTCCATAATTCAGAGTGCCGTCCATCTGTAATTTCATACCTTTTTTTATTCTATTATGGATAACAGAACTTACAGTCGGCATCTCCTCTACGTTTGCTGATTCTTTTTGAATAACAGATGCGACTGCTACATAATGAAACCATTTTGTTTCATTGTAGTTTCCAAAAACTTTTATAGAAAACTCTTTCATTTTTGACTTTGAAAGATTAAGTAAAAGTCGTATAATCTCTTTTTCTGTAATTCCAACTGGAAGTTTGTATGTATTTGGAACAAACATCCCCTCTTTTAGCTTTGCTTGTATCTCATACTCTTTTTGAAGTTTTTTTCTATCTAGTTTTAAACTTTTTGAGAGTTGATTTAAAAATATATATGTTGTTTCACCGGGGATCAGCGTGATGTCTTGCAGGGCTGCTTTTGCACGAGTTAGTTTATATAAAAAATCACCCTTAGTACTTTTTGTTTCACCTATATTTATCCATCCACTTTGAGGAGAACCAATAAGTCGTAAAAGTAATGAATCCAGTTTGCAAACTTCGTAATTTTTAGACTGCATTTGTGTTATAATCTGATTAATAGAACCCTTAGGTATATAGAGTACTTTTGGAGTTTCGATAGGCTTATTTAGGTAATACATGAACGATAAAACAGTTATCAATACAATATCAGCAATATACTTTACAATTGTTAGTTTTTTATCTTTCATTTTTTTACTGCTCACTGCTACTTTTATAATCTTACAAAATGGTTTATATATAGATAATATATCGATTCCAAATGTTAAAGTGAAGCAATTATACATTAAATGGAATGAAAAAGTAGATATTTCTATAAAAGAGATTTCAGTACATAAAAAACAGTCAAGTGGTAAAACAGAGATTAATTATAAAGAGATAGATAGTTATCTTAAAAGTCTCTCTCTGGCTGCTAACTGGTTTGGAAATATATCTATTAATAAGATAAAATTCAATGACCTTACTGCTTCATTTAAATACAAAGATGGACAAAAAGGCTTTATAGTAGCCTCCTCCCAAGATTTTCATATCAATAGCTCTATATATTTTGAATCTGAATTTTTAAATATGAACATTATAGAACTTAGGGACTTTAAAAGAAAAATTAACTTAAACGGTACTCTCTATTTTAATCCTAAAAACATTGAACTCAGTGCACTTCTTAATATAAATATCAATAATGATTTAGATGCAAAAGTATTATTTCATACAAATGAGAAAAGAGTTGACTACAAATTAATAGCCAATAAAGAGATAAAAGATATTACTCATTTAATCAATATAGCAAACTTACCAAAAGGAGTAAGATACTGGGCATTAGATGCTATTGATATGTCGCATGTAACTATTGATAGTGCCGATGGCTTTATAGAATTTGACAAGTTCAGTGAGGCCTATAAAAATATACATATTAAAACAACTGTAAATAAGATGAATTATACTTATGACAGGAAACTAGATTCTATTCATACAAAAAAAACACTTTTAGAATTTAAAGATGGAATACTTTTTATATACCCAAAAGAGGCCTACTCTTACGGTATGTTTTTAGACAAAAGTTGGCTCAAGATAGATTTCTCGACACCTCAAGAGATTTTAACCCTGCATCTACTGTTTGACGGTATGATAAACAAAGATATGCTAACGATACTATCTAATTATAAAATAGACCTACCCTTCTTACAAAAAAAAGGTGAAGTGTCTACAAATCTTACAATCAAAGTTAATTTAATAACAATAGATATTGATGCCAGAGGAGACTTTTTTAGTAAAAAAGCTAATTTTGACTACTTGGGATTAAATATTGATGTGTTTGATGCATATATAAAACTTAATAATCACAATGTTGAAATAAACAATATGAAGGCAAAATACAAAGATATTGCTACAGCAGAAGTTGATGTAATCTTTAACGCTAAAGCTTCAGAAGGCACTATTTCTTTTAATGTTGAGCATATAGCTCTCAGTGAAGGTAGATTACTTTTAGATAAGAACCCACTCAAGATTATTTATAACATATCACCAAATAATGATAGGATTGATATAGCAAAGTCAAGATGGAGATATGATGATTTTATTCTCAACTTAAATAAAACGCGTGTACCTTTTGATTTAGAAAAACTTTTAGTAAAGTTACCTACAACATTTTTTAAAATAGATGGAGTTGCATCAGGCTTTGTTGCAGGAAACATATCTATAGATACAATGAAGTTAGATCTTAGAGTTGATATATTAAATCTTGATTACAAAGGTATTGAATTTTCACAATCAAATACACCATTAAATATTTCATATGATGACACACTCACTGTATCATCAGTATCAAATATACTTTTCAACATTGATGGTTCCGAATTTGATTTTAACAATGCCGTGCTTGATATAGGAGCTTACAGTATTAATCTTAAGAAAGCAGATCTACTTAGCACAGATGGTCTTATTAGCACAGAAGTTAATGCATTCTACAACACAAAAAATGGTACTGGAATATTGGGATTAAAAGATTTAAATATCCAAGATAGGGATACTTTATTTTATACTAAAGATAAACTAATATTTTCCTTTGAAGCATCACAAGAGAGTATTAAAATCCGTTCAAGTGAACTTGATTCAACGTTTACCATTACCGATGAAGGCTGGAATGCTGAACTTAATTCGCTATCTAAAATATCAGGTAGTTCAAAGCTTCTACAAAAGTTGAAATTAACACAAGGAAAAGTGGAATTTCATAAGAAGAAAAAGGAAAAATCCATTAGGTTTAATGCAGATATTTCATATCCCTACAAGATACTTGTAGAAAACAACATTCCTGTTGATAAGTATAAAATAAAAGGAAAAATAAATTCTAAAAAATCATCTATCAATATAAATAAAAAAATTAATGTCAAAATAAATCATAATATAAATGTCAAAATTAAAGATAGTGGTATAAATATACCTGAATTATTGCATTTGCTTGAAGATATGAACACATCATCTAATAAAAAAAATAGTAAAAATATTATGTTAGATGCATCGAACTCTTATTTATACATAGGCAATAGTAGAAAAATCATATCTAATAAAATGAGTCTTCAGTATCAAAACAACATTACAACTGCACAACTAGAGTATAAAAATGGTCATGCTGGATTTAAACTAGAAGATAAAAAAATGCATCTATATGGAGAAAACTTTAATGATGATTTTATGGAGAACCTTTTTTCTCTTGCAGAGTTTAAGGGTGGAAAATTAAACTTCTCAATGAATGGAACGATTGAGAACTATGATGGTCTGTTTTATATAACAGATACAACTATAACTGACTATAAAATGATTAACAATATCCTAGCTTTTATCAATACTGTTCCATCTCTAGCTACTTTTTCTCTGCCTGGTTATAGTAAACATGGATTAAAAATTAAAAGTGCCTATATGAATTTCAATGCTAAACAAAGTGTTTTTAACATCTCTGACTTTTTCTTAGACTCAAAAGAGATTGATATTTTAGGAGGAGGCATTGCTGACTTAAATAGAGACAAGGTTGATGTGACACTTAATCTAAAAACAGATTTAGGAAGCAGTGTTTCAAAAATACCTCTAGTTGGGTATATAATACTTGGTGAAGACAATACTATATCAACGACAATGAAAATTACTGGTAAACTAACAAATCCAAAAGTAAAATCTTTATTAGCAAAAGATATCGTCGTTGCTCCTATAAATATTGTAAAAAGGGCTCTGCTTTTACCTTATGATTTAATCAAATCTATAGGCGATATAAACATAAGCAACTAATTTTTCTTATTACTCATTTCTTAGAACAGTTAAAATATCAACTTCACTCGCTTTTTTAGCAGGATAATAAGCAGACGCAACAACAATAACAAAAGCACCAGACACAATCATAAAGAAGTCTTTTAAGCTTAAGTCTAATGGTAGAGTTGTTGTTGGATACACATCTTTAGGTAATGATACTATATCAAAAGTACTAAGTACCCATAATCCGCTCATACCAAATACAACTCCAGCGAAAATTCCTCCGATACCAATAACAATTCCAAGATATAAAAAAACTTTTTTTATTTCGCTTGTTGTTGCACCTAATGATAACAAAAGAGCTATTTCTCCTCTTCTGTTCATTACGGTCATCAGCAAAGATGATATAATATTAATAGCCGCTATGAGAATAATAAGCATTAAAACTATGAAAAGAGATGCTTTTTCAAGCTCTAAGGCAGCAAAGAAGTTAAGATTATCTTCCCACCATCCTTTTATTGTAACGCTCACAGGAAGCATCTCTTGAATTTTTAAAATATCTTGATGTGGGTCATTTGAGAAAATATGTATACCATCATACTGATTAGAGGGCATATGAAGCATTGCTTGCATAGATGCTAGTGTTGTATAGCTGTATGCCCTATCGTAAGCAGTAAGTCCAGAATCAAAAATTGACTTAACTTTAAAGCGTTTTATTTTCGGAGTGACTGAAAGTCCACCTGGCTCAACCTGAGTAAAAATATACATTAATTTATCATCTTTATATAAATCAAACTCTTCTTTTAGGCTTTTTCCTATAAGAACTTCAAATTTCTTAAAAGAGTGATTTTTTATAGCCTTGTTTAAAACACTATTTACCGCTGCCTCTTCATTAAAGTTTACTCCAAAGATATAACCACCCTCAAGCTTTGTTCCACTTCTAGCCATAATAGCAGACTGCACATAAGGGCTAAACTTGAGATCTGGAAATTTTAATTCTAAGTCCATAAGTAAACTTTCATTTACTGAACCATAAAATTTAGGAACAATAGTGAGAGGATAGTTCATGATAGTCAGTTTTTTTCTAAACTCTTTATCAAAACCATTCATTAGTGCCATAGCAATAAGTAAAACTGTAACACCAAGGGTAATCCCTAAAAATGCAAGTAATGCCGATAAAAAGATAAAGGGCTGATCTTTATCAAACCGTAGAAATCTTTTTACTAGATAGGGGACTAAAGATGTTTTCAAGAAGCAAAAGCACCTTTCTTAGGACCACTTTTACCACAACACTGTTTATATTTTTTACCACTTCCACAAGGACAAGGATCATTTCTTGCGATTTTTTTCTCTGAAACTACTGATTCATCTTCCTCGCTGTTTGAATGGTTAAATATTCTTGCTGCTTCTTTTATTTTTTGTTCTGCTGCTAACTGTTCTGCTATTTTAGCAGCTTCATCTTCTGCAGATTCCATTTTAAACTGAATTATTTGCAAAGTTTTAATAGTGTTGAATTTAATATCATTAATCAGTTCGCCAAAAAGATTAAAACTCTCTTTCTTATACTCAACTAAAGGATCTTTTTGATTATAAGCACGAAGTCTAATTCCCGTTTTCATATTGTCCATTGAGTAAAGATGCTCTCTCCAAGCACTATCTAACTCTTTTAGATAAAACTCTTTTTCTATATCTGTACGAACTTCATCTTCTAAAACGCTCATTTTACTGTCATAAGACTCTTTTAGCGTAGATATAGTGGCTTCAAGTAGCTCTTCGTACTCCATAGATGATAAAGAGTCCATATCTAGGTCAAAATTAACTTCTTCTTTTAGTAGTTCTGCAATTTTTTTAAGATTAAAATCTTCTCTAGCCCCACCATCAAACACATCAGATGTATTTAATATATGCTCAATATATTCAGCTCTGATTTCATTGATTTTCCCTGCAATATCGTACTCTTTTGAAAGCAGTTGATTTCTAAACTTATAAACAATTTTTCGCTGTTCATTTGCTACATCATCATACTCAACTATCTGTTTACGACCTTCATAGTGCATATTTTCAACTTTTTTCTGAGCTTTTTCAACCGCACGAGTAACCATTTTCGACTCTATATATTCACCATCTTCAACACCAAGTCTTTCCATAATAGATTTGATTTTATCAGAACCAAAAATACGAAGCAAATTATCTTCTAAAGATAGATAAAATTGCGTAGTACCTGCATCACCTTGACGACCTGAACGTCCACGGAGTTGATTATCTATACGACGATTTTCATGTCTTTCTGTACCAACAATATAGAGACCACCAAGAGCTTTTACTTCATCGTTCACTTTGATGTCAACACCACGACCAGCCATGTTTGTGGCGATTGTTACAGCACCTTTCGTACCTGCAGATTTAATAATCTCACCCTCTTGCTCGTGATTCTTTGCATTTAATACAGTGTGTGCAATTTTTTGAGCTTTAAGGACTTCATGTAAAGCTTCAGATTTTTCAATAGAAGCAGTACCAATAAGAACTGGCTGACCAGTTTTTGAAAGTTTTTTAATTGTATCAATTACAGCAGAAAACTTTTCTTCTTCAGTTTTATAGATAAGGTCATTTAAATCAACTCTTGTAATTGGAATGTTTGTAGGGATAGAAACAACATCAAGGTTGTAAATCTGAGCAAACTCTGTAGCTTCAGTCTCTGCTGTACCAGTCATACCTGCTAACTTATCATACATTCTAAAGTAATTCTGAAAAGTAATGTCTGCAAGTGTTTGTGTTTCTTCTTTAACTTCTACACCCTCTTTTGCTTCTAAAGCCTGGTGAAGACCTTCGGAGAAACGGCGACCCTCACTAAGACGACCTGTAAATTCATCAACAATTACAACTTCACCATCATTAACAACATAATCAACATCTTTTACAAAAAGATAATTAGATTTTAATGCTTGATCTAAAGCATGAGGAAGTGAAGCATTTTCAGCACTATAAAGATTTTCAACCTTAAACAGCTCCTCAGCCTTTGTAATCCCCTCTTCTGTAATTAAAATAACTTTATCTTTCTCATCAACTGTAAAGTGTTCATCTTTTGTGAGCTTCAATGCGATTGCATTAGCATCTGAGTAATCTTGCATACTTCTATTTGTAGGTCCAGAGATTATAAGTGGTGTTCTAGCTTCATCAATTAAAATAGAGTCAACTTCATCAACTATAACAAAGTTATGTCCACGCTGAGCCATCTGATCTGCAGAATAACTCATGTTATCTCTTAAGTAATCAAATCCAAACTCATTATTTGTACCATAAGTAATATCACATTCATAAGCAGCTTTTTTAGCTTCAGCATCATGATTGTCTTCTAAAACAGAACCAACGCTAAAGCCTAGGAATTCGTACAACACTCCCATCTCTGTAGCATCTCTAGATGCTAGATAGTCATTTACTGTTACTAGATGAACACCTTTTCCTGTCATTGCGTTTAACACAATAGCTAATGTAGCAACAAGTGTTTTACCTTCACCTGTCTTCATTTCTGCTATTCTGCCTTCATGCAGAGCCATACCACCAATAAGCTGAACATCAAAGTGTCTCATGTTTAGAACTCTTTTACTAGCTTCTCTTGTAATTGCAAAAGAAGCCTCTAGAGCATCTGTTAAACTTTTTTCCTCATTTAAAACACTATTTTTAAGTTCTAAGAACGTAGCTTTAAGCTCATCATCACTCAAGCCTTCATATTTACTTTCAAGAGCATTAATGCTCTTTACTCTTTTAGAATATTTTTTTAATTCACGATCATTTGATGTACCAAAAATCTTACCTATTAGTGCTTGTAGCAAATCTAAACCTTATTTGATCAACTATATAATATACTATATAGTAGCCATTGAAATTGAGGTCATTTTACCATATAAAGCATAATAATTAGTATAAAGAGGGGAAATGATTTCTTCAGAGTATAATATTAAATAATATGTAAACAAGCACTTTGCTATAATTTCCAATAACAAGGATATAAATGAAATATATAATAGCTTTACAAATAATGTTTACAATGGCGTTCTCTTCACTCTTAGATATTAACTCTTTTGAGGCTGATTTTAATCAAGTAATTACTGATGAAAAAGGTAAAGAATTAAGCTATAGCGGGCATATCGTGGCATCAAAGCCCCAGTATGCTCTATGGAGCTATAAAGAACCTGTTGAGAAAAATGTATATATAACTCCACGCTATGTTACAGTAGTTGAACCAGAGATAGAACAAGCTATTATAAGAAAAATAACATCTGATTTTGATTTTTTCAATATGATAAAAAAAGCAAAGAAAAAGAAAGAAAATATATATGTTGCTACTTTAAATGAATCAAAATATACAATAAAATTAGAAAATTCTATGATAAAATCAATCTCTTATCTTGATGAGTTTGAGAACAGTGTTAATATTATTTTCAATAATCAGAGTAATAATAAGATATTTTCAGAAGATATTTTTAGAGCTAATATACCTGTAGAGTATGACATCATAAGAGACTAAACTACAGGTATAAAGAAGGCTTTCCTAATAAATAGCCTTGTGAATAGTCAATTCCAAGTTTTTTAACTATCTCAAGTTCTTTTGGTGTTTCTATATGCTCAGCAATTGTCTTAATTCCACTTTTTTTAGCAAACTGAACTATACTTTGAACAATAATCAGGTTAGTTCTGTTTTCATCTATCCCTCTTATGAAACTGCCATCTATTTTTATAAACTCAGCACTTAAATCAAACATTCGATTATACGCAGAATTATCCGTGGAGAAATCATCAATAATTACGTGATATCCCATCTCTTTGAGTTTTAGTATCTGATTATCCATAGAAGTATACTTAGAAATTATAATGTCTTCTACAATCTCTAAATGAATTCTATTCGGTGATATATTATATTTTTTACACTTATAATCTAAAAAATTGACTAAATACTCTTCGCGAAGATCATACATGCTGATATTTAATGAAAAATTATAGTCATTATCTTTAAAAAGCTTAAATGTTTTATCTATCACTGTTCTTGTTATTGGAGTTATTAAACCTATCAGCTTAGCACTGTTAATAAACTTATTGGCATCAATAAGTTTATCATCTTCATCCATTAGTCTACATAAAACCTCATAGTGTTTTACTTCCGGACTGCTGTTACTAACGATAGGCTGATAATATGTAAAAACTTTATCATCTTCAAACGCTTTTTTTAGAACTTTTATCCAATACAGACTTTCTCTTTGCTCTTGTATATACTCAGATTTTGATGAGAAGACAACTGTTTGATCTCCACCAAAATATTTTGCTTCTTTTGAAGCTGACTTTGCATTTACAAATAATTTTTTACCCTCTCCTCTATCAATTCCCATCGAGAATATTATATAATGGCTATGTTCTTCAAACTCCATAGGTGCCTCTTTAAAAAGTGCCTGAATTTGTTTTGATAATAAAATATCTTGTTGTGCTGAAGGTTCATCAAGTAAAATAACAAACTCATCTGCTGTAATATGAAATAGTTCAGCATTTTTAGGTAAAAACAGACCTAGTCTTTTTGCACACTCTTTCAAAAGAGTATTTGCTTTGCCCATTCCATAAATACTATTAATAAAATCAAAATGATCAATATTTATATATATAAGAGATTGTTTAATACCACCTAAAGCTGTTTGTAACGCGTACTTACTAGGAAGTCTTGTTAATTCATATATATTCTTATCTATATGAATTTTATCCTCATATGCTTTAATCTTATCGCCCATTTTCTTTTCATTAAGCATAAAGCGTCCTATACGCTTTCTTTCATAGAGCAAATCATCATTAAGCTTATTAAAATTTACTTGTGAACATTCAAGTGCATCTATATGGGACTTCATATAACTTCTGTCATATATTAACTTCGAGGAGACATTGTGTATGGAGTTTAATAACGAATTCACATCAAAAGGCTTTTTTATCACTTCATTTAAATGTAGCTCATAAAGTTTAAGGAGTTTATCACTTGAAGTTTCACTTGTTGTGAGGATTATATTTTGGAACTGATTGATAGATTGTAGATTCTTCACAAGTTGATTAATGCTCATTATTGAAGATGTAGTATCAATTATAATTAAATCATAACTATTTAGCTTAGCATACCCAAGAGCCATAGTCGCATCATTTGCATCATCCACTCTGAAAAATAGTTTTTTCAATTCACTAGTCATAGTCGATAAAAAATATTGATCTTCATCTATGTATAGTAGTGATAGCTCTTTAGTAAGAGGTAGAATTTCTTTTAATTCTGGCATGGTCAAATTTTACTATTTTATAACTAATGAACTGCTTTAAGATAGATTTAAATTGTAGAAAAAATTAGAGATATAAGCTAGGTTAAAAACCCAGCTTATATAAAATAGAATTATACTGGCTTAACAGTAATTCCATATTTATCTTCAGCAGTTTTACGTGCTTCTAAGTGATACCCTTCGATTTCATTAAAGTTAAGGTATTTGTAAACTGCATCTTCTTTCCCTGCAAGTTTAGCAGGAACAACATCCATGTATTCTTGAACTGTTGGAATACGACCAAGTTTTGCACATAATGCTGCAAGCTCAGCAGAACCAAGATAAACTTGCGTACCTTTACCTAAACGGTTATCAAAGTTACGAGTTGATGTTGAGAAAACAGTAGAACCAACACGAGCTGATGCTTGATTACCCATACATAAAGAACAACCAGGAACCTCTGTGTGAGCTTCAATAGCTTTAAATACGTCGTAGTAACCTTCATTTATTAGTTGTTGCTCATCCATTCTAGTTGGTGGAACAATCCAGAACTTCTCAACAGCAACACCAGTTTCGCCTCTCATAACTTCACCAGCCGCTCTGTAGTGACCGATATTTGTCATACAAGAACCTAAGAACACTTCATGAAGTTCAGTACCAGCAACTTCACTTAAAAGTTTAACATTATCTGGATCATTAGGACAACACAGGATAGGCTCTGTAATTTCATTAAGATTAATCTCGATTACTTCTGCGTACTCTGCATCAGCATCTGGTTGCATTAATGATGGATTAGCTAACCAATCTTTCATCTTACCAACACGACGAGCAAGTGTACGAGAATCTTCATATCCATCTTTAATCATAGATTCTAAAAGAACTACATTTGATTTTAAATACTCTTCAATTGGAGCAGTATTTAAAAGAACTGTACATGCAGCAGCAGAACGCTCTGCAGAAGCATCTGAAAGCTCAAATGCTTGCTCAGCTTTTAAATCAGGAAGACCTTCAATCTCTAAAATACGACCAGCAAAAATATTTTTCTTACCAGCTTTAGGAACTGTTAAAAGTCCTTTTTGAATCGCTACATAAGGAATGGCATTTACAAGGTCACGAAGAGTGATACCTGGTTGCATGGTACCAGAGAATTTTACAAGAACAGATTCAGGCATAGTTAGAGGCATTGAGCCAGTTACTGCTGCAAACGCAACAACACCAGATCCACCAGGAAAAGAGATACCAAGAGGGAAACGAGTATGACTATCAGCACCAGTACCAACAGTATCTGGAAGGACCATTCTGTTTAACCAAGAGTGGATAACTCCATCACCAGGACGAAGAGCAACACCTGAACGGTTAGAGATAAACTCTGGAAGCTTGTGATGCATGATTACATCTGAGGGTTTTGGATATGCCGCTGTATGACAAAAAGATTGTAAAACAAGATCAGCGTTAAAACCAAGTGCAGCAAGCTCTTTGATTTCATCACGAGTCATTGGACCTGTAGTATCTTGAGAACCAACAGTTGACATCTCAGGCTCTACATACATACCTGGACGAACACCAGCAAGACCTGAAGCTTTCCCTACCATTTTTTGTGCAAGAGTAAAACCTTTACCAGTATCAGCAGGTTGCTCAGCAGTTAAAAATGTATCAGATGTACCCATACCTAAACAAGCACGAGCTTTAGAAGTTAAACCACGACCAATAATTAGTGGAATACGACCACCCGCACGTACTTCATCAGTAATAGTGTTAGGGTTTAGTTTAAAAGTAGCGATGCACTCACCATCTTTATGCGCCTCGCCTTTATAAGGGTAGATAGTAACAACATCACCAGTTTCCATTTTAGAAACATCAAGTTCTAATGGAAGTGCACCTGAATCTTCACAAGTAGCAAAGAAAATCGGAGCGATAATTCCACCAAGAACTACACCACCAGTACGTTTGTTTGGAACACCAGGGATATCCTCACCCATATGCCACTGAACAGAGTTCACACCAGATTTACGTGAAGAACCTGTACCAACAACATCACCAACATAAGCAATAGGATTCCCTAACTCTTTAAGTTTTTTAATTGTTTCAAGTGGTTTTTCCATTTTATTCACTAAAAAAGAGTTCGCATGTAATGGAATGTCAGAACGAGTAAAAGCTTCCGAAGCTGGAGATAAATCATCTGTATTTGTTTCACCTGAAACTTTGTAAACAGTAATTGTAATTTCATCAGCTAATGCTTCCTTAGAAGTAAACCAGTCAGCATTTGCCCATGCAGTCATTACTTCAGTTGCAGCTGCATTTCCAGCTTTATGAAGTTCTTCAACATCATTAAATGCATCATATACAAGTAAAGTTTTAGAAAGTGCTTCAATTGCAGCAGCAACAACTTTATCATTACTTGAGCTTAGAGCATCTATCATAGGCTTAACATTGTACCCACCAAGCATCATACCGAGCATAGAAACAGCTTGCTCAGGAATGATTGCATCCAAAGATATATTTTCAGCTGCTACGTCATTTAAAAATGCTGCTTTTACATAAGCTGCATCATCTACACCGGGTGGTACACGATTTTGTAGTAAGTCTAATAACTCATCAGTACAATTTTCTTTGATTAATTCAATTACTTCTGCTGTTTGTTCAGCTGTAAGTGGTAATGGTGGAACACCAAGTGTTTCACGCTCTGCAATGTGTGCTTTATAATCTTCCATAAATGCCATAGTTATTCCTGTTAGTAAATTTCATAGCATTATAT
>Ga0164310_10000384_pt1 | contig 23126 bp, 9 predicted proteins | sample GuaBasSedimGuay1_FD_121795 | JGI IMG/M metagenome (GOLD analysis project Ga0164310, IMG submission 121795) | Subseafloor sediment microbial communities from Guaymas Basin, Gulf of California, Mexico - Guay1, Core 4569-9, 0-3 cm | ecosystem: Environmental > Aquatic > Marine > Hydrothermal vents >... | reverse complement strand
TATTGAAGTTATCCCAAAAAACATTAGCAGTAAAATAATATTTCAAAAACTTAAGATAACACCACAGCCATTTCCATTAAGTATTATTAATCAACAAATAGAATATACAAATAATCAAGCAAAAACAATTGATTATTGGTATGATTATTTTTTGGGTTCAGGAATAAAAAATAATAACAGATCTTTAATCCTAACAGTTGAACTTTATCCAGTTAAATATAATCCCGAAGAAAATTTAATTCAATGGGTTGACACATTTGAGATAAACATAGAATATCAATCAACTACGAATCAAACAATCAACAACAATGAAGAGATCTTTGATCTTTTAATCATCTCCCCAAATGAATTTAAAACATCGCTTCAAAATCTAGTTTCTCATAAGAATTTAATGAATGTTTCAAGCAAACTTGTAACTCTTAAAGAGATTTATAATGGTGAATATTTTGATATGCAGGGTTATGATGAACAGGAACAAATCAAATACTTTATTAAAAATGCCATTGAAACATGGGAAATAACCTCTGTTTTACTAGTTGGAAGTGCAGAAATAATTCCAACACGATTAACTCATATCAATGTTGGAGATTTTGATAAAGAGATTTTTGTAAGCGATCTTTATTATGCAGATATCTATAATGAAACAAATGACTTTTCAACTTGGGATACAAACAATAATCATATCTATGCAGAATATGATTGGGATGGTGAAACTGATGATCTTGATTTATATCCCGATATTTACATTGGACGACTTGCATGTATAGATATAAATGAAGTTGATACTGTTGTCAATAAAATTATTTCATTTGAAACAAATGAACATTATAAAGAGCATTGGTTTTCTAATCTAATTGTTATTGGTGGAGACTCTTTTCCAGGTGATGCTGATGAAGTTTTAGAAGGTGAATTTGTAAATACAAAAGTAATTGAACTCATGGATGGTTTTATTCCAACAAAAATATGGGCTTCTAATGGGGCCTTAGGTGGAGCAAACCCTACTGGATCTAGTATCATTTTAAATACAATAAATAATGGAGCAGGATTCATAGATTTTTCAGGACATGGAAATACTCAAAAATATGCAACTCACCCTTTTGAAATGGAAAATATTTGGTTACCAACACCATATGGTGGTTATTCAAATTCAGATATTAAAAAACTAGATAATAACGAAAAACTACCAATTGTTGTTACTGGTGCTTGTAGTGTAGCAAAATTCAATAAAGATGATGATTGTTTTTCATGGTCATTTCTTATTAATCCAAATGGTGGAGGTATAGGATCATTTGGATCAACAGGTTTGGGATATGCATATCTAGGAAAAGATGTAACCTATGGCCTAGTTGAAAAAATGGCAACAGACATGTTTAAAGCATATGAAAATAATGTAAAGACTCTTGGTGAAATGTGGGCATATGGCATCGAGAGAAACATCAAAAGTCGAATGGATGCAACTGAATATAAAACAGTTGAAGAATGGCAGCTATTTGGTGATCCTACATTAAAAATTGCGGGTGACTCTCAATCTCCTCAAAAACCAATTATTTCAGGACCAACATCAGGCAGAAAGGGGAAAGTATATACATATGAGGCCTCTGCTACTGACATTGATAATGATTCATTATATTACTGTTTTGATTGGGGGGATGGAACATTTTCAGAATGGTTAGGGCCATATGAATCTGGTGAAAGCATTTCAACAAGTAATAGCTGGACTGAAAAAGGTGAAAACGAGATAAGAGTTTCTGTTAAGGATGAACAAGGAACACATAGCAAATGGTCTGATCCCTTACCAATATCAATATCTAAAAATAATAAATTTAAGATCTTTGATTTTATATTCAACTTACTATTTAAAGAAAAAAATGATTTTTTATTTTCATTTTTATTTTAAAAAATGATGATATGTATTAACTTTATTACTCAAAATGATTATCAATATTTATTATGGATTTCACCATTAATACATATTATTAAAATCACGTTAACAACATAAACAGATAAAGAGGAGATCATTCATAGTTGTATAGATTATAGCTTACTATATTACCAACATCATCTAAAACAATTTAATGATCTAACAATCTAATTTTTTCAAGGGTTAACATTCATAATATCTAAATGATTTTTTTAAAATGATAACAACGAGAACTACATATCAGACAAAATTAGAGTTAAGAAACAAATCATACAAATATCAATATTATTAAAATATTATATATTAACATTTGTAAAATTTTAATGATTATAATATAATTACTTTATAATGAATTAATAATAAAAGAAAAAAAGATGGAAGGATTGATTATCCTTCTATTGGAATGGGGTTTGTCCATTCTGGACTATATCCTATAAGTGCAGGGTCACAGTAGATACACTGCATGGTTGTTAATCCAATTGAAGAAGTTCCATACATCGCTGTTGGATCACCTGTAGTGTAATCTCTTAAATGTCTCCACACTTCATTTGAGAATGCATATGATATTGAATCGCCATACATAAACGCCTGCATAAATACTTCATTATCCATAAGATCTTCTTGTGGTGTTAGACCAGATCCAGCATTTCCAAAGTAACATACAGCCCCATGATCTAGATAAACCATTGGTCCATATCCATCAGCGGTTGTACAGGATAGCCATAATGAAATCATGCTGTGTAAATTCTCAAAGAGTCGGTCAACATGATCAAAATGAACAATATCATATAATGATGGTTGTTCAGCATTATACCAACTTCGGCCGTTATCACGAGCGATTTTCCAATTATCAAAGTCAGAATAACCACGCCATGCATCCCACCAAATTTGTTCAGGATAGTTACAATGTTCAGTTTGGTAATATTGAGCTGAAATTCCAGATCCACCAGTTCCATGACCTGCATAATACATTAAACTTGCTCCATCATTCATCCGTTTAAGATGTGCATCCCAAAGACAGTGACCTTCAAAGTTTCTCCCATGTGAATTAAATACGCTTTTAATGGTACGACTTGAATATGCATTAGTACTTACACCATCATTTGTCGTCCACATTCCGCCATCTGCAAAATTCATCATTTGAGCAGTAGTTACATCACGGTTTTCATTTGCATAAATTAAAGCAGGATAAAGAATATTTCTTACAGAAACTGCAGAAACATATGCTGGTGTAATTCCAGGTATGTGACCCGCATATGACTTATTTCCCATTAAAACAGAATGTAAAGGTAAATTGATATCCTCTCGATCTGCAACAATACAATAAGCTTCCTTACCATCATTATCTAATCCAAAACCATTAATCCAGTTATAAACACCATCATACATTTCTTCATTCCAATATCTTTTTGCATCCATTCCAAGAGGCGGAATTTCTCCACTATTTCCGCTGGTTATTAAAAATAATGCTGCTTGAATTATTGTTTGAAGTGTCCATTTTCCTTCACCTGATAATGGTGAAGTATGCTCAGGTAAGTGACCAGTTGATCTAGATCCATGATAATAATCGCCCTCCCAAAGACGCCATGTTTCAATTCTATCAGCTACACCGGCAGGATTGCCTGGCGCTTCACCAATTCGTAATAATGGTGAACAATGATATGCTGCCACCATTGCTGCTGGTGCTATATAACCTTCCCCGGATTTAATTGATGCAATTGTGATATAATTCTCTGTATTACTATATCCTTTAATTTGATCAATGATATCTTGCATACTTGTCAAATCTTTTGAAATTGAAGGAAGACTTCCTTTTACTGTACTTCCAATATTTCCACGTTCAACAAAAATTACACTGCTAACACCAAGTTGAGTAAGAGCCTGTGAAGTTGCTGATGGAACGCTTTCTTCGGATACATATAGTAATGGTGCATGTTCCTGAGACGCAATGATTGCTGCATTTGCAGCTGATACCGCAGCATCAGCTCGTTTTTCATTAATATGAACAACATCAGCTGTTACTGTATATGTATAATCTGGTCCTTCTTCATAACGAGGAACAACAATCAAAGTCCAAGTTCCTTCTTCTGGATGAAGAACTTCTGCACTAAATTCAGTATGAGGTTCAGGATTCCATTCTCTCCAAGGATTATATGCTGGTTGTTCAAGACCGCACCATTCATGTATTTCAATTATAGGTCCATTCCATTTTGGAATGTCAGGTGCTCGAAGTTTTCCATCTGGATCAACTAAGAAGACAAGCAAATCAGATTCTTCATCTGTTTCAACTTTGACTTTTATTGCATCATCGCCATTGATATCAATATCATAGCGATGTCCTGCAAGTTGATTAATGATATACTGATCATAATCGTCAGGCGATAACGGAGATGACACACTCCAAATACCTGGTGAGGCTATTGGAATAAATACGTCAGTTGCATTTCCTGCACCATCATATGTTGTTGGCCACCAGTCACATGCCATATCCATATAACTTGGCCATAGATTTGTAACAAGATTACATCCATCGCCACCATAAGTTTTTGTAACAGTTGGAATATCAACTGTCAATGCACACCATTCTTCTTTAATATTTATGGTGTGTCCTAGATTTGCATATAATGATTCATCATCAGATTGAAGAACTGTTGTTTTTGTATTTCGATTTAATGTAGTTGTAGTTTGTACTACGGTTTCTACCTCATCTTGATATATGCTTCCATCTATTGCAATTACAGCTAGATTTGAGCTTTCCCAATTTGTTGTTGCAATTTCAGCAGCAGCAGCAATTGGATCAGAAGGAACAATATATTCGTTTGCAGTCACATCATGAGTGGATAAATATGCATTCCAGTCATCTATTAGATATTGTGTTGTTGTATCAACAGTTCCTTTTAATCCATCGTCATTTCCAAACCAACTTGTTGATGTTTCATCACCTTGATAAAAAATAGGTGCTAGGAAACGCGCCCCATTTTCAAAATAATTAGCAGCAGGTATTGCAGCGATATATCCATATTCATCTTTTGAGCTTAATGGATCATTATTTATGAAAAAACTTTTTGCAATTGGAGTGATTTGAGCTTGTGGAATTTCTGGTGGATTTTCAGGTATATCATCTTCAATTGAAAATGTTAATTTATATGCACCAGATCCATATGAATAGTATTCCCAAAATTCTTCCGCATATGGAACATTTGTATATCCTGGGAATATATCTATTTTTATTTTCCAAGTACCAGATACATCAGCTGTATAAAACAACTCATCATCATAATAATATTTTTCAGAATAAACTAATTCATTTGATGGATTATAAAGAGATATATCAAAATCTGAATAATATGCATAACTTTTCATTTCTAAAAGAAAATGAAGCCCATCTCCATTGTTAACATTGAATGAATACCAATCTTGCTCATCATTCATATCAAGATATCCATAATATTCACCAATACTTATTGAAGAAGCTTGTGAAATACTATCTCCTGCATCAGAACCTAATCCAGCATCATTTTGTGAGTTCAAATCAACATCTAAGATATAAGTAAAACCAGATCCACTTGCTGATTTTACTAAAAGATACCAATTACCAGTATATTCTGCTGTAAATGACAGAGAGCCAGAACCTGATGCTTTCTCTTCTTCATTTATATCTTTCAAAAGCAGATCAGTTGAACCAGAAGCACTAACACTAATTTGTTGACCTTCACATACGGAAAAACAATACCAATCTTCATCTGAACCTGAACTAAATTCAGCAGTTGTTCCCCTACCAGGCGTATTGTCAATTGGTTCACCCGGATATATAACTGTAGCTCTTCTCATACTATCACCCGCATCTCTTTTTGTTCCCATATCCATATTATCTTCTGAATTCAAGGATGCTGGATTTATATTTGGTTTGATATGTTTAGTATCTAATTGCCAAGGTGGAAGTTGTTCACTTTCACCAGTTATACCACTATCAGAAATATCCATTTGTTCAATTTCATTATTTTTTTCAAAATGCAATGCATTTATTGGTACAATCATCGTCCCAATAAAAAACAAAGCGATTACAAAAGCCTTTATTTTCATTTTGCCTAATTTCATAGAGTATTTACCCCCTTTTTCTATTCATTGTTACGATTTATTATTTTTGTAACTTTATTTAATAATATAAAAGTAATGAAGTTAATTATATTTATAAATTTTCATTATTATCAATGTATTATCAATGTAGATTAAATGTTTATATCATATTTATATTTGTTTAGCTCTATTTTGCATCAGAGAGAGTTTAGGAAAAAGAAAAAATCAATCAAAACACTCTCAAAAAAATTCCAACAGAATATCATTGTACTTGAAAAGAAACATTTCCTTTTTAAATCAAATTCTCTTTTCCTTCAATAGCCAAACAAATACAAAATTTCAAATGTTAATATAAAAACCTTAAATTTTACAATTTTTTTTGAAGAATATTTAAAATAGAAACATAACATATTAGAAAAAATATGATATAAAAGATATTATGTTTCAGAAAATAAATACAGCATTTTATCATTGAATGATCAAAAATTAATCATCATTAAAAGGAAAGAATCTTAATTTTAACTATGGTCCTTTGCTAATCAATTTAACCATTTATTTTTTAATAAATTCTTGATTTTGACCATTAATATAAATAGTATAAAAATAAATAAATTATAAAGAAAATTTAAATAATATTAAACATAACATTTAAATATATCCATTCTAATTAACATATGGGGTAAAATTATGAAAATAACGAAAGCGAAATATTTAATGGAGGCAGTCATTGTTGCCGCAATAACCCTAGCATTTATTATGCCTAGTAGTGCGGTACTTACTAACGAAAACACAACAATAAAAATACCTGATGGTGCAATTTTACAAACCATCACTGATTTTAAACAAGATACTTTGTTTAAAAACAATCCTCAAACTCTCGCAGCTGGTGATGATCTTTGGGTAACACCATTTTATGGTGATGATTATATGCCCGCTATCACTGTTGATGGTATGAACAATGTTGTTATGGTATGGACAAATGAAGAAACTTTTACAACATCATATCAAGGAATCACCTATTCAAATAACCCAGAAGATGAATTAACATGGCAAGAAAATGCTGTAGTAATGGGTTGGAGTATGGAAAATCCAGTTGCATGGGATATTGGTTTTATCAATGGCGATCATTTTACAGGTTTAGGTGGCTGTGCATACGATTATGCTGAACTTTCTCAAATTGGATTTCAAATAGATGATATTACCGATTTAGAAAACACTCTTGGCGCATGGACATGGTCAGGTGAAAACGATGGTTTTGTTAGCTGTGAAACAGTTGATCAAAAAACACATAACGGCAATCACTATCCTGATTTATTTGGATGGAGTGATGCAATGATCTATCACTTTGTTGGATCTGGTTATGACCTTCCAGGTTGTCCAGTTCTATTTAGAACAGACCCAGTTGGTATGAGTGGACTCAGTTATTTTGATGCACAAGAAAATGAAGATACTGCACCAGCAAATGCTTATGATTATTATGTTAAAGATACAGAAACACTTCATCATGTTATGTCAAACGAAGAAACCGGAAAAATAATCTGGAAAATGACTAAACAACAGGAAGAAGCAGATATTGAATATACACCATATCAAGCAACACTAGGCGATGGAACATATGGTCAAATGGCAGGAAATGCAAATACAGTTTTAATTACTTGTATTGATGGTGGAAATGTAAAAGCATTTTATTCAACTGATGATGGAAGTAACTGGGGAACATCAACAATTGGAACCGGAAACTTTGCAAATGTTTGTGAAGCCAATGGAGTATTTTACTGTGCATATACAAACAACAATAATCTTTACCTTTCATCATCTGATAATGGTGGAGCTAGTTGGTCAACTGGAATACAAGTAAATGATGTTGATGGAACAGTTGTAGATCAGCACAAATATTTTGATATCCACGCAGGCGGAATTGCTTGGACAGATGATCGAGGCGAAGATTGGGATGTTTATTATCAACCACTCGCAACCGGTCCTGCACCAATTCTTGTAATTGAAGACATTGGTGGTGGCTTTGGCGTCAAAGCAACCATTAAAAACATTGGTGATGCAGATGCAACAAATGTTCAATGGTCAATTACCGCAGAAGGAACTGTCTTTGTTGGTGGAGAAAAAACCGGTAGCATAGCATCAATTGCACCAGGTGGATCCGCAGCAATAAGCTCATTCTTACTTGGATTTGGCGATGTAAGTATAGATATCGAAGTAGAATGTGATGAAGGATCAGGTTCAAGAGAATCTGTAAGTGGAAAACTACTTTTATTCTTCTTACAAATGTAGATATAAATCAAAAATATCTATCTCTTTTTTTTCTTTTTTTAAAATAACATTTTTGTAATAATAATAATAATATTTAAATACAATAGACATTATATTCAATTTTATAGTATAATGTTAAAATGAAATAGGGGACAATAAAAAAAAATTAATGAAAATCTTATTTCATTTTTCGCCAAAATAACATTATTAGACATTATATATAATCGGGGCGTATAATCTATGAAAAGAAAACAAATTGGAATATGGGCAATATCAATAATTGTCATAGGGCTAATGATTTCGGTGTCAGCAACTTCTGTTGTTCAGACATCAGAAGATATAAAAGAAATAAAAATCAATTGGAATGTTGCAACTGAACATTCAATTTCTGCAGAAGCAACAACAATTGAAAAACAAGTTATCATTAATGAAAACAGTAATAATGCATTACCAATACCATTATTTGAAGGAATGCACCCTACAATTGCAGCCGGTGGCTCATCAGTTATGATTGGTTTTGATGATTTAGAAGGTGAAGGAACTTGGTTTTCTGCATCACCTGATGGCGGACAATCTTGGACTGATGGTCTTGGATGGGACTTTGGAATGACTGAATTTCCATCTGTTAGTTATTGGGCTGGAAGTAGATTTATTGGTACAATGACACCTGATTATAGTACCAGTGGACAAGTTATTCTAGTTGATTTTGTTGATGCGACAAATCCAGAAACATGGTTGGGTGCTGCATGGGATTGGGAAGATTATGACTTTTATGATTTTGAAAATATAAATTTCGAAGCTCATGATGGTAGCTTAGAAGAATATAGATTAGGTTTTTGGACATTTAATGGATATGTAGGATATGATGTTTATGATCTTGATAATGCACCAATATGTCAATATACAGTAGGTGAAGACTCTGCAACAATTAGTTGGTTTTTAGTAGAAAACTGTGTTAAACCAGCAAGTGATATGGATCGAGAAGGGCAAATGCATTATTCGATTTGGCAAATGTATAATGAATCAACTGCCATAAATGATATATTCTTTAGAATGGATACAGCAGACTATAACATGGATGATGGAAGCGATACTCTTGGTGGTACCATAACTATTGGAGAAAACATCGAAAACATGGATATCTGTGCAGAAGATGATATGGTTATAATTGTTGGAGAATCCGATGGTGATATCATAGCTATATACAGCACAGATGGTTTTGATACTTTTGATGCTACATTAGTAGTTTCAGGTGCATCAAGTCCAAGAATATCTGAAATAGGCGATAATGAAGCAGTATGTAGCTTTGTAAAAGATGGAAACCTCTACATTTCAAACACACAAAATAGTGGAGCAACATGGAGCACTCCAAGTCTTGTTAGTGATGGTCCTGTTTATGATGATTATCATGAATCAGATATTAGTGAAGGTGGAGCAATTTACACTGGAACAGATGATATTATTTATATTGAACCAGAAGTTGGTGCAGTAAGGCCTATTATCACTATCGATAGTGTTTCTGGTGGAATGGGTGTAAAAGTTAATGTTAAAAACATTGGTACCGGAGATGGTGTTGATATCCCATATAGTATAACTGCAACTGGTGGAATCCTAGGTATGATCGATAAAAATACCGAAGGGACAATTTCAATTAATGCTGGTAGTTCAGGAACAGTTTCATTACCTATGATTATTGGTCTTGGCGCAGTAAACATTGAAATCAATGTTGGCACAGCCAGTGAAACAATATCTGGAACACAACTTCTTGTCTATACTAAAATTTAGACAAAAACATCTTTTTTTCTTTTTTTTTATTAGATTTCAATTTAAATAATTATGCAGTAAATATTGATATAATATGAATTTTTCAATTTGTTTTTTGTAAAAAATGTTTTATTAATATTGTATTTATATATAATAAATGAATATATATAATTTCAAAATCAAATATTGTTAATTTCATTTAATTGGAAAACTATAAATATGAAAAACGCTTAATATTTACATATAAATAATATTTAAATATAGGAGGCAAACAATATGCAGAAAAAATTAATTACATTATTAATATTGGGCATGTTCATAATGAGCGGGTTAGGTGTATACGGAGCACAAAACCAAATGTCAGAAGAAAAAGAAACAATAGATACTTTAACTCTAGATTTTACACAACCTGTTTATAGAGAAAAAGAAGAATATATTTCAGTTGATATTAGTGAAACTTCAACTTATCTAATGCAAGCAGGCCAACCAATGGTTCCTAAATCAACTAATCATATTGAACTACCATTTGGTGTAACAAATGTGCTTGTTGAAGTGACACCATACAATATCGCAGAATACCCAATCTCAAAAGAGATTATTCCTGCGCCAGTTCCAATTCCTCTTACAGACAATCCAATCAACAAGAATGCTTTTTCATCTAAACCATCAAAAGATATGTCAGTCTATGATGCAAATAAATTCTTCCCCGATGATTGGTATTCATATTCAGTTGGCTGTGGTTTAAATGAAAATATGGAGCGAGTAACTCACCTCTCAATTAATACATATCCTGTTAGATACAACCCAGTTCAAGAAGTAATTCAAACTCCTGAATCTGTATCTATTAAAATTTCATATGAAACACCTGATACTGATGTATCTGCTGCTAATGATGCTTATGATTTAGTAGTAATCGCACCTGATGAATTTTCATCAGAACTTCAAAGACTTGTCACCCATAAAAACAACATGGGTCTAGATACAATCTTTAAATCCACTGAAGATATTTATTCTGAATTCAGTGGAGTAGATAAACCTGAAAAAATCAAATATTTCATAAAAGATGCAATCGAAAGCTGGGGAATCACTTATGTATTGTTAGTTGGTGGTTTAAAATCAGAACTTTATGGAAAAGCAAAAGATACAGAGAATTACGGTTCAAAAGATTGGCATTTACCAGTAAGATATTCAAATTTGAGAACAAGTGAATCTGGTTACATTACGGATCTTTATTATGCCGATATTTACAAAGAAGGAGGAGAATTTGATGATTGGGATAGTAATGATGATGGAACATTTGCCAATTGGGGTTTCTTTGGCAAAGATAAATTAGATTTTTATCCAGATGTTGCATTAGGAAGACTTGCATGTAGAAATATTGATGAAGTAACAACCGTTGTAAACAAAATTATCACTTATGAGGAAACCAAAGCAGATCCTGCATGGTTTGAAAAAATCATTGGTATCACCGGTGATGGATTTTTAGATCAAGAAACATTAGATTTTGAATGGAATACAAATGGTCTTCCAACAGGTTCATACACCATATATGGACAAAGTAATAATGATGAAGCTGAATTTGGACCAATAGATGAAATCACTGTTACAATTGATAAATCAAAAGAAACTGTTTTAACATTTAATCATGATGATCATCTTCAAATTGTAAATTTTCCAAATTATCCACATCCACCAATAGCTGAAATATCAACTGTTTCAAATGGCGATATTCTTGGAAACACTGATTTTTCTTTCGTTCCTCCAGATGATGTAGCATATTGTAATAATGGTTGGGCTAATATGAAATACAGAAATGGAGTTCTTACAATAAATGGAAAATCATATGATCCTAAACTTTATGGAAACATCACAGATATTCATATTTGGATTGAAAACAGTGGTGGAGAAGTAGTATTTGATGATTGGAGATATAATTTAACTCATATTGCAGAAGGTGATTGGGTTGTTGGTGAAAAAGTTAGCCTAGGCCGTGGTGGTGCATTGCATTATATGCCTGAGGAATATGAAAAACCCATGTTATCCTCGTCTAATGGAAAATGGACTGGAATGGATGATGTAATTGATGCAATTGATGAAGGTGCAGGATTTTTAATCATCTCAGGACATGGAAGTCCACATACTTGGGGAAACCAGTATCCCGGTATACCTGGAAATAGACAAAATGCACATGTTGAAGGTATTAGCGTTTCACAATTGAAATTATTCCCACCATTTAAAACGGCAGATCCGGCGTTTCCAATAGATTCCCTTTCAAATGGTGAAAAACTACCTGTTATAGTGATTGGCGGTTGTCATAACAGTCAATTTAATGTTTCCGGAATTCCATCCTTACTTCATCTCTTATATTATATGGGACTTATGAAAAATAATCATATGAACACATATGGAAACTACTGTCCAGAATCATTCAGCTGGAGATTTGTACGTGCTGCAGATGGTGGTGCTATTGCATCAATAGGAAATACGGGATATGGTTTTGGTTATTTAGGAGAAGCAGTTGTTTTAGGTATGGATGGCTGGATTTCTACTGAATTTTTCAGACAATGTGGTGTTGAAGGACATGAAATTCTTGGAGATGCATATAGTCAAACTTTAACTACATATATTAACGAAATTGGTGTTAAAGATGATGGTGACGCACAAACTGTCCAACAATGGGTTCTTCTTGGAGATCCAAGTTTAAAACTAGGTGGATACGAATAATCGCATAACACCTTTCTTCTTTTTCTTTTTTTTATCATAAATATTTTTTTTTATTTTTAACTTTTAAATGTTCTTTTAAGCTTTCAATATATTTCATAGCAAAGATTTATATCTAATGATATTGATTAATTATATTAATAGGGGACTAAAAAAAAAATGAAGAAAATAGCCTTAATTTTACTAATTGGAATAGTAATTACAAGCAGTTTTAGTACAGCAAACATATTAAATGAACAAAAAACAATTTTAACAATACAAGATAATTTTGATTTTTTTGAAAAACCATTAATGCAATCAAATAACAATTATATAGAAATCGAATTGGAAGGTACCAATGCTTTTACTGTTGAAGAAGACTTTCCACGATTACCAATTTTTATTAAAACATTTGAATTGCCAAAAAATGTAAAAATCAATAATGTCAATTGTTTTTTTTCAGATATCATTGAAGAAGTAATTTCTAATAAAATAATTCCAGTATCAAAAGCAATTCCATTAAGTTATGATTATAACGTAAATGATTTTGATTTAATTGAAGAAAATATCCAGATTTATGAAAGTGAAAATATATTTCCTGAAAAAACTTTTGATTATACTATTCGTTGTGGTTTAAATGAAAAAGGAATACAAACAACATTTGTAAGCATCATCACATATCCCATTAGATATATACCAAATGAGAACAAAATTTATCATGCACAAAATTTAGATATCCATCTTTCCTATGAAAAAGTAGAAGATGAAACCAAAACAAGTAGTTTAGAATCAACTGACATGATCATTATTGCACCAAATGAATTTTCATCTGAAATTCAAAAACTTGTCACCCATAAAAACAACATGGGTCTAAATACAATCTTTAAATCCACTGAAGATATCTATTCTGAATTCAGTGGAGTAGATAAACCTGAACAAATAAAATATTTCATAAAAGATGCAAAAGAAACTCTTAACATTAGTTATATTTTATTGGTCGGCGGATTGAAATCAATGTTTTTTGCAAAAGATAAGGATGATTGTAATCAAGGTAGTTCAGATTGGTATGTCCCTGTAAGATATACAAATATCAGAGGGCAAAATGCTGACCCATATGGAACCTTATCTGACCTATATTTTTCAGATTTATATAGATATAATGAAGATCTAGGTGAATGGGAATTTGAAGATTGGGACAGTGATGGAAATGGAATTTTTGCCGAACATTCCTGGTTTTCAAGAGATACTTTAGATATGGTCCCAGATATATATGTTGGAAGACTAGCATGTAGAAGCATTGATGAAGTTAAAATTGTGGTTAATAAAATCATTAATTATGAATCAAGTTCACCATCAGAAAAACCATGGTTTAGAACAATGGTAGGCATTGGAGGAAGAACATTTCGGAATGAAAATGGTCAACCTGATGGAGAAGTTGTGTGTGATGTTGCATTTAATCTCATGGATGATTTAATTGATGATGAAGTTAAAGTTTATGCATCTAATAATATTACTGGCGGACCTGTTCCGATAACTGAGGACATTGTCAAAGCAATTTCAGACGGTGCTGGTTATGTAGTTTTTGAGGGTCATGGTTCACCTATGAAATGGAATACAAACTGGGCAGAAGGTGGAGATCATAATTGGATAGGAGGAATAACTCTACATAATTTCTTAAATATTAAAAATGAAGAAAAACTCCCTATTGTCATTATTGGTGGTTGTCATAATGGAATGTTTAATATCAGTGTAATTCCTGCGTTATTAGCTCATTACATAGATAAAGATGAGGAACGATATTGGTCTAGTGGATATCCAACACCTGAATGTATGAGTTGGAGACTTTTAGCAAAACCTGATGGTGGAGCTATAGCATCCACAGGTTGCACAGGGTATGGATTTGGTGGAGACGGTGCGGTAACGAGAAGCAGCGAGCTGGAAGTTGACTTTTTTTATATGATTGGAAATCAAAGTGTAGAAAACCTTGGAAATGCCCATGCAGCATCAATTAGTAAATTTATATCAGAAAATAGTATTAAAAAAATTGAGATGCATTGTATCGCTGTCTATCAGCTTTTTGGTGATCCAAGTTTGAAGCTTGGTGGCTATGAATAATTAGTTTTCATATAACATAATATAAATATTTATATATTATAAATGCGTAAATATAAATTGAAAACAAATTTAAAAAATATAAATAATGGAGACAAATACAAATGAATAAGAATTATTTAAAAATTAAAATATTTACTATTGTTAGTTTATTTTTAATGATGGGTATAATTCCAAGCATAAGTGGAGATCAGAATGAGAATAATATTGATAATTCTTTATTAGAATTGGATACTAATAATGAGGAATTCTTCAATATTAAAAGTTTTATTTCTTCATTGTTTTCGTTTAAAAATACTGAGGATTATAGTGTTTTTGAAGATACTCAATCCTCTGATTCTTTTGAAAATCCAGAACTTTTTCCAATGATGAGAGTGGATTATGAAACATTTAAAGAAATGAAAGAAGCAGAAGAGAATACTGATTATGCATTTTTAGATTCAAGTTTATCGGAAGAAATTTCGGCTGCTTCAAGTTATAGCACTCTTGATCTTTTAGATTATGTTCCATCAGAGCGTAATCAGGGCTGGTGTGGAAATTGTTGGGCATGGCCATCTACTTCAGTTCTTTCTATGGCATTAAATGTTCAAGAAGGGATTTTTGATAGACTTTCAGTTCAATATATAAATTCTTGTGGATATAAACGATTTATCGATTGTTGTGATGGTGGTACATTAGAGTCCTTTGCAAGTTTTTATAGATATATTGGCTATACAATCCCATGGTCAAATGATAATGCACATTGGCAGGATCGATATGGTGGATGTAAGACAGATTGTGAGAGCATTGCAACTACCCCTAACTATCCAATATCATCAATTTATTCAAGAAAAATACCAATTCATAGAGTCTCTGAGGAAGAAGCAATTGAAAATATTAAAAATATTCTTCATCAAGACCGAGGTGTTTATTTCAGCTTTTTCTTACCAAATTCTGCAGAATTACAAAATTTTAATAATTTTTGGAGCCAGTATCCTGAGAGTTCTGTTTATCCTCTTGATTCTTACTGTGGCGATGAGATTAATGAACATGAAGTAGCTGGTCATGCAGTTTTATGTGTTGGATATAATGATGAGACAGGAACAGATAATGATTATTGGATTATGCTAAATAGTTGGGGATCTTCAACTCGCCGACCAAATGGATTATTTAGAATTAATATGCATATGAACTATAATTGTAATCTTACATATAATGGAAATAAATGGGGATATGCATTTGGAGCTAAAACTCTTAATGTTACATTTGGATCTGAACCAGAAAATCCAGATGCTCCCTCAATAAATGGTCCAGAAAGTGCTAAGGCAAGATCATTACAGTATTATGAGTTTTCAACAACTGATCATCAAGGAGATGATGTTTATTTTACGATTGATTGGGGTGATGGAGAAGAACAAGGATGGATTGGTCCATTTAAATCCAAAGAAAAAGTAGAGTTAAGTCATTCTTGGGATAAAAACGGTGATTTTACAATCAGAGCAAAATCAAGAGATAAAAATTGGAAAGAAAGCGATTGGTCTACCTTGCAAGTTTCAATGACAAAGAGCAAGATTAGCAATAGCATATTTTTTTCATTTCTTGAAAATCATCCAGCGCTACATCCATTATTAGAACAGTTCTTTTAAAACGATATATTTAATTATATCTATCCTTTATTTTTTTTAAAGGTTCTTTATTTTTTTGGTAAATCATTATATTTATTAAAATTTTATAATAATAAATAATGAAAAATTATATAAATCAAGTTACATTAATATTATATAGATAAAAGGGGAACAAACTCATGAGAAAAATAATACCATTATTAATTTTAGGAATTTTGGTATCACACACACTATTTTCATTTTCTGTTGTGTCTGATATCTCAAATGAACAGAAAATTGAAAAGGAATCATTTAATTTTAATAATCTTAAAATTGAAAATTATAATCAATATATCTCAATATCTCATGATTTAGCTACTTCTTATACAATGCAAGCAGGTGAACCTGTTTTGCCCATTGTTACAAAAACATATAAGTTTCCTATTGGAACTATGATTAATCATGTTGATGTAGAATATTTAGATAAAGAAATTCAAATGATTGATGCATTAATTCGTCCATCTCCAAAAGCAGTTATTGATGGATCAGATGAAAATCCTGAAATGCCACCCTCTATTAGTATTTATGAGTCATCTTTAAACTATCCATCAAAAGATTTTACTTATGATATAAAAATTGGTTTAGACAAAGAGGAATCTACAATGTTTGTGAATGTTCATTGTTATCCTGTTTTATATGTTCCTATTGAAAATAAAATAGAGTATTATCATTCTTTTGATATTGAAATTAACTATCAATTACCAAAAACTGAAAATATACAAAATGATGGATATGATCTGCTTATTATTGCACCATCAGAATTTGCAAGTTCCCTACAAGCACTTGTTGCTCATAAGAATAGTTTTGGAATGAAAACAGAGATTTCTACTCTTGATGAAATCTATGCAAATGATAACACTGGACGAGATAATGCTGAAACCATTAAATTATTTATAAAACAAGAAAAAGAAGCATCAGGAATAACTTATGTTATGATCGTAGGTGGTCATAAGGGACAGTCAACTGATTGGCTTGTACCAGTACGATATGCCCATTCTCAGGATGAAACATACCTAAGTGATCTTTATTATGCGGATTTGTTCAAATATGAAAATAATGAAACTGTTTTTGAGGATTGGGACAGTAATGGAAATGGAAAAATTGGAGAATACTCATTTTTCAAAAAAGACAAAATAGATGGTGCTCCAGATGTTTATATTGGGCGACTTGCTTGTAGAAATGTCAAAGATGTAGATATTATTGTTAATAAGATAATTAATTATGAAAAACAACCCGCAGATGAATCATGGTTTAAAAAAATGCTACTTATCGGTGGAGACACCTATCCTGAATCCCCTATTGCATTTGAAGCTGAAATTGATACTAATTTATCTGCAAGTTATATGGATGGATTTAGTTTTACGCGATTATGGACATCAACTGGTGCTTTAACCGGTCAAGGTGATGTTGAAAATGCTATGAATCAAGGTGCCGGATTTATTCATATGGCTGGACATGCAAATCCATCAACATTAGTAACTCATCCCCCATTTGATAAAGATAAAGAGCAGCCAATTACTATTCTTACCATGTATGATATCTATGATTTTAAAAATTTTAACCCAGTTCTTAATAACGATGGGAAACTACCAATCATCATTATTGGTGGATGTCATAATAGCCAATATAATGTAAGTTTTGCACGTCTTATAAATGAAGTGAAAGAATATGGAATAAAAGGTACATTCTTTGGTTCACCATGGCGTTTTTATTATAAAGAATGGATCCCAAAATGTTTCAGTTGGTGGCTTACAATTAAAGAAGAAGGTGGAGCTATTGCAACATTTGGAAACACAGGCCTAGGAATGGGAATATGGGATTATGGATATCTTACAGGGCTAGATGGGTGGCTATTCCCACGATTTTTCTACCATTATGGCGTAGAGGGAATTGAAAACATTGGAATGGCTCAAGGAGCTGCGATCACTGATTATGTTAATGAATTTGATATTAACAATGTTAGTGCGGATCGACAGATGGTTCAACAATGGGCATTATTAGGAGATCCTAGTTTACTTGCTGGTGGCTATCCAAATTAAGTTCTTTTCTTAATTTTTTTCTTCTTTCTTTTTTTCTATTTTTAGTTTTAGTCAGTAGAATTTCTTTTCGGAGCTATTTTTATTGGTATTTTTTCAGAAAACTTTATATCTTCTTATATAATAATATATAATATAAAAAGGGGGTAACATGAACAAAATACATTTTAAAAACAAAAAAGCAAGTATTTCATTAGCCGTTCTCATAAGCGTTTTGATGCTAACTCCAACTTTTTCAGCATCATTTACAGAGAACACAAAAGAAATTGAAATTATAAATCAAAAGGTATTAACTCAATTGGATTATAATCCAGTTCAACCGTTTCCAGCATTACCTTATGATGTAAACTATATCCCAGTTGAGGATGTTGCATTAGCTGGAGAACAAAATGATATTGGATATAACACCGATGTTGGTGATAAAGCCCGACGATCAAGTACAGTTTTTATTGGTGAACCTGTTGATCAAAGAATTCCTGGACGAGGTCGAACTGGGGAATTAAATCCAGATGATGGAGACGATATTGATTTTTATCGTTTTACTGTATGTAAAGGGCAAGTAATATCTGCATCCCTATCAGGTTCTTCATCGTATATGATCCAATTATTTGATATTGATGGAGAAGCTGTTTCAAATGGCTATGAAGTAATTGACTCTGGAACACATTTTGTATCTATTTCCACAGAAGATGATAGTGGAGGATCTTATACATTTGATGTGCAGACCTCTGGTCAAAATGATGCAGATTCAGGTTCAGATGCAGGCAACTCAATTAGTAGTGCGTTAACAATAACACCCGGAAGCTACGATGGATATATGGATTATAATGATGTTGAAGATTGGTATAATTTCAATGTGAATTCAGGAATGGGAATCACAGTAACTGTTGAACCTATGGAAGATTCAGATTATGATATTCATCTTTATAATCCATCAGGAAACCTTGTTCATTCAGCACAATACTATGGAGATGACACTCTTGAATATCCCGCCGATACTTCTGGAACATGGTCAATAAAGTTAGATATGTTCCCAGGTTGGGATGAAAGCAAATGGCCTGATGATTATTTCTTATATGGTTCTGGACCTTATGAGCTCGAATTAATATTAGGTGGAGATGTTGAAGCACCTGACATACCTTTATCTCAACCAGATATAACACCGATTGCACAAACATTCATCATCAATGATGATCCACAGACCAATAGAGATGAATATGGATATATGGCTGCAATACCAGCTGCTAATTATATTGAAAACGACAAACATCATCTTTCACCAATTATATACCAGGGAGTAGATGATATTCCAACATGGTTTACAACTGTTGATCAAACAACTCAGTATTTAAAGGATGATTGGGAGGATTATCTTCAAAGACATGAAATGACTCCTACTGAATACATAGTAAAAGAAGATCCGATTGATGCGGCAGCTGAAATTGCAATAGCAAAATGGCCTTCTGCTGATACTGTTGTAATAGCAACTGATGGAAGTTCTTTTGAGGATGAAATTGAAATCATAGCAGATGAAGATGCAACCCTTACATCAACTCCAACTATTGAGCGATATACCGCTGATGATTTTGTAGATATTGGTGGAATGTATGCAAAACCAATGTTTCTAGGTAAAAAATGGGGCGCTGTTCATCTAATTGGGGCAGGAAGTGGATTTGCAGGTGACACAGGTTTTATTACACCACGATATGAAGGTGTGATGGAGGACTGGTGGCCATATCCATATGATCATGATGGAATAGATTATGATACCTTTTATCCAGTTTCACTTCAAGGATTATGGTTTCCATATGTAACTGATACTGAGGGTCTTGATGAGCTTCAAGTTATCAAATATGAAGGAGATAGATATTCAATACCAATAACAGATACTGACACTAGCATTCAAGTATCACTTTCAACAGAAACTGAATCTAACCTAATTGTTTATCTAATAGATCCAGTAGGTAATGTACGAAGACCCGGAGTTCCTCATTATAATGGTGGAGAAATAAAACCTATTCACCAATGGAATGGTGGTCATTGGGAAAATGATCAAGATGAATTCAGACGATGGATCATTGAAGATCATACAGAATTTAATGTTGAGGTTCATAATGCAATGATTGGAACTTGGACTGCAATTGTTGTTCCATTCATGAATGGAGACGGATCAGATGTTGGTTTTTCAGGAAGTTATCATATTAATTTAGAGAAACGAAATTATAATCCAAAACGTATAGATGCTGCTTTATCCGCTGCAAATGCAGCAGTAATTGCATCTATGAATCATGCACCGCTTATTTATGTAACCGAAACTGAAGTTCCATCTGCTACTTCAAATGCTATTAATCAACTTGGTGCTAGTAACATAATCTTTGTAAATCTAAATGGATTAAGTTCAGCTAGTGTTGATGCATCTGAGGAGTTAGTAAGCATGCAGGAAATAATTGATTATATCAAAAAAGATGCTAACTCTGAAAACTATATAACAATGATTTCCCTAGGTACAGGTGATGGATATTATGCACCTGCCGCAATGGCCGCAGCATATCATGTTGCACCAGTTTTAAATATTGGTGAAGCACCTGATGCATATAACACAATTGATAAGATTGCTGCATGGCGAGAATACGCAGGTGATTACTATCATGGTGCAAGATCCGTAGGTCATCTACCACAGATGTCTGAACCTACTGATTTATCTAGCCCCCCATCATGGATCAAGTTATTTATCTATTATTTAAAAAATGATGAATTCCCTCATCCTGGCCTAGATCTTAAACTTGAATGGTTTGGAACAGTTGCACAAGATATTCAACGTATGATTCGGGATTATGGACTTGACCGAGATGGCCAAGAAGCATTTCTTTTTGTTTCACCACGTGATACAGATATAAGAGATGTTGCATGTAGAGCACTAGTTGGTAATGAATCATATGCTGGGCATATACCAGTTGAAACACCAGCTTTTTCATCAGCTATAATCTGTCGTAATATATTATATCCAGCAGTAATATATGCAAATCCTGGTCGAGATGTTGTTACCTCTCAATTCATGAACTATCCAGATGGATATACATGGCAAGCTAATGATGGAAATGGATATCCAAATTATGCAACAAGACATGATAAAGCATCATTTTCTTCAAGAGACCGTTTCTATGAAGGACATGTAATCATTGAAAACCTTATTGAACGATACAATAAAGGTGCATTATTCAGCTATTATTCAGGACATGGTACTGGTGGATCTGGAATATCTGGTCAATACAAAAACATGGCAGAAGATTTCCCACTAGGTGAAATGCGACATGAAAACCTTAAAGACTTTGACTGGTGGGATGCATGGCGAGGATACAGCGGTTTTGATAACAAACAAACAAAAACTTGTCGAGAAGGCGGCGATTCAGCCTACAACTCCCAAGAACCAAGTCTTTATGACATAGTCCACTTTAAATGGTGTGATCAACTATTTGAGAATCTTCACAGTGAGGTTGAAGTATGGAGTAGTTGTACAACAGGAGAACATCTTGGACCTATTGTATATCTTTCACATGGCTCAGCTATGTGGTATGGATGTGCAGGATCAGCATATGGAGTACAAGATGATCTGCATAACTCCTGGATATTTGAAGATGTCATGGTAAGAGGCGATAGTTTTGGTGCATCAGAATCCCGGTATTTATGGATGTTCAATCGGGATTTTACAACAATGGATCCAACAACACTATATGGACGGTCATCATTATTTCAGATCACTAGTGGCGGCCTTACAAATGTAAAGGCCATGTATGGCGATCCAACATTGACATTATATGCACCAGATTGGATTGAACCAACACCTCTTGGAGTTTAAATACTCCATAATCTCTTTTCTTTTTTTTATTATTATATCAAAAATAATATTAAATTTTGTACCAAATATATTAAAAAATAAAAGTTTATTGTTTCTTAATTACAAGAAGAGAAATCCAAGTAAATCTTGGAAAAGCAATATTTTTCATTTCTTTTACAAATTCAATATTCTGATGAGTTCTAATAAACTTTTTTAGATCATCAGCTTGCTTTTCATTTAACCTTATAATGATCTTACTATCAATATTTGCATTTAAAAAAATCGTATTAATCAAATCAAACATTGGAAAAGAACAACCTGAAACAACAATAGTATCAAAATCTTTTAATGGATATATCCTTCCATCACTTTCACCAATAGTAATCCTTTTTGATAATTCTTTTTTTATGACAACTCTTTTAGATAATTTAATTGCAATAGAATTTCTATCAATTGATACAACATTAGCAGGAAGGTATTTTACAAAAATTAATGCCGTTAACGGATAAGCACCACTTCCAATATGTAAAATATTTTTTGAAGAATTCAAATTAAAAGTTTCTAGTTCTTTTCTGTATGCTTTCCCAATTGTAATCTGATAAAGAAAAGCAATAAAATTAAACTTATAGCATAATATATCAATAATTACCCAGTAATAATACCATATGCTATTTGATGTATTCATTATTATTCAACTCTTAACTCAATTTATTTTTTTTATACTGATAATACCTATTTTTTTTATACAATTTAGATTATATATTTATTACATC
>Ga0164310_10000383_pt1 | contig 23180 bp, 19 predicted proteins | sample GuaBasSedimGuay1_FD_121795 | JGI IMG/M metagenome (GOLD analysis project Ga0164310, IMG submission 121795) | Subseafloor sediment microbial communities from Guaymas Basin, Gulf of California, Mexico - Guay1, Core 4569-9, 0-3 cm | ecosystem: Environmental > Aquatic > Marine > Hydrothermal vents... | reverse complement strand
CTCTATCACGGTTGTGCGACAGTCAGGGGCGATTGACCCTTCGGTTGAAGCTTACGGCGTTACGACCTCAGCTACAGGGGACAGGTGCGATCTTCTCGTCCTTGACGACGTTACGGACGACCGAAACAGCCTGTTTTCAAAACGCAGGCGGGACGAAGTGCACGAAACCGTTGTGAACAAATGGTTCAACCTCCTTCACCCCGCAGGCGGCAGGATTTGGTGGATCGGAACGCCTTGGCATTCTGACGACGCTTTAATGCGCATGCGAAGGAGCGGCTCTTTTGCCGTTTTTGAGCGCAGGATAACCGAGGACCTCAAGCCGCTCTGGCCCGAGGTCTGGCCCAAGGAAAGGCTTATCCAGCAGCAGCAGGCCATAGGTTCCCACGCTTTTGCCCGTGCGTTTCACTGCAAGCCGGTCTCCTCCGAAGAGCTGCTTTTCAAGGAGGAATACATAAGCGAAGAGGACCTGCCTTCTGAAGGCCCTTTCATTTACTACATGGGCATGGACTTGGCCTTCAGTGCGAAGCCTGGAAGCGACAGGACTGCCATTGTGACGGTCTGCCAGCATGGTCCGAAGGCTTATGTGGTGGACGCTTGGGCCAGGCGTGGGGTCAGCATTACGTACTTGAAGCGGTTCTTGCCGGAATACGCCAAGAGATTCGCCCCGGGACTTCGGGCCATTTTCATAGAAAGCGTCCAGGCGCAAGCTGAGATCGTGCGGGAACTTGCGTCAACCTTGAGCCTTCCCATTTATCCCCAAAGTACCGGTAATCTCCCCAAGGAACTTAGGCTTTGCAGGCTTGCTTCTTTACTTGAGTCCGGACTGGTGGTATTAAAGAGACCTGTGGAGGGACAGCTCAAGGAACTTGTGCAGGAACTTTTGGAGTACCCGCACGGCCGGCATGACGACCTGGCGGACGCACTTTGCTACGCCGTTTCTCAAGTCCGCCAAGTGGGAAGCGGCATTGGAGTGCGGGTTACGCTGCTTGGCTGATCCCTGTGGAGGGCGGCTCGATTGTTTCGCAAGATCCTTGGGCTTTTCAGGCGACAGAGGGGAAGGACCAAGACGGCTCTTGACAACTACCTTGAGAAGTCCTGGGCCGTTGTAAACCCCATCAAGGTTGCAGGCACTGATATTGACAAGCCGTATGCGCAGCATCCTTGGGTTTACGCTGCGGTAAACGCCATAAGCAGCCGTGTGGCCTCTGTCCCCTACAGGCTTTTCTCAGGAAGCGGGCCTATAACAAGCGGCCCCTGGTGGCGTGTTTTCAGGCAGCCGAACCAGTACTGGAACCACGGGGACCTGTGGTCCGCCACGGTTACCACGCTTCTTCTCAACGGAAACGCCATTTGGGTGCTTGACCGTCGCAGTTGGCGCGAAGCGCCCAAGCGGATTGTGGTTCTGAGCCACAAGAGGTTCCAGCTTGTTACGGACAAGAAGTCCAACACTGTTAAAAGCTGGATCTATCGCCCCCCGAACCGGCCCTCTGAGCCTCCCATTGAGCTCGCCCCCTATCAGATCGTCTGGTGCAGACTTTACAACCCCTACGGCGGCCCTCTTGATTGGGGCCTCAGCCCGCTTGAGGCGGCCAAGCTGTCGGTCCAAATGGACTGGGCCGCAATGCTTTTCAACAAGAGCTATTTTGAGAACTCAGCCAACCCGGGCGGGGTCCTGAAGGTCGATCGCCTCCTAACTCAAGAGTAAAAGAAACTCATAGAAGAGCAGTTCAGCGCAAAGTACGAGGGGTTGCAAAAAGCCTTCCGCACGATCTTCCTTGAAGGCGGTGTAAGTTACGACCCCTTCACGATCAGCCATGATGACATGCTCTTCATTGACCAGAGGAAGCTCACAAGGGAAGAGATCTGTGCTGTTTTCAACGTGCCGAGCTCGCTTCTCGGCGTTATGGAGCGAGTGTACAAGGCGACGGCTGACACCATTCACCGCCAATTTTGGGAGGGCACCGTCCTTCCGCTTATAAGGCTGATCGAGGCCACGCTTGACTCGCAGCTTTGGGCTCCGATTGAGGACGACCCGCTCAAGGTGGAGCCTACAAGTCCCCGTGGGGCTTTTGACCTTACGGAGGTCTCAGCGCTCCAGGAGCTTCTTGATGCCAAGCTTGCCCGTGCGGTTAAGCTCTGGAACATGGGAGTGCCTTTTAATGTGATCAACGAGAGGCTGGGGCTGGGTTTCCCTAACCTACCTGGTGTTGGCGATACCTCCTTTGTACCTGTGAACGTGGCTCCCTATGGGAAGCCCCTTGTCTCTGCCAGGACCCATCCAACGTCAACGCCCGCGGAACGCAGTGACGCCACGCCTACCGACGAATGGCAGCACTTTCAGGAGCGGCCTTCAGCTACACCCGGTCCCAGCCTTGATTTCTTAATGGACCTTGCAAGGCCCTACAAAGCGGAGCTTCTCACCGCCACGAGGGGCTTTTTCCAGAAGGTGAAGCTCAGGCTCAGAAAGCAAGCTGAGCGGGCCAAGCCGGGTGATACCATTGAGATCCCGGCCCAGGCTTGTGAAGCGTTTGAGCAGAGGGTGGCTGAGCTGTTTGAATCCTTTGAGCTTGCGGTGAAGGAAGCCACGGGCAACGGTGCCAGGCCGGCATGGACCCCGGGGAAGTTTGCAAGCGAGATTTACAGGCAGTTGAGAAGAGAAATCGCCGAACGCGGCCTTGCCGACGGCGTTAAGGCTGCCAGGCGAACTTTGAAGGACATGGTGGAGACAGCTTTGAATGTGCAACTTTGAGTTGAGAGGAAAGTTGAGAAGTGGAGATAGGGGAACTTCAGAGTTTGGTGGCTGTTTTTGCGACGGCCGCTGCGGCCATAGCTTACGCGGCGAACTTGGGTCTTGCAGTGAGAAACCTGAAAATGCGGCTGAAAGAGATAGAGACGCAGTTTGACAGGCAGCGCGAACGCGAGGCTTCATGGCATACAGAAATGGTCGAGCGTTTCGCCCAGATACAGAACATGCTCAACGAGAAACTCGGTGAGCTGATTGTGAGCGTTCGGCTTCTTGAACAGAAAGTTGACAAGCTCAATGGAAACGGAGCGGCTAAAGATGGGTAACCAGAGCAAACCCGACATTGCCAAGTTGGACAGAGGAACGCTTTTTTGCCAGGTGCGGTCCGTACCGGACAAGGACCGCGTGTACAGGTTCATCGGCACAACCGCGATCCGGGACCGAATGGGCGATGAGATCCCGCTTGACGGCTGGCAGTTTGACAATTACCTGCGTAACCCCGTCGTCTTGTGGGCTCATAGATACGATCTGCCGCCTGTTGGAAGGACGCTGCAGATCAAGAAAGGGAAAACCCCGGACGGCAACTACGGCTGGGTCTTTGAGGTCGAGTTCGCCCCGGAAGATGCCAATCCTTTTGCAGAGCAGATACGCAAGTTGGTGGACGGGGGCTTTCTCAATGCCGTTTCCGTCGGCTTCCAGAGCTTGAAGTCAAAGCCGATCGAGGAAAGCGAGGAAGAGCTCGAAAAGCGCCTTGAGGAGAATCCGGACCTAAGGCCCGGGCTTAAATTCGAGAAAAAGGAGCTCTGGGAGCTTTCGATTTGCCCGGTCCCGGCGAATCCCCAGGCCCTGCGCAAGGCCATCTCAAACGGCCAGGTGGAAGTCCCGCGTGAGGTTGAGCTTGCAATGGCCCACCTGGACTTGATCCAGTCATACGAAGCGCTTCACACAACAGCCCGGATAAAGAAGCAGCTTGAGGAGCAGGGCAAAAAAAGTGAAGCGCAGGAGAAGAAAGAGGAGGAAGCGCCGGCGCCGAAATCCGAGGAAGACCCCTACGAAGGAGTCGAGATAAAGGGGGCGATTCCCTACTCGGTGCACGGCGACGGGCCGAAAGCTCCTGAAGATACGCCTTGGAATGCAGGTGAAGAGCTGAAGAAGGCAACCGGCGATGCCAAGAAGCTGCGTCGAATGCACGCCTGGGTCAACTCCTCTGCAGACGGTTTTGATCCTGCAGAGCGGCAATGGTATAAGCTGCCGCATCACAAAGGCGACGGTGCCCAGCCTGTTGTCTGGCGCGGGGTTGCTGCGGCCATGGCCCGGCTCATGCAGGGAAAGACCGATATTCCGGAGAAGGACCGCAAAGGCGTTTACAACCACTTGGCGCAGCATTACAAGCAGTTCGGGAAAGAGCCTCCTGAGTTCAAAGAAGCGCCCGAGGTTGTAACAAAGCCGGGTTGGGAAGACTCGGAAAGTTGGACCGAGATCAAGTATCGTGTCCGCGACCCGGACGAGTTTGAGAAGGACAGCTTCCGAAGGATAACGCTTAAGAAGTCCAAGCCGAGGGTTTTCGCTGTAATAGGCAGGCCCAAGGGGCAGAACACCACCAAAATTCAAAGCCTTCGGTTCCCGAAGGACGACGGCTGGACCATTGACAAGGCGAAGAAGTGGGTGAAGGATCACCCTGACTTGCTGAAGTTCATAGACGACATCTGGGTGGAACTTATCGAGGCATTTGCTCCCGAGCGGAAAGCCGAATCGGCTCCCCAAGGGGAGAACGAAAGGCAGAAGCAGGAGCAAGGCCAAGGTAAATCTCCGCTTAGGTTTCGTATCGTAGCGGACGACCCCCCATCGGATGAACGGAACGAAGAAATGACCATCAGAATCAAAATGGAGGGAGATAACGACCATGAGCAAGACGATTGAGCTTACTCAAACGCAGCTCAACGAGCTTATAAACAAGGCCGTTGAGGAAGCGGTAAAGCCGCTTGCGCAGAAGGTGACTGTTCTCGCCGAGGCCAAGGCAAAAGCTGAGGCTGAAGAGCAGTCGGACTCCAAGGTCGCCAAAGTGGTGCAGAGCTGGAGCTCTTACGATCCTGAGGAAGTGGCCGAACGCACAAAGGAAATGCAGGCCAAGTTTCTTGAGAAGATCCGTAAGAGCGGCAAGATTCCTTATGACGAGTTCTCCTTCGTGCGGTATATCCGGGCGAAGATGACAGGTGACTGGAAGCATGCGCCGTTTGAGAAGATGGCGCTTGAAGCCAGCGCCGAGATCGCCCAGAAGGAGGGGTACTACAAGACCCTGAGCTACGGCGGCGGAACCGCTGAAGGCTCGGACTTTGTAGCCGGTGATTTTTTGGCTGACGAATTCTTCACCTATTACGGTGCAAAGATCGTTGCCAGGAAGGCTGGCTGCACGGTTCTTCAAGCAACCGGTGCCCCGGTCCAGATCCCGAAGGTAACCGATGCACCGACGACAAGCTGGTTGGCAAACGAGGGCGACACCATCACGGCCGATACAGCCATGAAGACCGCCCAGCTCCAGCTCAACCCGCACTGGTGTGTCGGCAGGGTGCAGCTCACTCAATTCCTCGTCCGGTCGAGTGAGCTTGCTGCTGAGACCATTGTACGCAGGATCCTCGGCGAGGAACTGGCCCGCGCTGTTGACGACGCAATCCTCGAAGGAAGCGGTTCGTCGGGACAGCCAACTGGCATTGCCAATACAAGCGGTGTGAATACTGTAAGCGCCGGTTCGGCGGCAATAACGTTCGACAAGCTCCGCGATTTCATGAAGGAGCTTGAAACAGACGATGTGCCGCTTGACGAATGCGCCTGGTTCATGCACCCGAGGACCTGGTACGGCATTCTCGGGTTCGTGAAGAACTCCGAGTCCAACAATTTCGTGATCAATCCGACCCAGCAGCAGGCGTATTCGCCGAGGCTGTACGGTATTCCCGTCTACACGACCTCAAACTTGACGGTTGACGGAGGTACCGGCAGCAACGAAGCAACGCTTATGCTGGTCCGTGTGCCGGATGTCATTCTCTGCGAGTGGGGCGGGCTTGAGCTGGCTTCGACCTCGGTTGGAGGCGATGCTTGGGCCAAGCACCTCGTGGAGGTGAAGGCTGTCTATACCGTGGATGTCGGGATGATCAATCCCGAATCCGCGTGCGTGTGCACCGATACGACCACGTAATCGCCGCAGCAGTGGCGGTCTGGAGGGGGTCTGAGCGCCCCCTCCCGGCCCCTTTTATAGCGAGAGGAGTACAGCTCATGGCGCTTAAGAAATGGCGCGTCAAACGAAACGGCAGTTTCCGCTATCGTTTTGTCCGGGCAGGCTGGGACGTTTTTTACATGGACGAAGAGGACGTGAACAAATCGGGCCTTAGGCACATTCTCGACGAGCTTCCCTTTGACTTGGTGCCGAAAAGGCAGAGAAAGCCAAAGCCTGCGACACGAGCCATGAAAGGACCTAAGCGGTGTACCGCTTTCGTAGCCCCTGAGGAGGCCAAGTAGTGGATCTTTGCCCTCTTGCCGACGTTAAATCGCTCCTTGGAATAACGAGCAACGACTACGATACGGAGCTCGGTTTGCTTATAAGCGCTGTATCCAAGGAAGCCGAGCAGTTCATGGGGCGGACCCTGGAAACGGGAAGCTACACCGAGATTTTCGATGTCTTCCCCGGGCAGCTTGTCTTCGCTCTGAAGGCTTACCCGGTCTCAAGCATAACAAGCGTCAAGAATGACCCCACTTGGGACTGGGACAACACGGACGATATGGACACCGATGATTACATCACAAACGACGAATTGGGTATCGTCACATTTTATACCAGCACGCTCACACATGGCCGCCAAGCGCTCAGGATCGTCTACACAGGCGGGGTTGCGTCGGACACATCGTCGTTCAAAACGGCAATGCCGGACGTAAGCCACGCGGTGGCCCGGCAGGTGATCTATTACTGGAACACGCGAAAGCGTTTAGGCCAGGTGGCTTCCACGACACTTAGCGGCCAAACCTTGGAGATTGTAGCCGGTGTTGAGTGGCTGCCGGAGGTGAGAAGGACCCTTCTGAGCCATAGGAGGCCCCAGATTTGATCATCGCAACGATCAAATGGCGACACATAAACAGCCTTATCAAAGCGCACCAGCGACTTGCAAGGGGCTTCAGGAAGGGGCTCGGATTCTGGGCGCGACGCACGCTTAAGCTCTTCAGGGCTAAGCTGGGAGCCGGCAGGGGCACGGTGCATAGCCGAAGCGGATCCCTGGCAAGGAGTTTTACCTATTTGGTAAAAGGGACCAACAAGATAGGCACTTTATCGGCGGCGTTGCAAAGCGATGCAGTTCAGGCGCGGTTGCTTGAGTACGGCGGCATAGTCAGGCCGGTAAAGGCCAAAGTCCTGGCGATTCCCATTTGGGACAGAATTAAGCACCGCAAGGTGTTCCGATCGCCTCTACGCCGGACGTTGCCCAAGCATATTAAGCTCTGGAGATCGAGCTCCGGGCATGCCTTCTTGGCTGATATTCGGAAGCGTCCTCCGCGACCCTGGTATCTTCTTGTCCCACAGGCAAGGGTCCGGCCGCAGCTTAGATTCCGCAAACACGTTGAGGGGAGGCTCAGACCGCTTGTAACCGAGCTTGCCAAGCGCGCAAGGGAGGAGCTGAGACGTGGCTGATCCGCTGCTTACGCAGATTATGGACAACATGGTGGCTGCAATCGGCCAGATCAGCCCGACGAACGGGTACGAGCGGACCGTGCGCACAACCTCCCGAATGAGCCTCATGCCTGCGCAGCCGCAATATGATGCCGTTTTCATGGCGGCCGTTTCGGAGGAGAAAACGGACTTGGCGGTGCAGGTTAAGGAATCGAAAGCAACGATTTCGGTTCTCGGCATAGCAAGTGATGCCGACGATACGGTGGACGCAGTGCATAAGCTCGCTGCGGATATAACAAAAGCGTTACATGTGGACCCGACCCGCGGCGGGCTTGCATTGGACACTCGTGTCGTCGGCATTGTTTACGATATATCGGAGGAAGTCGCCCCGCTTGGGGCCTGTAACCTTGAAGTCGAGGTCATTTACAGGCACCGTTTGGGTGACCCGTACACCGCTGTATAAGAGGAGGCATTGAAATGCTCAGCAGGAAGAAACAGCTCGCTGCGAAGGTCGAAAGCACCAAGGGGACCAAGGAGACCCTCGCAGATGCTGACGCCAACATTCTCTGCGATGAGATTTCCGTCTCATTCAGCCCGGAAGAGGTGGTGAGAGACCCACTACGGTCTTCGATTTCACCGCTTGTCTCTCTACCCGGTGCGAAGATCGGGACGATCACTTGCAGGGTGGAGCTTAAAGGCTCAGGCACCGCCACAACCGCGCCCTCTTGGGGCACGCTGCTTCGGGCCTGCGGTTTTGAGGAGACTACAGACGCCGATTCGGTTTACTACACGCCGACAAGTGACGAGGACTCGATCCCGACGCTTACCATTGGGGTCAACAACGACGGCAGACTTGATCTGATCTACGGAGCCCGAGGGAACGTGTCTTTTGAGTTTGCAGCCAACCAGGTTGCCTACGCCACGTTTACCTTCACGGGAATCTTCGACGATACGACGGACTCTTCCATGTGGTCCCCGACGTATGAATCGACGATTCCGGTAACATGGAAAAACGCCTCAATCAGCTTCAATTTCGGGGCTTCGTGGACAACTGCGGTGGTAAGCGCCCTTACGATCGACATGAACAACGAGGTGACCATTCGGCAGGACGCAAACGCCGCTAATGGTCTCTCTTACGCGATCATCACCGCGCGTGACCCTGGTGGAACGATTGATCCGGACAAGGTGCTTGTTGCGACCCAGGACTGGATCAGCCATATAACGACGCCCACAACGGGCACCTTTTCCTTTGACCTTGGCACAAGCACCGGCAATAAGTTGTCGTTCAGCGCGCCCAAGTTTCAGGTCATAGGCCGTGAGGACGGAGACAGGGACGGCGTTGCGGTTGATACGATCACTTTTAAGCTCAGGGCTGACAGCGGCGATGACGAGCTTATGATCGATCACGTGTAACCGGCAATCGAAAGGAGGAATGGCATGATCGTAATCAGTAGGAAGGACAAGCTGGAATACGTTTTGAGAGAGGACCGGAACAGCAAAGAGCCGACCATCTTCGTCTTCAGGCCGCTTACGGCCCGAGAACGCGCTGAGTGCGAAGATGTGCTTACATCAGCGTCTGTTGATCGCTTCCCGATGGGCACCTTTGCATACAAGGTGCTTAAGAACAGCCTTGTCGGCTGGCGGAATCTCAAGGATGACAAGGGCAAAGACGTGCCTTTTGTAACCGATGCCGACGGCAAGGTGACGGACGAATGCCTTGCGTTGCTCAGCACAGCGCAGCGTTTTGAACTTTCAGACGCTGCCTGGCGGTTCAACGAGCTCGGGGAGGACGAGGTAAAAAACTGAAGTTGGCTGCAGAGCTGATCACCGGCTCTGCAAAGGTTCCGAGGTGCGAAAGATGTCCGCACGCAACGCGCGGGACAGCCTGGTGCAAAGAGAACTGTCCTATAGCGAAGATTCCCTCCAGAGCTCTTTGGATCGCCCAGATGGCATCGTGGGTGGAAGCGGGCATCCTGCCCGAGTCCGGCGGCTTTTTGGACCAGCCCTATAAAACCATGGCGGCTATAGGCATTGTGCTGGGCAGAAAGGCGGAACTTGAGAACGAAGAGCTTAGGAGGCAGGAGCGGAAATGGCAGACCCGACGCTGAGAGTCGTCGTTAAGCTCGACGACCGGTTCACGGCCTCATTCAGGCGGTTGGTGAGCGTCGCCAAGGCCGGCGCAATGCAGATAAAGGCCGCCATGGCACCGATCAGCTCGCCGCAGGCTGTAGCTTCGGTCGCCCAGATGTCGGGGTCCTTGAAGGTCCTCAGCGCTCAAATGGCCAAAACGGGCGCTATAGCTCAAGGCGCTATGGGCCGAACCGGTCAGAGCATTCAGCATGCCACCCGCAGACTTAAAGAGCAGCATGTAGCGCTCGGCGTCTGGGTCAAGCGCTGGTCTCACAGCCTTTTCTCGATCAGGCACCTCACCAGAGCGGTTCTTGTGACTTTCCTTGGCCGGATGTTGCTTGAGACCGGAACAAGGCTGCAGACCTTGGGACTGGCGTTTAGGAATCTTGCAGCCAGGATCCAGGCCGAGCCAATAAAAGCATTTAAAGCGTTTAGAGATGCATTACACGGAACGGTTTCGGTGATGGACTCTTACCGCTTGGCCAACCAGGCGATTATGCTTGGGGCGGTTAAGAGCAAAAAGGACCTTGTGGAGCTTGCAACTATCGCAAGACGGCTTGGCCAAGCGGTTGGAATGGACACCACCCAAGCCTTTGAGCAGTTGACAACAGCATTGGGGCGTCAATCGACCAAAATTCTCGACAACCTCGGAATCGTTCTCAAGGCCGAGGAAGCGTATGAAATTTACGCCGACCGGATCGGGAAGACGGCCAACGAATTAAGCGCAGCAGAGAAGCGCGTCGCTTTTATCACCATCGCGCTTGAACGTAGTAGAGACATCCTCAGCGTAATGGGCATGGACATTGAGACTGCTGCCACCAAATGGCAGCAATTCAAGGCCGCTGTTGACGATGCCGCGACAGCTATTGCGCGGATTGGCAGCAGGGTCTTGTTGCCTCTTATCCGGGAAGCGGCCCGAGGGCTTCATGCCATTGCAGAGGCCATTGGCGCGACTGAAGACATACAAATGCAAGCTGAGGAGATCCTGCAAGGAATCGATCTCAGCGGAACCCGTTTTGAGCGCGGGTTTAGGTTGGTGACAGATTCCGCGCTGAGGGCGGCCCAGGGGATCCTTGCGGTCAAGGTCAACACGGACAGCCTTAGCTATACACAACGCAAGCTGGTTGAAGGCTGGAGGAGAATGGCCGCAGAGACCAAGAAAACGATCGAGGCGATGCTGAAACCGCTCCGAGGCGAAGGTGTCGGCAGGGAAGCAATGGAGCGCGTTTATTCGCAGCTTACCGCCTTCGCGAAGCAACTCAGAAACATTCGTGAGATGATCGGCGAATTTGCGGAAAGCGCGGAGGCGATCTATCCGAGATTGCAAGCCATCAAAGAGTTTGAAAAGACACTTGGAGACGCTTACCGACGCGGAAGAAGCGTCCTTGATGATATAAAAGCTGATGCAGAAGCGTTGAAAGGCGAGCTCCAAATGCTCTTTGGCTTCGGACCGATTGAGGAATTCGGAGGGAAAAGGGCCGAAGAAATCGCGCGCGAGTGGGAGGAGAATGAAATCCTGCGTGAAAGGAAACGACTGCTTTCGGACATTCTAAACATCAACGTCAATATCAAGGACCAGCTTACTCAACTGGCCGAAGGATACAGAAACTTTGGCGACAACGTCAGGGCGACGGTAGTAGGCATGTTCAGGGCGATGGAAGGAACCGTGAGGTCCGTCGTATCGGACGCGATTCTTGGCAGGTTAAGAAGTGCGAGAGATTACCTGCGAAGCCTTCTGGCTCAGATTGGCGGCCTGGCGGCAACCGCCCTTTTCAAAATGGTAATGGCACCCGCTCTAAGTCCGATAGCGGGCTTTTTCAAGGGGCTGCAGCACGGCGGGATTGTGACCAAACCCACGCTGGCCCTGGTAGGTGAAGCTGGTCCCGAGGCGGTGATACCATTGAGACGACATGGAGCGACCGCAGCGCCGGGATTTGGTGGTAACGTAAATGTAACATTCAACATTCAAGCTATGGACGGCCCAAGCGTTGAGCGCACTCTTATGCAGCACCAGCGGACTATTGCTTCGATCATTCGGAAGGCTGTACACAGTGACCCTGGTTTCAAGCTGACGGTTAAGGCATGAGCACCGATTTTATTTGTCAAGTAGGACCAGGACAGGCCGATTATACGTCGCTGGCATCTTTCATTGCGGCTTTGCCGACCGACCTCACTACAGCCAAGGTCTTCTCGCACGGAGGAGTTACAGGCACAATATCGGACGGAGATTCTGTTACCGGCGCAACAAGCGGGGCTACGGCCACCGTCGTTCACTGCACAAGCAGCCAGATTTATCTTCACAGCATAAGCGGCACCTTCCAGCCCGGGGAGAAGGTATACGTCGATGCCAACAACTATGTTTACATAAGCGATTCCGGCGATGTGGCCAATCCGTATGCGCAGGTTGCAACAAACGGCTCTGCTGATTCGGCCCTAACGATCTCGGGGATTACGACGTCTTCTTCAGCGAAGATCAAGATCCGTGCAGCAACGCCGCCTAAGGGGGTCTGGAGCTCCGGACTCTACAGAATCGAGGGTGCCGCTTATAAGATGCTTTCAATCAGTGTAGACCATGTGGAGCTTTACGGCATCCAGATATACGGAACTACAAGCGGCAACACTTACGGCATTTATCTCACCGGGCAATCAAGCTCAAGCGAGATCCTGGTTGACCGGTGTATAATCCGGTTCAACGACAATAACAACAGCAGCTATTGGCGTCGCGGCATAAGGGCATACAGCACGAACGTTAACCTCAAGGTCCGCAATACGATCATATATGACGCAAGGAATTCAACAAACAACGCCTGTGCTGGCATCTACTGGAATGGTGGGAGCGCTGCATATATTCACAACTGCACGATTCATAATTGCTATTTCGGGATTTATTCCACCGATTCCACCATTACCGTAAAGAATACGATCACTAATGATTGCGCGAACGGCTTTTCAGGCTCCTTCAGCGCAAGCTCTGATTACAACGCTTCGGATATTTCAGGTGACGCGCCCGGTTCCAACTCCAGGAACGGCACTGACGGCGTCGTTACGTTTCGGGATGAGTCAGGCGACGATTTTCACTTAGGTTCGACCGATTCAAACGCAAGGGGCAACGGGACCGACCTAAGCAGCGATGCCAACCTGGCTGTTACCGAAGATTGCGACGGCATCGATTTAACTGATATTTCGTCTTGGAATATCGGAGCCGACCAGGATATTCCCTGTGTCGCCGCTGTGAGCTTGCCCCAGCTCAATGTAAATGGAGCGGCGCAGATTGCCACCGAGTGGGAGACAAGCGGTGCGTCAACGCTGCCGCAACTGCTGATAACAACTGATTCTGTTCTAAGGAAGCAATACTCCGTGTCTCCGGCAGTTGAGCTTAACCAATTTAAAGTTGAAGCCGCGACCTCATGGACAAGAACGGGCGTCGTCTACGAATATGAAACCTGGCCATTGCATCCCGAATATCCCTGGTCGGAGATTTACCAGTACGACGTTCTGACTTCGCCTACAAATTACGGCATCATAAAGAGACGCGCTCGGAACCAGCGAGCACGACGCTCATGGCGATTTATCAACAGAAATGCCTTTTCAGACGAGGCGGAGGTGTTCAGGGCCTTTGTGCGGGATCATGCCGGCGGCAGCAGGCCCTTTTACATAGAAGTGCCCGATGTCGTGCCCAGGCCCTGGATGGCTCCCACCCTTGGCGTCACAACAGGCGGAAACATTCCAAGTCAAAGGACACTTTATGTAGGGTACACTTGGCAGGGCGTAAGCGGCGAAACGCCAATATGTTACAACATTGACTCGATAACGGTTCCTGCCAATTACAAGCTGACCGTCACAGTGCCGGTTTTTCCTCGGGGCGTCACTGCTGCTGGCGTCTATGTGGGCGTTTCGGCGAATGATCTCAAGTATCAGGGCGTCATCTCGGAATCCGGCGGCACCTGGACCGAACCGGACGCAGGCTATAACACAAGCGGGGCCAATCCTCCTTCCGTCAATTCGCTCAGCGAAACCGTGCTTGTCACTCTCGCCGATAACGAGGCCACGAAGAATGCGGCCGGCAGGTGGACGCTAAGCGCCACATTTGTGGAGCTTTTCCCGGCCACCAAGAAGGCGGTATACGGCACCGGATATATCTCCTTGCCCAGCCTAAATTCTTCAGCCTCTGCGAAGCTACAGCCTAACAAGGCAAGCGCTGAGGTTACGCTACCGGCTCTTATCGCTGCAGCTACGGCAAGAGATCAAACAGCCCGTGGTGCTGTGACTTTGCCGGCCTTGACCTCTTCTGGCTCCTGTACGAGCCCTGTAGCGAGCACAGGATCGGTGGAGTTGCCGCAACTTTCAGTTTCGGCCTCCGCCTCGGCCGGACTTGTAGGTGACTGGTATGTTGATCCTTCAGGTGATGACAGCAACCCGGGAACATCTTCTGAGCCTTTTCAGACCATAGGACGCGCTGTCCAAGCGGCGCAATCTGGCGAGACGATCATCGTCCGAGCAGGGACTTATAACGAAAGCGTTGAGCTTCTGCGCGACAATGTGACAATACGTTGCGAAGACGGGGCGATACTGGAGACAAGCGATACGTACGGCATCTGGGGGGACTATCTCACCGGCATCACGATAGACAACCTTGAAGTAACCGGTCCGTCACAGGGCATCAGATGCTACCGGGGAGATTCCTGGACGATTGAGAATTGCCACGTCCATAACTGCTCTGAGCGGGGGATAGCTGTTATCGGGCAGAATGACGGGTGGACTTACTACCATGGATCAGGCCATGTCATCCGGAACAACTTGATTCATCACATCTATCACAATTCGGAAGCTTTCGGGATCTACGCTTCCAGGCTTACCGAGTCTCAGATAACCGGGAATACCATTTACCTTTGCCGGAAGGAGGGCATTCGGACCATCCGCTGCAAGGGTGTCACAACCTCGGACAATTACATTTTCCGCTGCTGGACTGGCATATCGCCCGAGGAGGATAGCTCGCACCTTACGTTTATCAACAACTGGATAATCGACTGCGACATAGGTGTATACTTCAAGAAGGTGACCGACGACATCGGGCCTAACTATTTTACCCACAACACCGTAGAAGACTGTGGGATAGGCTTCTGGCTCAGCAGCCAAACACCTGCAACGACAGGCTGGCGGATTCGGTTCAATCTGTTCAAGGGCGCTTATGAAACGTTCGCTATTCTCCAGGCCCAGAGCGGCAATGTGCTTGATTACAACATGTACTGGGACAGCAATTCAGCTTGGCATCTCTGGGTTGACGATGACTCTTACTCCGGGGTTGAAAGCGGTCAAGACAATTCCTGGGACAGCTTAGCCGAGCTTCGTGCTGACACCGGATTCGAGCAGAATGGCACCATGTATGACCCGAGCACGGTGGACGATTACGGCTGCTCTGGCGTAACGAGCTCAGCAAGCGAGGAGTTTACCTATTACCCTGCAACTGCAATCGACGCCTCGTCGAATACCTCGACCATGCAGCGGGGCACCGACAGGGGCAGGTTATCGATCTGGAAAGCCGCAAACGACTCGAACGAGTATTTGATCATAGATCTTGGCTCCACCAAGACAATCAATTATGCCTTTTTGCTGCCCTGGGCTCACGATACACCTTATTCATATCAGAACCCGAAGAACGTTACGATAAAGGTCTCAACAGACAACCTTTCTTACACGACCGTGGCTTCTCGGACAAACGATTCCAAGGGCGCAACGCATATTTATAGCCTCGGTGACGTAAGCGCCCGATATATCCGGCTTGACATAACCGATTCTCAGGCTTCCGGGTATGACATTTGGGTGGCTGATTTCTTTGTGGGGTATGTTGGATGAGCTACGCCACTTTACCTTCACATCTTGCACCTGACTTTGCTTTCCCCGAGGTTGCTGACAATCGCGTTATCAGGGTGGAGTTCGAGTCCGGCGATATTCAAATGTGGCCGAAGTGGCGACAGGGTATTCGCAAGTGGACGTTGCAGTGGAACCACGCCACCAAGGAGCAGACCCAGGAGCTCAGGGCGTTTTTCCTGGCGCATTTGGGGCCTCTTACGCCCTTTTACATTTCGCTGCCCGACACTGTGCCGGCTCCTGCGGCGGAAGTGGAAGTGGATTTTGTGCAAGCGGGCAGCATGAGCCAGAGAACGCTTGTTGTGGCAAAGACGTGGGCCGGGGGTGCATCCAAGGAGACCGATATCGGAGACTCGGCCAAAACCGTGGTTTGTCCGGCATCCCACGTACTGAGGGTCAAGGTGGGCATTCTGCCCCGGTCGGCAACGGGCGCTTACATTTATGTAGGCACAAGCATAAATGACCTGCATAAACAGGCTGCATTGGTAACCGATCAGTGGACGGAGCCTGACACAGGATATGACACGGGCGGTGCTGCTCCGCCGAGCTCAAACAATTTCACCGAGTCACCGCTTGTCAACGTGCTTGAGGACTCCATTTCGTTTGAGCAGAATTTCATCGACGATTACACCATAAAAGCGGCCGTGATTGAGAACCCGGAGGCGTCATGAGGTCGATAGATCCACGGCTGATTGTCCAGAAAAACAAGCTGTACTCGACCCAGCCTTGGATCATGCTTTTCGAGCTGGACTTTGACGATGGCACGTACCTCAGACTGGCGGCTTATCCTGACGATGTGACCTGGAATGGGCATGTTTGGACAGGTTTTCCGCTTTGGGTGGACGCCAGTACGGAAGATTCTTCCGGCGCGCTCAGTGAACTGCAGGTCCACGTTGCGAACCAGGACAGAACGGTTTCGGCCTATTTGGAGAATACGGATCTGGCGGGCAAGCAGGTAACGCTTTACATTGTGCACAATGAGCACCTTGACGTTACGGACGTGCCGGCCTACACGTACAGAATAAGCGCTATTGTCACGACAGATGAAGTAGCGACGTTTACCCTCGGCCATGAGCGCCTGCTTGTCTTGAAGCTGCCTCGCCAGCGGTTTATACGGAATAAGTGTCGGTTTCGGTACAAAGATTCACGTTGCCGCTACCCGAACTCATATTTCGACAGCGTTGAGAAGATGGACTTCAAGTCAGCCGGGGACATTCAGACCTGGTCTTGGCGGGCCAAGAATATGGCGCATGCAACCAGGTGCAACATTGACATTGACTATCCCGGCGAGCTTGTTATTCAGTCCGACAGCGAGAACGGCGTTTACACCGCTTGGGACAACACCTTCACCGCGCCCTACATTTACAAGACTTTTACCGGTGATATTGACGCCTATTGCGATATTGCGTTTGTCATAGGTCGTGACGGCAAGTATGGGGGCATGTTTTTCATCATGGACGACGGAGCCCCCAGCAAATGGTTTGCGATTCGTCGCTGCACAAGCGGCGATTCTGTCGTCCACACGATCGCCGGATCCAGCACGATTGTTGCTGAGAGCTACCAGATGCCCTACTGGCGGCTCGTATTCGACGGCAAGCAGGCAAGCGTATATCATGGCAGCCCGGGTAATTGGATCCTGCTTGACAGCCGTTTACGGGCTGATATAGCTGACACAATAAGAATCGGCTTCTGCGCTTTTAACACGGTGCAGGGCACAAGCGTCGCTCAGCGTTGGAGCGCTTTTTACGTGACAAGCGGCGGCCTTGCGACATGTGACCTCACCTTGGAGGGGCCTAATGGCTGCAGAGCGCATAACAACACGCGAAACTTCGGCGGCTTCCCGGCGATTCCCGAGGGACGCATCTATCTATAGTCCGCTTTTGGGATCGCCGTTCAAGTGGGGCGGTAAGTCGCCCGAGGAAGGCTTCGACTGCTGGGGCCTTGTGGTTGAAATCTACAAGCGCCTCGGCGTGGACATTGAGGCGACGCTGAAGTACCAAGGCCCGGAATCCGCGCCCCGGGAGGTGCCCGAAGGCGTAGAAAGAGCATGGGAGCCTGTCAGGGGCGCTCTTGAAGTTTGGGACGTTATAACCTTCGCCCCGCTTCGGGAAGGAGACCCGCCGCATGTGGGCGTTTACGTCGGGAATCTCAGAGTGGTTGAGGCCACCCCGCAGTTTGGGGTGGTCGCCCGCAGAATCGGCCGTAGGAAGATCTTAGGAGTTTATAGATGGCGCGGGTAGTCCTTGTTGAGAACCCCTTTTCGGCCCGCGTAATAAGCGTAAGAGACGTTCCTGCAGACGCTCCGCTTGGGCTTTTTCTTCCAGCCGATTGGCAGCGGGAGAATGTGGCCGGCGTTTTGAACGGCAAGCAGTTCAGCGCCCGCGATATAAGAACGCTCAGACTTAGTGACCAGGATATCTTGACCCTATGCAGACTTCCCGGCTGGGCCACGCCGCTTGTAACGTTGCCGCTTATCGGAACCATAACCGTCGGCAACGTGATTGTAGCCGGCACCCTCCTTGCTCTTTCGGTTGGAATGCCGTTCGTAACGGCCGCCATGGGGCCTAAGCCTGAGAATTTGGCAACTTATGACAACTCGGAACAGTCCCCTACTTACGGCTGGGCGGGGATACAGAATACGACACGAAACGGCACGATAATTCCGCTTGTCTACGGAAAGCATAAAGTAGGCGGCCAGGTAATCGCAGCTTATACGCAGGTAGAGGGCAACAATGAGCACTATCTGTACGTGCTGCTTGGGCTTGCAGCAGGGGAAATCGAAGCCATAAATCGCTGTACTCAGGACCGGGATGCAATTCAGTCCGGCAGTTTGCTTGAGGACCTGAAACTCGACGACAATTCAGCTTCTGAATACGAAGGCATCCAGGTTTACTACAGGCTGGGCTCATGGGAGCAGGAACCGATCCCCGGGTTCCGTCGGTCGCATATCCAAACCTCGATCAACACAGAGCTTCAATACGATTCTGCTTATATTCATACGGCCAACACGCCGATCCAGGAGATTACGTTTCAAATCCGGTTTCCAAGCGGCCTTTACATGCGGGACAGCAAGGGAGCGATACGACAGTATGATGTCGATTTCCTCATAGAGAAAAAGCTCCCCTCGGAGACGACTTGGACGACTGTTGGCACATATACGGCATCGGCCAGAAATACGTCCCAATACAACTATGAGATCCGCATTCCCGGCTTGGACTTGGCTTCTTATCAGTTCCGGATCACCAGGCAGACTCAGAATGACGCCGAAGTTTCGGCAGCTCAGGGCCTTTATCCTGTCTCAAAGTCATACCTGCTTGCGATAACCGAGACGACTTATGATGACGTTGCCTACAAAGGCGTGGCGCTTCTTGGCCTAAGAGCGCTTGCTACCGAGCAGCTCAACGGCCGAATGCCCAGGATAACGTCGATCATTTACGGCAAAAAAGTTAAGCGGTATAAGCCGGGTGACCTTTTCGGCCCGGATACGCAGCAGGACTTTACGACCCTTACAACCGGTTCTGACGCAATTCCGGGCCACTGGGGATGGCATGTAGAAAAAGTCAACAAGCTGGACATCGCAAGCACCCATGTACCAAGCGCCTACTCGCTTACGCTTAAGCACAAGCCGGAAGCCGGAAGCTACTACTGGGCGCAGCTTACAGTTCCTTATGTGTACAAGAAGATCTACGGCGACTTCGACCTCCGCGTGAGGGTTAACTGGAAGGACGGTTATTCGGTCGCTGGTCGCGGAGTTATGCTGCTTGTCAGAATGACGGATCCGGCGCATAACTTCTCCGCTTTCGGACTTAAGACGGATTCAAGCGGGACGTTGAAGCTTTTTACCAGGGCGAATGTGGCTGATGCTCCAACTACTTGGCACGGCGATGCGCCAAGCAATGACATTTACCTGAGAGCTGTCGCTGATAGCGATACTGGCAGTCTTACCTTTTATGCCTCCACGGATGGCGAAACTTGGACCCAGTACGGCGACAGCTTGCCGTGGTATAGCGATTATCAGCCCTGGGATGTTGGGATCTGCCTGGAGAAGGAAGACAGCGGCGATGAGACGGACTTCACAGCGGTGGTGAAAGAGTTTGAGTTCGCCGATTCCACCTGTTACTCGCTTGAATGCAGCAACAACCCGGCGTGGGTTATATATGACCTGCTTACTGATGATCATTATGGTGCCGGGGCTTATATCTCGGAATCGGATATTGACCTTGAGTCGTTTCTCGCTTTCGCGGCTTACTGCGATGAACAAGTAACTGACGGCCGCGGCGGCCTTGAAGCTCGATATCGCTGTGACGTTGTCATTGACAGCGCTAAGTCCATTTGGGAGCAAGCGTTGGGACTTCTTGAGAATTACAACGCCTCCCTGGTAAAAGTCGGAAATACGATCCGCGTGGTCTATCTACACGAGCAGAGCCCGGTACAGCTTTTCTCCATGGCTAATATCGCCAAGGGCTCATTTTCGGTTACGTATGCTGCAAAAGAGCTCGGCGCAAATTACTGGGAGCTTCAATTTCTCAATGCTGAGAACGACTGGGCGCAGGATTACGCTGTTTACCAGGACCCGGATCTTGAGACCGCTGAGCCGTTGCGGGGAAAGACTGCAAACCTGTATGGCGTCACCCGGCCTGGGGAAGCCTTCAGGGCGGCGCTTTTCAGGTGTAAGCAGAATCGCTATCAGAGAAAGCTAATCAAGTTTTCAACAGGCGTTGAAGCCATAGTTTGCGAGCCTTACGACGTAATCTCGGTGCAGCACGATGTGCCACGCTGGGGCGTTTCCTCGGGACGTGTTGTTACCGCTACAGGATCGACAATCACCTTGGATAAGCCTGTGACGCTGGAGGAAGGCAAAAGCTACGAAATCAAGGTCAGGCATAACGATGACTCGATTGAGACAGCAACGGTTGTGATCAACACGCCCGGGACCTATTCGACGCTGCAGGTTTCAGGCTGGACCTCGATTCCCATTCCTGACGAGATGTGGGTCCTGGGTCAAACATCGATTTCCACAAGCGAATTCGTAGTTACGAGGATCGAACGCACAGGCGATCTTGAATGCACAATCGAAGCTGTCGAGTACAACCCGGCCATTTATGACCCGACGATCACTCACGTGCCGTTTGTAAGCCGCAGTGAGTTGCCGGATCCGCGCAAACTGCCGGACAACGTTTCTGAGGTGCTCCTGATGGAGCGTACACAGCTCCGACGGGATGGCACGGTGAATATCGCAATCGAGGTGGCTTGGCCGGCTGCATCCGGGGCTGATAAGTATGAAATCTGGTTCCGGGAGTATGGCAGGGCTGCTTGGATTTACGCCGGCGAGACTTCATCGCTGCATTTCACGATCAACGACCGCATAACCGAAGGGTCCCCGTATACCAGCACCGATCCTTTTGTTGAAGGCAACAAGTACGAAGTTGCGGTCGTTTCTGTTTCTTCTTTCGGGGCCAAGCGGCGACCGGATAACAGCCCCAGGCAGATAATCACGATAAAGGGCAGGGAGTCGGCCCCGTCTAACGTGGATTCCAGCTCAATCAACATTGCCCGCGTCGGGACGGTGCTCTCAATAAGCTGGGACGCTGTGGATGATAAGGACCTGAAGGGTTATGAGGTCCGCTACGCTGAGTCCGCGTCATGGGATGACGGCGTTGTAATGGCAACGAACATTCCGACGCCTTACCTTGAAACAGTCAATTTCCCGGTTGGGACTTGGTATTTCATGGTGAAGGCGATCAACACAAGCGGCGTTTATTCGCTGCAGGTTGCTTCGTTGCAGTACACGGTCCCCTCGGGGACGGACGAAACACTCGACTGGAGCCGAGATGAACGCGCGTTGAGCTGGCCTGGTACCAAGAATGCGCTGTACGAATCCTCAGGGGATCTGGTCGTTTCTTCCGGGTTTACCTCCGCCTTTTACATGACGCCTTCAATCGACACCGGTTCAGTGCACACGCAGCGGCTGCGGGCGGCGATTGCCGGAGAGCAGATTGTCGGCGGCTACACCTGGGACCAGGCAACTTTCGCCTGGGATAGCGACACGGCCAAGGCGCTTACGTGGGATACCGCACAGATAGGGGAAGTTGCGACCCTTGAGCTTTACGTCCGCTATGGCGATACCGAGAATGACATGCTGAATAGTGAATTTGAGCCTTTCCGGGCGGGGGAATTCAATACCAGGTGGTTCCAATTTCTGCTTGCAATCCGGCTGGACTCGGAGGCTGTCGGCGGTAAGATTACGCAATTGAAAGTGGAGGCGTACACATGAGTCAGACCTGGGAATCAATAGACGGCTCGGAATACTTGTCGGACACCCGGCAGGAAATCGTCAATAACTTTGAGACGCTTCGGAGTTGCTTTTCGGGGACTGACTTCCCAAGCTCCCCCGTGGCCGGGCAGCTTTTCTTCCGAACCAGCGACAAGACTTTCTGGATTTATGACGGCTCCAACTGGTGGCAGATAGGAGCCGCTACAGCTCACTACATGGGCAACCTGCCCCGGGCCGGCGGAGATTCTTACCCCATGAGCGGCGACCTGAACGTAGGAGGAAACAAGGTCGTCAACATGGCATCCCCGACTGATGACAGCAATCCGGGCGACGCTGTCAACCTCGCTTACTTGAACTCCGTGATATCGGGCCACCACCACACCGGGGCAAGCAATGATGGGCCGAAGATTGATGTGGTGGACCTTAACGGAAACGAGCGTGGCGTTCAAGGCTCAACTGGCACAACGAACGTCACCGGCGAGGTCACACTGGAAAGCAAATCAGTGACCGTGATTTCGACCGCAACAGGTTCTGAGACCAAAATTGTCCTTGCTGGCTGCTTTTATGAACTAAGCCTTACTGGTAGTGCTGCATGGGCCATCCGGAGAGGGTCTACTGATTTAGCAAATGGCAATCTTCCGTTCATAACTTACACGTATGGCGAGGATTCATACCGCGCCGGGTGGTTGACTTACGCGGTTGAGGATACCCCCGGAAGCGGCACTTACACGTACTCCCTGGTTGTGAACACTTCATCCCTTGGCGTTTTTTCGCGCAGTTTTTTGGTCGTTTTGTAGCGAGAAAGGAGGTGCTGGATGCCTACACTCAGCACTGCAGCCCGGAACGCCGCATGCGACGCTGTCGTTGACCTGATCGACGGCGGCAGCGGCTCAAATGGCGCTATCAAGTTTTTGGACTCAAGCGACACGGTGCTTTGCACCTGCAACATGAGCAATCCTGCCTTCGGGTCGAGCTCTAACGGTACAGCTACGGCCAACTCGATCTCAAGCGGGACAGTCGGCACAAGCGGCACCATTGCCAAAGTGTCGATCCGGGACACGGACGATACCGAGGTCATGGAATGCACGATCACCGTGACCGGGGGCGGCGGGGAGTTTGAAATCGGAAACTTGACCGTCAGCTCCGGTGATACTATCGTGATATCCAGTTTCACGGTGACAATGCCTCAGAGCTAAAGGAGGCTGACCGATGGATAGGAGGATCAGCTCGGTTGCCCAGCTTATCCCGAAGCCCAAGCTGGACTCCAAGGGCTGGGCGGTGGTGGACGTGGACAGCATGCCCAGGGAGCTTGTCGAGCTCCAGATTCTAAGCCTTTGGCCTTACGTGGGGGGCTTCACGTTCGTGTTTGATGACGCGCCCAGCGCTGTCAGCGATTACATTATGGATCTTCAGGAGGCTGGCCAGAGGGTCGTCCGCTCGTATTTGCAAGCCCCCTTCCCGGATCAGAACACGGAAAGCGTTTGGGCTGCTGTAGCCGGCGGGTTCCGGTACTGCAT
>Ga0164310_10000382_pt1 | contig 23217 bp, 37 predicted proteins | sample GuaBasSedimGuay1_FD_121795 | JGI IMG/M metagenome (GOLD analysis project Ga0164310, IMG submission 121795) | Subseafloor sediment microbial communities from Guaymas Basin, Gulf of California, Mexico - Guay1, Core 4569-9, 0-3 cm | ecosystem: Environmental > Aquatic > Marine > Hydrothermal vents... | reverse complement strand
TAGCTAGAAACGTATTCTCAGCAATCGCTGTTGATGCAGATACTAATTTAAAAGTAACAGCTACTATAACTGTAGCCAGAGTTTAACGGAGACAAATTAAATGGCTGGAATAGACCAATATACTGAATTGATGTTTCATTGTGATGGAAGTGACACTAGCACAACTTTTACAGATGATTCTGGCAACAATAGAAATGGAACTGCCAGTGGAACTGCACAGTTAGACACCTCTTATAAAGAATTCGGAACTGCAAGTGCATATTTTCCCGGCACATATGATTTTTTCTATGTTGACGATTTTGCTAACTTGGATATGGGAAGTGATGATTTCTGTTATGACTTTCGTGTTCGATTTAACGACTCAACGGGAGTTAATGCATTTTTTGGAAGATACTACAACGCATTAGGTTATTTCTATTTAGGTCTAGAAGGTGGCAATCTACGACTAAGAGATAGACAAGCTGGTGTTGAAATTTTAGATATGAAAAGAGCTTGGTCGCCCACCGATGATACTTGGTATCATATTGCAGTCACTAGAAGCGGTAGTAGTGTTCGAATGTTCATCGACGGTGTACAGTTAGGAAGCACAGAGACGTTTGCTGGTTCCCTTACTGCTAGAACTACTAGATTTGAAATAGGTGGTCTTTATAATATAAGTTATTTCTTAGACGGGTGGATTGATGAGTTCAGATATTCTTTGGGAGTTCCTCGTTGGACAGCAAACTTTACATCGCCAACAAGTGCGTATGATGCAGAAGATACAACAGAGTTTGATAATTCGGCATCGTTAAATGATACATGGTCGTTTAGCACTAATCCTGAATCTACTTCTTTCGCTGACACTGCAACTTTAGATGATGGATGGCTCATATCTTCTAATCCTGAATCTATTAATTTTGCTGATACAGTGTCATTAGATGATGCATGGGGTTATAGTTCTAATCCCGAATCAAGTATTGTGACAGATTCGGTCTCGTTAAATGATACATGGTCATTTGATTTAACTGGTGATTTAAAATATATATTTGACACCAGTCTTCATACTAAAATAGTCAAAACATACAAATTCATAACTAATTTAACAACACAATTTTTAACCACTGATATATTTGGTACAAGTTTAATTACTAAACTTAGTACAGCAAGTTCATACAATACAGATTTAAGAGTTTTGTTTACTGATTACGATGATATATCAGCGGGTAATTTAGCTGACATTGTAGTTAAACTAGACGGAAGTGAATTAACAGATGTTGATTATTCTACATTAAGAATAAACTATAATTTAAATCAAACTCCCTCTTCTGCATCATTTCAATTAGCAAGAAGACACGATAATCTTAACTATTTATTAGATGGCACAACAGCTTCTGTAATAACAAATGAAAACAAAATAGAGATATACGATGGTGCATATAAATTATTAACAGCGTATATTACAAAAATAGATGCAATGTCGACATCTGATTCTGTCGCTATTACTGCTGAAGACCTTAGATATAAACTAAGTAGAAATTCTATGGAAATAGAATATGGTGGAAAAATAGAACAAGACGATGATAATGAAGATATATATAATACATTCAAAAAAGACATTGGTACTGTATTAGAAGAAGTGTTGAGTGCAACTGATGCATATACTACAGGTCGTGATAGTGTTCCTTTCTCTACTACACATGTTCCTGAATACACTGAAGTGTATAATAGTTATTCATTATTGTTAGATACTCTTTTAAGACAAGTTGCTAATGTCAATTGGTATATAGATGAAAATGAAAGATTAAGATTTCAGAAAATAGATTCTGGAACAATCAAAGAATTAAGATTAAGTTCCTTAGATGGTACTAGACATGTATATGACGTTTTATTAAGTGATGTACAGCTAAATAAACAAAATAGCGGATACGCTAAAACATTGAATGTTAAATTAGGAAAAGACATAAAAAGAAAATGGACAAGAAGATGGTTCTCGGGTTGGATGAATTCTTATGTTAATTTCTTTAACACAGTAGAAGAGAAGACTACCTTTGCTTTTCAGCAATGGGGAAACACTGGAAAAAAATGGTACTGTGGAATATTCAAGACTATTCATAATGCTTATAATGATGATAACGGGTGGATATTAAAATCAACTCTTGTGTTACAATACAAGTCTAATAACAAAGATGATGTTGATTTAGACGATGTAACAGTGGGTTCTGGTAGTCCACAAAAAACACTTAATCTTCAAGCATATGGGAGAAAATCAACTGGAATAGTTTGGGAAGAAAGAGTTAAGAAAGCTGGCGGGGGTGGTAACACTAATGCATTTGGAACCACTAGCGATGAAGGAACTTATCTGTGTAAGGTAAGAGAAGATTCTTATGACCAAATCGCATTCGCCACAGACTTTGCTAATTTCGATTTAAGTCAAAACAATAAACTTCAAACTTCAGGAACTGCATCTTTATTGCTTAATGCATATAAGTATCACAACATAAGTTTGAGTAATAGAATTAATTTTGTTAACACTATTGGAAATAACATATACAAAAATAATAATGGATTTCCTTTACATATATCTGGAATAACAATCGATTGCTCTACTCGCATGGTAACATTAAAACTATCTAATTACGGTAAGTCTTGGGGTGTTAAGACAGCTGATTATTTGCAAGGTGCAACATCTCCTGATGTTAGTTATTATATGAAGAAAGAGGGAGTAAAACAATGGTCACAAGGATATTAATATGAAACAATCAATTATTAAAAATTATACTCAAACAGATAATAAATTACAAAATAACTTTGAGGATATAAAATATCTAATTGCTTTACATCTTCAAATATTAGAAAAACTAGAAACATTAAACAAGCGTGTTGATAGATTATATACACACGTTGACTCTATATACGGAGATAATGATGCTACATGAGTTTCTTAATTTAAATTATTGGAAGACTTCTAACAAGATATCTAAGATGAGAGATTTAATTAATAGTATCGATATGAAAAAACTATACGATGCTCTTGATGCTCTTGAAAGAAGAATTGACAGATTAGATTCTCCTGTGGATGCTTTACCAATGAATCCAATGCGTCAACCACCAAATGACCCAAGTTGGTCAGAAGATGATGATGGGTGGCAAAGAGGAGATAGACCTGATGAGGTAGACACAGAGACTCCTGATAGTGAACCAACCTCACCTGTTGTTGTAATTGAAGAATATACACCATTGGTTGTGGGACAATCCGGTTTAGTGATTCACATGCACACTCCAGAAGGAAAAGAAATTGGAACGATAACTAATGTTATTTCTACTGATTTTACATCTTCACATGGCGTTGAGGGTATTGCATTCGCTCCTTCAGAACATGGCGAAGTGTTTTTGTATACTTCAGGGGTACAAAATGTTCAGGTATCATTTAACGGTATATCTCTAGAAACAGGAGATATTACAATGCTTGAGGGTTTTACATATACAGTGACCTTCACTTTTTCTAGAGAAGATGCCAATTTAGCTTTTTCTAATTCAGGAACTGCATCTCAATCCGAATCATGGACAACTTATTATGATAATACCATAGTCACTAACGGGGGCGGTATGTGGTCAATGTTACAACGATTACAAAACTTCTTCGATGCTTCAGGAAGTGGAGTTCAGAACTATACCTATACAGCAACAGATTCTTCGTTCTCTGTGACTTTGACCGCAGAAATAACTGGTTCTGGTAAATACATAGGTGGGATTACTTCTACTAACGCTGGTGCAGATTTTCTGTCTGCGAGTGGTGTTCCAGTTAGAACAAATTTCACTAATTGGTTTGCCCAATCATCGGCGAGTGGTGTTTATCCATATATAAGTTTATATAAGACAGACCAGATTGGAAGTTATATTCTAACTCAGAGTGCTTGGGCAGGGAACAGTTTGTGTTTTACTAGAGTTCCTGCATCTAATTCTTATAGTTATTTAAAAGTGTATTTCCCTTCACATCAAAGGTTCAGTGTAGGTATAAATAATGTACCGTTAAATATCCATTATACAGGCACAAACGATTTAAGAATGGCATCTGTTCCATATGATGTAGATGGTACTGCGGTTTAATCAATCGTGGGTAGTTGTGAGGAAATGACTCCATCTTTCCAACCAGAATGAGATTTCTCGTTGTATTCTTTTCCAGAGTCACATATTTTTTTATGTATCTTTTGATTCAGTACATCAAAAACAATTTGATATACTTTATTTTTATATAGTCCCATTATAGTAATTTCAATAACTGAACTGTTGTTAGTTGATAAAAATAGACCACGCTTAACAATGTGGTTGTATTTTTCAAAACCGCTAAGTGTGTACGAATAATTTAAATGTTCGTATGCAATAGCGGTTATTTTTTTATCTGGCATTTCATTCCACAATGAGTTATCTGGAGTTCCACCTTTAAATTCTGAATTGTCAAAAAATTTCACAGTGTACATTATAATATCCCCTTTGCATATTTAACAAACACGTTTTGAATTTCGTCCACTTTCTTACATATAGAATCAGTACCAATTTTAATAAACTCATCTTCAATTAAAGAGTCCACTGATTGCGTGGCACAATATGCGTGTATTTCATCCGTGGTCACAGAATCTGCATAACCCATATCATTTAGTTTTCTTTTAAAGTCTTTATAAAACTTTGTATTAGAAAGAAGTAATGAATCTATCTCTTTTTTATATTCTTCGTTTAAGTAATATAAGCCATGAGCAATTTCGTGTTCTAAATCTATTTTATTTAATGCTGATATTATATAGAAATTCTTTCCGTTCTTTTTAATAATAGGTAACATTCTCTTATATAGTCTTATTTCTTTTTCAGAGATATCACTCATTGACCAAAATGTTTCTGCCCATTTAATATAAACATTGCCCGGAATATTAAACCCAGACCAATCTTGTGGATAAGTAAAATTACCATATGTCTTAGCATATAAATCCATGTAATCTTCTAATGGAAAGTATTGTCCTTTTATACTCTCAAACGAACTTTCATAATATTCTTGTACTCTTAGAAAGGTCATAGCCATTAGATATTGAGATTTGAATTTGACATAATATAAATTAGGATATAATTCTTTTATTCGCATCTTTCGTCCTTTCCTTTTAAAGCTAAGTACACCACTTCATCTAAACTTAAATTTCGAATATTAGCTTCATATATTGCACTTAAAGCGTTGTCGATTGAGTTTAACTGAATGATAGTTTGTTTGATATCGTAAGCCTTAAATGAGGTTATTTGTGACAGAAAAATAGCTAGTCTTTCTAGATTTTCATTACTAACATAATCGTTTACATTTTTCATTTGGTCTCCAATTTTAAGTGCGGTATAAAGAATAAACAGCACAATGTGAACATAGCTGAAATAACCACTAGCCAATTGAACCCTATAATATCATATAAGAACCCACCTATATATCCACTGCCCATAGAACCCAAATTAAGAACAGAACACAACCCCGCAAATACTAGAGCCTCATATCCTTTAGGTGTAATCTTAGCAACATATGCCAATATAACTAAATGAGATATTGCTCCTACTGTTCCTAGTACTATATTATATCCTAATAACCACCATTGATTAGGTATATGTAAATACCAAAGAGTTGAGAACGCACCAAAAAGAACAGAGAAATATAACAGTTTTCTCAAATTGTATTTATAAAATTTAAAGAAATATAATGCATAACCAATTAATCCAAATACAGTTCCTACACTTCCTAATACACCTATCATCATTTTATCCATGTGCAAGACTTCTCGCATCTGCACCATTAATGGAGTGCCAAGTGATGGTGTTAAAAAGAAACAAAATAGAAAAGCCATTGGAACAGCAAGTGTTTTATTGAATAATGCTTTCCAGAACAGTTTCAGTTGAGACATATTAAGTTTCTTAGCTTCAACATCTGGTTCATCATGTTTTGTAAAAATAAAATAAATCATTATCAAAGGAGATATTGCACATAGAAGAAAAGCTAATTTATAGTCATGATGTTTAGCTATCCATGCACCACCCAATGATGTTACTAATCCCGCTAATGAAAGTGAAAACCAAGACACTGCTTGAAGCTTTCCAGAAAGATTGTGCTTCTTCTCTAATACACATACAAAAGCATCTGCTCCTACATCTGAAAAAGCAAATGTTACACCAAATATAAATCCAGTGATAATTAATGTCCAGTAATTTAACCCAACCATCCAAATAATCAAACTAAGCACACTGATTATTGTGTAATTTAAAATCAGCCAATACTTAGTTTTTTTCTTAAATAGAGGACATGAGTCGATAATTATACCAAATAAAGGTTTGATAGTCCAAGGTAGAGTTGTGATACACCCAATAAGTGCGATATTAGCCACACTCAATCCCCAATCTTCTCGCATTAAATAATAAAGAGGACTAGCCTTTAATCCCCAGATACCTTGATTCCAATATATGAAAGAGAATAATAGGTATATACTAATCGGTATTTTTTTCTTCATTCAATTCTCGCAATCGTTTTTCTAAATGAAACAAATTATTGTTAATAGCCTCATCAATCATTTCTTTAATCTCTTTGGTTTCAAACTCTCTGCTTTCTAACACAGCATACATGCCTTTGATATGACCGATTTGTTTGTTCGGTAAATGCCACGAATATATTTTTTTCAACTGCGACACAACATATAATTTTGCTTTCTTATAATCTTTCATTTTTTATCCTCTCCTTATTTAAACTCATGTTCACAATTAGTACATTCAAAAAAATCCACGCAAATTAACAAGTTCACCCTTCTTGCATATAGGACAAGAGAACAGCCTGTCCATTTGCCAATTATTAAACCTTGTCAATAACTTCTGAAACCAATTACCCTCAACAGGTGACTTAAAACAATTTTTCATCACTCTCTCCATTTCTTATCTAATTTATCCAATTCCATATCATCATAAAACCCAACACCTACACCCTTTGCTCTGACTTCTTTTAGGTCGTCTGCACATTGGGATTTAATAGTTACTGCTTCTTTATCGTAACATTCCCGTATAGTTCCATTTGGGTCACGAAGTTCATTTGCAAGTTCTTGGTCAAACTTCTTTCGTTCTTCTACCAACAAGGCGCGTATATACTTCCCTGTTAATTTCATACACTCCACAGCAACCATGCTTGGTAACATAGGGTGGTCTTTATTGTCTAATATCATCTTAATGAACTCTTCATCAAATAATTCTGCAATCTCTATTTTCTTCTCCCAATTATCCATTATCTCTTCTCCATTTTAAATATGATAGGCAATATCAAAATCACAATTAACATGCACCCAAATAAAGTTCCCCAAGCCATTTGCCAAGAGATACACCAACCACCAAAGAAATCACTAATTGCATTTCCAATTCCGGCACCTAAGAGAGAACCGCTTAACCCTTTAACTCTAGTCTTAAGAGTATAGTTTTTCTTTCTCAATATATAAGAAAGACCATCATTGATTGCATCTTCAATAGAAAATCCAATGATAGCCCCGCCCACTAAAATACCATTATCTATTAATCCAAATCCGATTTCACTAATCATTTAATATTCTCCTTAGTCCTTCACGACCTTCTATTACACTATCATAAAGACATAGACCATAGCCATATCTAGCCCCATCTCTATAAACAACCATATTAATCTTTTTAAGTTCATTCTTTGTAAGTGTAGTGCAACCAGAAAGAAACATACATAACATTATAATAATTAAATTTCTCATTTCTTTCTCCATTCATAAATGCCTTTAACATTTAAAATTATCAGTGCTATTGATAACCAAAATAAAGGAACATTATTCATTATTATAGATTGAACTGCATACAGAGCGTTTGCAACAGAGTTTATATAAAATCCCTTAACGTCTTTCTCTCCTAATAAGTAGACTCCCACAATAAAAAATATGTTTCCTGTCCATCCTAATAGATTAACTAACATCATCAGTCCTTTCGTACATTATCGCAATCTTTAATGTTTTAAGAATAATGTTTCTTTCCTCTTCACTCATTTTTTCTCTTTGCTCTAAAAAAAGAGTCAACAGTTTTTTTATATCGTTTTCATAGCACATCGTTTTTTCTCTGTATTTTAAATGCTATTCTTCTAATCTGATATAGCTTTCTCATATTTCTTTCTTCGTCATCTGTTATTTTTAATTTAGAGATAGCTCTGGTAAAAACAAAATATCTGTGTGAAACAACAATAAACTTATTGATTATAGCAGTAGTTAATTGTGCTGTAGCCTCTGCGATGTCTTGATAATACTTACTTATCATTTTTGTCTGCAAATAGAAACCATAAAAAAACAACCCATATGCAACAAGAGTTCCCGCTGAAATAGTATAGAATTTATTCACTATTCCTAATACTGCACACATTGTTATGAATCCAATATTACATGTAATAAAGCTCAACATAAGAGTTCCTTTCTATTGGTTATTGTATAGTTTACATAGTTCTTTTTGAACGATGTTGTTTAAAACAACAAGATTATCGTGTTATTTGTAATCGTTGCTTAGAACGCAAATATGAGAGATTTATACTAAATTAGATACTATCTCAATGGTCTCTTCAAGTGAATGACCGTTTGAATAGATTTCCCACACTTTTTCAGGTTTTATAGCATATGTTGCTGCGATTAACTGACACATTCTTTTCAATAAAATGTTGTTCATTCGTTCTCCTTTTGTTTCTATAAGTATAGCATATAGAACTATGTTTTGTCAAGGTCTACGTTGGTCTTGATGCCATCGCTTGTATTTTCTGCTTTTTTGATGATGCAATATAACTACCTCACTACTCTTAATCATATGTTTAGGTATGTCACCATCGTGATTAATTACAGTACAATATGAATATGGAAGTTTATATATTTTTAGATTGCTTTTGTTGAGAACTTCTTCCATGTTTCTTTGTTCCCATTGTTTAGTTTCGTTGTTTCTGTCAATCCATCGTTGCATGAAATCTAAAACATTCTTATTATATTTTAAATAAAGAGTTCCACTTAACGCTTCAAAATTATCTCCTCCGGTTTGTTTTCTCCAATTTTTACAATTGCCACACCAAGTCTGATTTCCAGATTTTGTTCTAACAAAAATGATTCCATTTGTTGTTTTAACACAATATACCATATCATCATATTCAATCTTTGATTTGTGTTGATTTCTAATTGTGCTATATCTAGTTTTCTTTAAATCAATAACATATATAGGATGACCAAATCCAGATGTTCTTAAGTTAATTGTTGATGACCATTCAATTTTCATAATCAATTCTTCTAAATCAACACTCATTTGTTTTGAAGCAGTAAATATTACTCTTGTTTTATATTTTTTAGATGAACAATAGACACTTCCATCTCCTTTTATATATGTATTTAAAAACAATCTTATTAGATTTGATGTTAATTGTTTAATATAAACGGGGATGAATTTTTCTTTTGCCTTTTTAAATCTTTTTAAATATTGAGCAAGTTGGGTATTATGAATTTGAAATTGGTCAACTTTATTTGTATATTTATAAATTTTTAAATCACTGTTCATATGTTTAGCTATTTTTTTTATTGTTTTGTGTAAGTCATTATAATGTAAAGATTTAATACTTTGTCCAATACAGACTGAATTTTCTGTAGAAGAACCCTCAGATAAATACCATGCCATAAATTTAATCCAATCTTTTATGGGTATTTCTTTAGATGCTCGATTATATTTGAGATTGCCTTGATTTCCATATGAATTATTATAAGCGGGAAGGGTAAAATGTGATTTTTTCATCCCGTGCCATTTGACAGTTTTTGGAACGTAGAAACGATTATTTTTTTCTAATTCTTTTGCTGATATCATTTGATAATTATCATAATCATTGTGTTTGGTGTTTCTACCTTTATCGGGAATTATCAACATATTATGATTTGGTGTGACTGTTAAATCTACCTGTGTTGATTTGAATTTGTACATAGAACCTTTATAATGATATTGAATATGTTGTTCTGGCAATTGAAATTCTAATTGTTTCGTACATATTTTTTGTGTTGCTACTTTTTCATTTTGTTTTAAATCCTTAAACAATTTCCAACCATTTTCTGTTAAGATTTCAGTATCTTTTGAATAACACCAATCCAAAAAATGTAATGCTATGTCGGCATCTGATTTATCTATTTCGTCAAACAGAACAGGAGTCTTTAACACAGTTGCATCTGAATCTAAGAAAATAACGGACTCTTTAAATTCGTTTAAGCATTTTAATATAAACTCTGCTTTATAATGAGTGTTCGCTTGCCAACTTCCAAGGTCTTTGGGATATTCTATGTGATACTTTATGTCATGATGTTTTAAGGATTTTAATAGATAATCTTTTATGACATATTCGTATGGGGTATTTTTTGTTCCATATGAAATTATAATCATTTTAATCCCTCTATTATTTTAGTTAAGATTTTAATTCTCACGCTTATGTCATGGTCTTTATAACAACGAGCTTGAGCTTTTTTCGCCATGCCTCTAGTTATCATATTGTGATATAGATGAAAGTCTAATTCAAAAATTAAATCGTCGAAATCACTATACAGTACAATTTCTATGTTTTTTGTAAATAGCTGTCTTGTGTCTTCTCTATCAAAAGATACTACAAGAGTGCCACATGCACTTGCTTCAAATATTCTTCGTGGTAAGGCTGTGATTTCATTAGATAAATCTAGTACAATTTTCGCTTTATTAATTTCTTCGACGAGTTTTTGTCCTTCAATAAAATTACGTGTGTCAGAGTGTGTGTCCCATCCTCTACCGAATACCTTAACATTAAAATGAGCTTCTCGCAATTTGTTGACAACTTCATTTCTATTAGGAACAAACTTATGATTGCCCACACCATATACTAAAATGTCTGTTGTTTTTTCTAAATCTAAATTTTTATGATATCGTTTATCACAAGAGGTAGGGAAATAAAAATAGTTTGGTTTATCTGAGCGATGAGATAGTTCTCTATAAGTCTGTAAATCGTTTGTGAAATAATGAGTACAGTTATAACTGTGTTCTTTTGAGAATAGATTTTGGTCACTCAATCCAAAAGCAAACACTGGTACTTTTATCTTTAGAAATTCTTCACGAGTTATTTTTGAACCTGCGCCCATCAACATAATTATATCGTACGAATTATAATCAATTACTGATTTCTTTTTAATATATAAATCTACTTCATACCCCTCAGACTGCAAAGTCTCAAGTGTAGCTCTTGTAGATGAAAAACTATTCCAATTATATTTAAATGGTATTATAAAACAAATCTTCATTTTTAATCCTTGATTGGTTTATTGTTTTGTGGAAGCGTTTCAATATACTTTCTCATTTCTCTAATATTCTCTAATTGTTGTTCTCTTAACATACTGTCAATAGTAATGTTAGAATAGATAGGAGTTTCTTCAACTTTACCATCTTTATTTTCGTACATATAAAAATTGAATTTTCTAAAATCGTCACAAATTATATTAATACCGTGTTCTTTTGGAAAATCCCAAACAGCAGTTCCGGGCAATGGGACTAAAATTTTTAGACTTATTAAATCAAAGTCATTTTTAATTTGCTCAATGTAACGAATGTTTTCTTGAACAGTGTGTTTGTAAGTTTCACCGGGTGTACTTATCATAAACAAAATTCGAGTTTTGATGTTGTGTTTTTTGGCTCGTTTAATAGCTTCAACTGAAAGCTCTGGTGTAATTTTTTTGTTCATAGCTCTTAGTACGTTTATATCAAATGATTCTACCCCTAGACTTACTTCCTTACATCCAGCATCGTGCATGTGCATCATTAATTCATCGTCCATGCTATCAACTCTAGCAGACAATCTCCAATTAATATTTAATGGTTTAGCTTTTTTACAGAATTCAATCAGTCTCTTTTTATTGCTTGTCATGTTGTCATCAGAAAATCTAAAGTTGTGAATGTTAAGAGTGTCTTGCGTGTGTTTGATTTCTTCAATTAACAAATCTATGCTTCTCCATCTCACTTTTCTAGTCCACAATGTTTCACTTGCACAAAACGCACAGTTATACGGACATCCTCTGGAACCCATAATAACAGTGCTTGTGTTATTTTTCTCTAAAAAGATTTGTCCGCCCTGATGAATTCCAAGTGCTTCTCTATCTGGAAATGGCAGTTTATCTAAATCTTGAATTGTTGCTCCAAAATATTGTTTTTTAATATCATTTGATTTAACGTCGTCTATGAAATCTAAAATTGTGTATTCGGCTTCTCCAATAAACACTGAGTCAAATTTATCCATTGGCATTTGGTCGTGACTTAAAGTTGCATGAGAGCCACCAATAATATTTAAAGAGTTTGGAAATCTTTTTTTAATTCCTTTTACGACATCTACAATATTAAAATAATCTACAACAGTGGCTGTGTACCCATATACATCAAATTCTCCTATGGTGTCAATGGTCTCTTGAATTGATTTATGAGAGTAATTTAAAATTTGAACTTCAACATCAGGACGATGTTGTTTTATCATTGCAGAAAGATAGGCTAATCCCAAAGGAGCCTGTGCGTTGGGTTCTATTAAATAGGGATGAGGCGGATTGATTAAAGCTATTCTCATAGTTCTCTCCTAAACGGGCAAACATTTAATAGTTTATTTAAGTCTACTAAATCTTTACTAGATTGATAATCACGAAACTTAAATCCGTGACCTAAAACATTATTAGAAAATTCTTTCCATTCATTGGGTACACTATATGCATCAGCCATAATAACACCGTGTAACGCTGAACTAACAATGTATTCTGATTGAACAACTTCATCTATGAAATTATAAACATCTTGTTGAATATCAATAAAATGAGCCTTTGGATATTTCTTTTTTAATTGAGATATTAAACCTTTATCAACATGATGTGGGATTATTGAGAGTTTATATTTCTTTTCTAAAACAGGATAATAAAAAAGTGGCATTAATAAAGCAGGGTCTCCATATATTTCTGGACAATCTATTCCTTTAGATATTAATAGATTTCTAGTTAATTGCCCACGAACAGCATGTACTTTCTTCACCTGTGATATTGATTGAACATTAGATAAAAAACCGGAACCCCATATCTCTGTGTTTATATCTGCCCACCCAAGCACACTTCCGATTGCCATATAAATAGTATCATTGTTTTTGTTCTTGAAACTATTATTAACTATGGTTGGTGTTTCTCCAGAAATCAATCTAACTAATTCTGAGTTCAGCGTATCTCCAAAATTTAGAAATTTACAACTTCTTAATATCATTCTTAAATCCTTTAACAATTCTTTTTATAATATTCAATCATTTCTTTATAGCTTAATTTATTCAAGAGTTCTTTTGACATTTTTTTTCTAAACTTTCTCTTCCAAGTGCCAATTCTATCATTGTGAAATCTTACATGATACAACACATCATTTATCTCAATAGAACTATAAACTTTTTGCATTCTTTGTATCCAATCCCAGTCTTCTCCGCCTATTTTTATTTCAGCATTAAATCTAATAGTTTTGTCTACTGGAAACATCAATGATGCAAAAGCTTTATCTGTTGTTTGTTTTATTTGAACCCAACCTAATTCATTGCCTCTATATTTTAACCATGTCCATTTCGAAAATATTAGTCTTTTACTGGTGACATTAGATTCCAATATCTTGATTCTGTCTTTGTTTGCTAAGTCATCGCTGTCATGCCACACTGCTAACTCTGTTTCACATGCGTCTAGTAAAACATTTCTAGTAAATCCCACACCCATATTCTTGTCATTAATTAATAAACGAATTCTGTTATCTGTAGACATTGCTTTTTTAACAATATCAATTGATTTATCTGTAGAGCCATCGTCACACACTATTATGTCGAGGTTGTCATGACTCTGTTTTTGAATGCTATCTAAAGACTCTGCAATAAACTTTTCTCTGTTGAACATAGGTATCAGTACGCTTATTTTTCTAGTCATTATAGTTCCTTATATTCTAAAAACTTATTTAAACTGCTGGTTTTGGAACAACTGTAAATGTTTATTCCTCTTTCTTCTGCATGAAAGTCCAAAATAGATTCTTTCATATTTGTATAATACAGCTTTAACTTTTCATTGAACGATTCAACACTCTCTCCGTATCCTTCATGAAAATGAGTTTTGTTTTCAACATTCATATCCATTCCTAATAAATGAATTTCAGTATATCCTAAAACGATAGCTAACTGTAATGCACAAAACCCGCTATTAAGTCCATGTGCAAAATCATTGAAAGCATAGCCGAGAAACGATACTCTTCTGCTTTTAATAATAACATCAAACATAGCAAGATTGTAAACAAGATTCCATCTGGTGTCAACTATAGCACCGTTCTTCTCTTCCATATAACTTGGACAGAGATTGCCGATGAATATCTTTGTACATCTCGATCGCTTGAATATGCTTTTTTGAGTCGATACTTTCTTCAAAAAAGTAAAGTCCATAGTAATAAAATATTTACAATTTGGATATGCAAAAAAGGCTTTGTTCACTGTGATAACATCTTTTCCCATTAATTTTAAAAAATCAAAATCAATTAACGAACTGCCACCCGCTACTATATAGCATTCTTTTTTCATTTTATAGATTCCCATTCACACACGTTTTCATAAATTATGGTACTGCCCACTTTAAATTTTTTAAGTGTGTCTATTACCAGCCCATGTGTCATTTTTCTCCACACATCTTCTGTTCCCAAATATTCCCCTATACTAAAAAATATTCGAGTTTGATAATGATAGTAATAGATAGCAACTTTATCACCTATTTTCATTTGAGAGTTTTTGTCTGATTTCTTGTCTGATTTCTTCATGATTAACCTTATTAGGATTTTGTTTTATTTTGTCATAAAATTCAGCATATGTTGTTTTTGGAAACACATCTATTTTTGAGTTCACCGACACGTTGTAAATGTCTATGTTCTTTAGCTCTTGTTCGAATGGTTTAAACCAATGTTTGTTTAACTCTTCTATCTTATTATAGTTGCCTGTTCTATATGCTCCATTATCATGTTTGCCCACACCATTGTGTTTTTGTGTGTCCCAGACATAAGTACCAGCATTTGTGTCGTCATAGAAGTGAGTGTGACCATTAATGTCAGTTGCATCGAATCCTAGCAAATAAATTTCATCACAATTCAATGCTATAGCCATGTTAAGTGCTTTCATTCCTATTAGCTGTGAACAATAAAAACCTCTGCTCCATGCTTCTTTTCCCCAATATTTTAAATGTGTTCCTTTTTCTTTTTCGTTCCATTTAATATACTGACCTGTTTCCGCTTCTTTTAATAAAATGACATTATCTCCTAATGATACACTGCCTTTCCTATTATAATAGCCATCTGTTTTCCCTAGCACCAATGGAAGCTCATCTAGCTTTTCTTTTTGTGATGCATAGAACTGATAATCAGCATACATTAAAATGGTAGAGTTATAATATTTGTGAGAAAAATTCAACCCAATAGTGAATTCATCTTTGATGGCATCCCATAGAGATAAATCCACTGGGTCAGTGTCCCACTGATTCTGTCTAACACTGCTCCCACTTCCTATTATAATTGCTCTATTTGTTTTCATCGTCTTTCTTTGGCTCTAAAGGGTTAAAGTCTTCATCTTTTAATTCAGCCAATTGTTCTGTAACACTCTTTACTATATTATTCCAATTAAGCATAGCTGATTTTTTCGCAACCTCTAGTGTTTCAACTAAATTTGCCTCGTTGTATGGTACAACTTTTCTTTTTGTTTCGTTTTGATGAAGATAAGAATATACATTGTACTGTAAATGAGTTCCAGTTTTATCTTTTTTAACAACAATAGATTCTATTAAACTCTTGATTACCTTATAATCTTGTATTACATACACTACATCTCCTACATTAAATTTGGTTTCCATGTTACTCCTCACTTTTTAATTATGATTGAATTTTCCACACTGTCAACAATTTCGTCTTTATGTGTGATTAAAATTATTTGTCTATTTGTGTTCTGTTGAATCTCTTTAATAAAATCAATTGCCTTTTGTGTTGTTTCTTCATTGTCTAGTCTTTTAAATAATTCATCGCCAAACAAGAAGCCGTCGTTCTTTGAAATCTCTAACAGCACAAATCTTAATGCTAGTACAACAATGTCTTTGCTACCACCTGCTCTAGTATTAACTAGCTCATGTGCATCTTGCATATCTGGTGTTTTCAAAAGAAATCTTAGTTTAGGAATGTTCCCTCTTCTTTCGAACTCCAATTCAAATTTATAATCGTCACTTTGATGAATATAATTCAAAGCATTAGACACCACATTTTCAAATGTTTCCTTTATAATATCTCTTGTTGCTTTCTGAACACAGTTTAATAACTCAACTGCTTTGCTATTAACAACCGCCAACTCTTTCAACGATTCAAATTTCTCTGATGATTCGGCATATTGTTCTTCTAGTATATCCAATCTTCCTCTTAGAGCATTTGTGTCGTTTTCAAACGATTCAATTTTTTCTTTGAGATTATCTATGTTCATTCCAATTCCTTCTCAATTTCTTTTATTTCAGTACTCAATTCAACATCCATTTTCTCAATCGATTCTTCTAATTCTTTTTCGCTAATGTTTTCTTTTTTCAATTCTTCTAATAGTTTTTCTTTCTCTTCTTTGGCAACTTTTAGTCGTTCTGTTAGTTTTGTTAATTCATCTTTGTTGCCTTGTATTTTGTCTTCCAGTTCTTGTATTTCATTTATGTAATCACTCATTAGACACCTCATCTATCTTTGTTAATAAATATTCAGTTACTTTTTTATCTGCGTTTTGTTCTTTTCCAATCTTAGTAATTTGTTCAGCAACACTCATCGATTGAAACTTAACGTCCTTTAACGAATCTAAAAATTCCTTTATGTCTTTTTGTTTGCCCTTTAGTTGTTCATACTTCGTCAAATCAAATATCTCACTCACTGGCTTTGCTGATTTTAGTTCTATTGTTTTTATCTCTTTTGTGTTTGTATCAACAATAGCAATCGTTGGATTATGTTTCTCACTTATTGATGTGCGACCCAATGAGTTTGTATTTAAAAATCTAGTATCATTGATAGTTTCATCGAATGTCATGTGAAAATGAGAACATAAAACTAAATCATAATTAGTATCTAAATCTTTAGCACATATATGACTTACCTCTTTGAAAAATGATTTAATAGAAATAAAGGCATGTGGCACAGCAATTGTAAATCTATCACTCTGTTCGTGCTTTAAGCCATTTTCTTTTAATTCCTCTTCTATTGTGTGATGATATTTATATCCCTTAATAAAACAATCTTTGCTCTTGATTACATCTAGTATTTTAATGGTGTCACTTCTTCTAAATATATGAGCCAAAGCACTGCTCTTTGACACTTCCCAATTATGAGAGGTCATATCGTGATTTCCGGGAACAATATAAAAATCTATTTTTGCATCTTCTATTATGTCAACAACATCATCTATTACAGTGTTGCTAACCGTTGGAGTGTCGAATATATCTCCACCGCAAATAATAGCATCGCACTTTTCTTCTTTAGCAATCTCTGTTATCTCATTCATTTTGGCTAAACAACTTGTGTTATAGTTGTCTAAACGATTAACAGGATTTTTCCCTTTTATATGACTATCTGTGAAATATATGATTTTCATTTATGATTCACTTTCCCTTTACATAGCGGACAAACCGAACAAGCATCCCAGAGTTCTTTCAATTCTGTCTCTTGGTTGTCCAACAATTCTTTTTCTTTTGCTATTTGTTTGGTAACAGATTCAATTTGTTCTGTGTTCTTAACGAACCGTTTTTGTATGTGTTTCAATTTCAAAAGTGTTTCGCTATTCTTTTTTAGCAAGTTGAAGTCAACATCTGTCACTGCTAGACTTTCTTTTTTCACATTCAGTTTTTTAATCACAGATTTATTCGATTCTAAATCTGCAAATAAATTTTGATATCTGTTTAACAGTTTCGCTTTTTCTTTCAGCTCATTTAATTTATCCACGCTAATATCTTTAATTTGAGATTTCTTGAACTTCAAAAACTCAATACTATCTTTATTTGTTTTTAGTTTAGCCTCTAATTTCAGCAAATGATTGTATACTTCAATCTTCTCTAATAGTTGCTCGTATCTATCTTTAATCAGATTCAGTTTCTTCTTATCTTCTTTATATCGAACCGAATAATCCCCTAATTGCTCTTCCTGTGTTTCTATATCTTTTTCTGTTTGCTTTGTCTCCTTGCTTATTCTGAGATGTTCTTTGTTCAGTTTTTTAAATACATCATCTAGCATCTCATTGCCCGTTAGTTTATTAAAGAGCTTGGCTTTAAATGTATCCGAATAAGTAGAATCAAGAATAAAATTAAGTTGGTCTTGTGAGGCAAAGTTTAAATTCAATTTCTCATTGTCAATTACAATTTGAGAGATACCCAACGCATTGGTTATTTCTTCTGGTGTTTCTTTTCCAAATGAATCAAAAACAATATCGCTATCTCCTTCTTTTGAAAGAATATAACGATTTATAGAATTTGACCTCACTCGTTCAACACCAAATCCGTTGTCTAATATGATTTTTACACTTGTCTCTTTAGTGCCTTCTTTTCTAAAATCATCAGCAGAGATATTGCTGAAGTTACAAACCCATTCCAATGCTCTAAAGACACAGGTTTTTCCCGTACCAGTTAGACCAGAAATGACATTAATGTCGTCTTCTAAATCCAGTTCTAATTTTTTGTGTCTTTGGAAGTTAATCAATATGAGTTTTTGTATTTTCATTCAGTTCTCTCATGCTTTCTTTTTAAAGAGTTTTTGTATTCTCTTTGTTTTTGTGATTTTTTCTTAAAATATCTTCGGTCTTTCACTTCTCTAATAACACCTTCTTTGCTAACCAATTTTTTAAATTTGGACATAGCTTTTTTAAAATCATCGTCTGATTTTCCTTTTACATGAACTTCGGTCATTGTGTATCACCTCCTTGTAGAAAATCATCGTCTTCGTAATCTTTGAAATCGTCTTCGTAATATTTGAAATCGTCAAAGTCGTGACCTTCTGATTTTATTAAAGTAACATCTCCCCATTGAACAGATTTTGCAATAAAAGCGTCTCTGATATTCGACTCGTCATATCCATATGCTTTTAATGCATCCACGACAGTGTTTAAGTCGTCGTGAATATTTTTATTATAAGAACTAACTATTGTTACAATCTTTCTAAAATCTGGTGCTTCGTTATCTAAAAAAATTTTCATTATATAATTCCTTCCAAGAAATCCCTCACTGCCTCTGTTGGTACAAGTATAGCTTTAGCGTTGTCTGTGGCATCTTCGTCATCTTTAAATCCACCCCACAACACCGCTGTCAAATATCCGTTTTCATCGAACACACCCGAACCACTGCATCCACCAGCAGATGGTAAATTAGCCACAACACTTCCTACGTTTTCATCGTGTTCATAATATCCTGAAATAGTACCTTCAGTATATATGTCTTCTAATCCTCTATACATTCCAACTGAATATACTTTGTCTTGAACATTGGTGTTTCTAATGCCTTTTATTTTAGTTTTATTTGGTATTTTTCCAACAATTTTAATTAAAGATAAATCAAAATATTTGCTAATTTTAATTACTTCCGAAACATAAGTCTTATCGTCTACGACTAATAAACCTACGTCTAGTGTTTCTCCAAATAATTCTACTTGTTGACCACTTGAACTAATCGGTGCAACATGTTTGTTTGTTAATATGTAAGTATAATCATCGGTTATTTTAACAATAGTCCCAGTTCCGACCCATCCATAGAACAATGCTCGAAATTCTAATCTTACAGTCATACTTTTTAAGTATTCGTAACTAGATGTTTCAATTTTCGAAGACGATACTCTGTCTTCTAAACCATATCCTAAACCCACACAGCCAATAATCACAATGGAAATGCACACCGGAACAATAACATAATCATAAAATTTTCTCATCAGACATCCTTTTGTTAAACTAATTTTTGAATGATAACTTTCTTTTTCGCCTTTGTAGCAGACTTCGCATTATATGCTTCTAATTCTTTTATAATTGGATAGCCCTCAATGTTTCCTGTTTCCTGTAGGTCTATTTTAATTGAATCTCTATTACCGTTGCTGTAAAAAATATGAATGTTCTGACTAGCTCTTCCAGCCAATTGCAATGCTCCCCAACTATATGCGTTACTACCAACTAACGATGAACCTCTGGAGAATGAATCTGATGTTCTGTTGGAATGAAGATGTCCGCTAATCACAAAGTCTATATTAATTTTTTCTGTTGAATATTTTCCCAGAATCTTTTGAATGCTTTGTTCCATTTTCCCGCCCTTAATCTGATTACCATGTAGCATCAATATGTTTTGTCCTACAATTTCTATTATCTGCTCTGTTCCACACTCAGCAAAGAACTTTACATCTGAATTTCTAAACAACAAACTAAGCATATTATGAATGATAAAATCATAATTATCACTTGTCACATCTTCTGTCCAACCTATGTCTTCTGTCATTCTACTTTCATTTCCAATAACACTAGAAACTGATACATTAAAGTCCTGTTGTAAATCCATTATTGCTTGTTCAAGAATTACAACTGAAAGTATTAAAGCCTTTGCTCTATTTGTGGCTTGTGATAATAATTCATCTAATCTTCTATCTGAATTAATTAAGTCACCTGTCATACAAACACAAACGTCTTTTACATTTTTAGCTTTAAAATAGACCTTAGCATCACTAATAAATTTTCGTATTCTCTGAGATGCGATAGTGAAGTCATATTTGTTTGAGATGATATTGACCAATTCATTTAAATGCAAATCTGTTAAATGAAGAACTGCTCCAACTTCTCCGCTTGATTTAATTTTCTTTGTTCTAAATGCTTTCTTTGGCAATTCATGTTTTGCTAAGAGATTTCTAATTTCAGTATGTAACTCTATATAAGCATTGTCCTCTCTTGCTTTAAGCCTAAATGCCTTTCTTTCAATTCTATTAATATCTTGATATCTCTGTTTAGCTTTTGCTAATTTTACATTTTCACTAAGAACTTCTGTATCGTCTTCTCTTAATTCAGAAACACGACTCATTATCGTTCTTGTGCCACAGTTAAAATATTTAGCTATTTCAGCATGTGTTGCACCTGTCTCTAATAAATCTAATAATTTATCAGTGTCTATTTTTATTTTTTTATTCGCCATTGTTTATCTCCTCTTTATTGAAAAAGTATTTAGATTCTAAAATTACATATACTAAAATTGAACTTATTATTCCATAAAAATAAAACTTCAAACCGATACAAAATGCTATCGGTACTATTGCCCAAATTAACGAGGCTGTTGTTATGCCATCTATATTTCCTTTGTATTGATTTATAACTGAGCTTCCAATAAACCCAATGCCAACTATACAATAAGCCATAAGACGAGTAAAGTTGTGTATCTCTGGTTGAATATCATTAGATATTTTTAAAGTCATAATAGCAATTAGGCAACATGCTAAAGACACAATAGCTAAAGTTCGTGAACCGCCACCCTCTTTATCGTGTTTCTTTCTTTCTCTTCCAAGAATCCAACCAACTGCACTTGCTAGTATCAGTCTAAACATCATCGTTCCTTTTGTGTATTTGATAAGATGATTTTCCACTGTCATCTACATCAACATTTAAGACATTATTTCCGTGTGAACCATATTCTTTTAGCATTTCTTTCTTTGTCAGCTCTGTGTGTCCGCTTGGTTTTACTCCCTTTTCTTGCATGTAAGCAATTAGATGTTTCTCAATACTTTCGCCCGGTTTTACACCGTCTTCTTTTGCTCTTTTCACTATTTCAAAATAGTCGTCTATTGTTAATTTCCAAACAGCTTTCATTCTTATCTCCTATTTAAGTGTATCGCCATCAAATGCTATTTTATTCTTTTCATCTATAAAATAATAATGTGACTCTGTGAAAGTCCCTGTGCCGTTACAGCTTCTACAGCCTTTCTTTTTCTTACATCTACATTTCACCTTCTTAACAATTTTCTTCTTCACAGTCATGTTCATCTCCTATTTTATCAAAAACATTGTTTGCTCAATTACTTTTATACTTTTTAAAAACTCTCTTATCTTTTTTATAGATGTTGCAATAGAATAACTTCCCATTTTCAAGTTAGCTCCACCCCACAAAATTCCAACTAATTCGTGTCGTTTGTTAATTATCCCAGAACCACTACATCCACCTATGACCTCAAAATTCATTACCAAATGATGTTTTCTAAATAAAACAACTCTGCCGTAGTTAAACAATGTTTTTTCGTATGGATATCCTAAAGTAAAAACTTTCTCCAATAATTTTGGATTTCTTTTTGCTAACGAAATTGTTTTTCTATTAATTGTGCCATCAAACATTAAATATGCTATGTCAGCATCTTTAGATGTCTTCCACCCTGTTATTTTTAATTGTTCATCTGGAAAATCTCCTAGATATATATTCACCGCATCTGTTGTACAATGTTTAGCTGTCAATATTCCTGTTGTGTCGTTCTTGTTTTTAATAACAATTCCTGTACAAGAAGTAAATTTTCCATTTGGTTTTTCAGTTATAAAAGGAACAGTTGAATCTACCAATGTCTCAAGTGCCATTTTCGCTTCATCTGAAACCAGCACATCGGCATTAGATGAAATACAAATGCATAATAAAACAATAGTAATTGTTACAATTTTTAATCGCTTCATCATTTTCCTATCTCCATTTTATAATCATATACAGCTTGTGCAATTGTATCACACATTTTCATTAATGGTTTTTCTAACTTTGGGTTGTTCACCTGAATACCGTGTCCTTGAGTGGATTCGTTTTGATACAATCCATATATATTAGTATATTCAAAGCACTCTTTTTCCTTTTCCGATAGTGTCGCTATGGTTATTGTCGGGCATCTATCTCTGTTGTTTACTTCACCAAAGTTAACTTGGAATTTCATTTATTTCTCCCACAATGATATCTCTATCGTTAGATGTTGGTTGTTTATAAACTCTTGGTTTTTTATTCATGTCCTTATATATTTTTCGCAAATACTGTCTTGTGTCAAGCGTGACTAATAAAAGAGTACGCAAAGCATTCCCTAGAGCTTGTTCGTCTTCGTTCTCTAAATCATCTAATGCTTTAAAAATTTCATTGTCAGTTATTCTTTTATATT
>Ga0164310_10000381_pt1 | contig 23254 bp, 27 predicted proteins | sample GuaBasSedimGuay1_FD_121795 | JGI IMG/M metagenome (GOLD analysis project Ga0164310, IMG submission 121795) | Subseafloor sediment microbial communities from Guaymas Basin, Gulf of California, Mexico - Guay1, Core 4569-9, 0-3 cm | ecosystem: Environmental > Aquatic > Marine > Hydrothermal vents... | reverse complement strand
TGCCTGCATGATGACGAAAATTCACCGATCCAATTCTCTGCGAAGCTCGAGCTCTGATAAACGCTACAAGTATTTCTTATGATGTTTCCAGTCCTTCTAAAGTTTTTATCAGTGATGTGGTGGCTCTCTTTTCAAATTATAATCCTATTGGGGTTCAAGTCTGGGGAGTAGAGTAGAAACACAAAGCTGATACCGAGCCTGTTTGCGTCTATCTGGTTTTTTCGGCTAGGTCCTCTTATGACCTAAACCTGTCCAGAACAACAATTATGGGTTTTGGGTTCTCCTCCTTTATCTTTCCCAGAGATCCGAGGTGTCACGACTCCCCGTGTATTTCATCTTCGTGTGTTCCATTTTCGAGTGGAGATCTTATATATATAGAAATAAAATGAGCAAGTACTTTCCTCTCGTCGTGTAAATAATCTACTATCACACTTACCGGAGGCGGGAAGGGTGATAGTTTTCTTACAATGTCTCCTTCGCTGTCTGCGATATAGGTACCATTCCCTAGCAAGAGCGCTTCAATCTCTCTATCGCTACCATATCTGATGAAAAACAAGGTTCGCATCTGTTGTGAATGGCCGTGCTTTTTCTGCTAGGCAGCGAGGATTGTGTCCTAGATTTTTAGGGTTAAACAGATGTTTCCACCCGGCGAGCATCCTGTACCTTTTCTGGGAACCACGTTTTTTGATTGCCTGAGCATTTTTTCCAGACGGATACGCCCTTAATAAGTCTTGTATTCTTCTTAGGCTTGAAAAATTTTCACCTTTTTCGGTTACAAGCCTAAGATTTTTCCTTGTTACATAAGCCAAGCCCCTAGAACATCTCATACCTCAAGAAAGTCTGTTAAAAGTTTTTGTGTGTAGCTGCGACCAGTGTTTCGCCTGGTGTGGCTTCGTAGGAGCTTTGCAGGAGATTCCAAGTCGAGGAGTTTGCAAGCTTCATGCACAACCCACGATGTTTGGCTGGCTTCGCCCTCCGCTAGCCCAAGATTTTTGCTTAACGCTGTTCTGAGACCTGTAGCATCTACAACAAAGTTTTAAGGGTTGTTTGACCAAACTCTTGTTTAGTTTGTCTAGGTAATCCTTTTCCAACACTTTAAAACATCGATAATATGTTGTCCTGCTAGCTCAGCCTAAGCTCACAAAGCTTTAAACCTCTGGATGTGCCGCTAGAAAGCTTTCTATTTTCCTGTATGGAAACTGTAACCTGTTTTCAGCTCTTAGACAAACAAGCACTACCCTAGGGTTGTGGCGAGTGCCAGGAAAAGCCCAAAACTCAGTTTGTAGGGGAAATCAAGGCTCCAAACAGCTTCCTTAGCAACCCTAAGAAAATTCTCGATCTCACTCCTCTTAGCCTCTTCATACAAAACCCAAACAGCTTTTTTGTTGGGTATACTCAAAAAAACAGAAAACAACCCCTATACAAAGTTTACTGTGAATAAGCCATAATTTGACAATAATGAATAAGCTTGTATCGGGTTTTAGGTCAATATACGGTGTCTACGGTTAGAACTGTTTGTACAGTAGTTAACTTTATATACGAAGTAGTAACCCGTATCGGGATATGGGTATGTAATAGGTGGTATATACTATGGTAATGGTTGTACCTGAGGAGCCAGAACGATTGAGAGAGGAGATTAGGGAACTGATGTTAAGATGGAGAACTGAAGAATCAGCGGATATTGACTGGGATAATCTTGCACTGTGGTATGGAAACAAAATTCCAAAATATTTTTGGGATAACTGGAAAACGGAACTAAAAAAAAGGGGTTTTACTTGGCAGAAGTTTTTGAAACTAATGAGGTATAGAACAACCGATGCAATGATGTGGGTTTTGGGTGATAAGCGTTGGAAGGAGTTTGTAAAAACGGTAAGGGAGGATGTCGAAGGTCCTCTTGGTAAAAGAGTCATAGGTAAATGATCTTATGTACAGTTGTGATAATGAGGATAATGGCACTTCCTTTCATCCTGGCCCAGCTTTACCAAATTTTTCCAGACCCTCATTATTCCCCATTTTTTGAATGGTTAGGCGAAGTGTGACATGTTTTAGGAGACAATTATCTCTTTTAGGGGTCTTTTTGGTACGTGGTGCACACCCTTCTCATCTCTCCAATATTTTATGTTGTCAACAGCTTCTTCTATCACCACTTTCTCTTTTGGTTTTCCTAAAGCAATAACAAGCAATATTTCATAGTATTCAGGTATTTTAAGTGTTTTTCTAAGTTCTTCCCTGTCTATGGTGCCTATTATGCAGCCACCCAAACCTTTTTCCACCGCTCCCAGGAGTATGCTCTGGCTCGCTATTCCATGGTCACAACCAAAATGGCGGGTTATCCTGGTGTCGCCAAGCACAACTATGTAAGCAGAGGGTCTCTCCCCCCTCTCCGGCCCCTTCCAATCCTCCAGATAGCCTGCCCAGGAGAGATGTGGAAAGATCAACTCATTCTTCTCAGGTTCACATGACAAAATATATTTTAGTGGTTGTAGGTTGCCTGCTGACGCTGATAGCCTGGCAAGGTTCACCAACTCGACGAGTGTGTCCCTATCAACCCTAAAACCTTCGTCGAACCTGCGGTAGCTCCGGTTCTTCACAATTAGGTTGAAAAGCAAAACAACCACCCTATGTATTATCCAGATATTGGGGCCACTGTGTGTGCTAATAAAGCTTGGCTGCTGGGTTGGTTGGTAGGGTTGCAGAGGTGTGGTGAGCTGGGTGTACCTCCTAATCCTCCACAGAAGGGGTGGCGAATCCCCACAAATCTTGGAACCCCCAAAAACCGTTTCAATGATTTGTGAAAAGCTTCTAAGAAATGTTTACAGCTTTCAAGAGGGAAAACTGGAGAAAGTGGAGTCTCTGCTCCGTGGGGAGGGTAGGGATAACTACCACCTCTACCGCGTAGACCCCGGTGGCGCCTATTGGCTCTTCGCATATGATATACAAAAAGGTTTGCTAGGTTTGACATCTCCAGGCCAGAAAATATTGGCTAAGAGAATACTGGAGGACATAAAGAAAAAAATCTCTGAGATGGTTAGTGGCGCTGGGTTTGAACATGTTTCAGACAATGTTTTCCAGTCAAACACCTATCCGGGAGAGCTCATCACATTTTTTGGTCAGATCTTCTTGAATTATCGTGGAAGATGGTTGGAGGCAGGTTTTGACCGTAGGCGGGTTGGGGAGATGTTCCCCCACCTAGTTGAGAGAGTGTCGAAGATAAAGTAGTGGTAGTGGTAGACCCAGACCCAAAGGGTTTAATTCAATAGGTGGAACCACCCGAGGTGTGTAGATCCAAACATAGCCACATAAACAAAAACGGTTTCGGAGGGCTGAACGATGGCTGATGAGATACTTGTTGGGAATAAACCAGCAATGAACTATGTTTTGGCAGTAATAACCCAGTTTCAAATGGGTTCCCAGAGTGTGGTTGTGAAAGCCAGGGGAAAAGCTATAAGCAGAGCTGTGGATGTTGCTGAGATAACAAGGAGACGTTTCTTCCCGGATGCGAAGATAAGCCGCATAGAAATTGGTACCGAAGAGTTGGAGCGGGAAGGCGACAAGTTCAGTGTTAGCACCATAGAGATAACCATTGAGAGATAGACCAGTATTTGGGGGTGAAACAGGGGTCTTGCCGGGTGTCTCACCCCTCTGAACATGTCCAAAACTGGCCAAACGAAGAAGGACCAAACCACTTAAAAATATATGTGTGGAGAAATATCTGTGGTGGTATGGGTGTCGGATAGGGCGAATAGGGAAGCCCTCTTGTTGGAAACCATAGACCTATTGGAAAGATCGGGTTTCATAGTGTCGGAAAGGTGTGATGTTAAGCCTAGCAGCTTCGACTTGGTGGCGAGAAAAGATTTCCTAATACTTATACTCAAACTGTTGTGGAACATTGACAGTTTCACGGAGAGTCAAGCCAAAGAGCTGCGCAGGCTTTCCTATCTCCTGCTTGGCTCCCCCCTACTGATAGGTGAGCGTACCAAAAATTTTTTCCTAGAGACCGGTGTTGCCTACGAGCGACACGGGATCACAGCACTGAACCTGTTGTCACTCAAAAACCTGCTCTTAGAGGGTGTGCCACCACTCATACAGGCCAAACGTGGAGGATACTATGTTTCTCTGGATGGAAAATCGCTTAGAAGACACAGGGAGGAGCTTTGTCTCTCCATAGGTCAACTAGCACGTGAGGTTGGTGTTTCAAGGGCTGCGATATGCCAATATGAGAGGGGAACATCTGACACCCTTTATGAGACAGCTATGAGGATAGAAAAGGTTGTTAACGCACCACTGACTAAGCCGGTCAATGTTCTGCGGAGACCAGAAAAAGAGGATGTCAGACTCGAAGCAAAAATCCATACATGCTCTGAGACGGAGAGAAAAGTGTTAGAAGAACTGGTTAGGATCGGTTTCTCTGTTTTCCACATGGAGAAAGCACCCTTCACCGCAGTGGGAATGGCTTTCAACAACAAACTGCTAACAACCGTGACAGACAAACTCTCCTCTGTGGTTGAGAAAAAAGCTAGGATTATCCGCAGCATATCCTCAATAACTGAGACATACTCCCTCCTAGTGTTTAGCAGGGGAAAACCTGAGAAACACCTCCTAGAAAAAACACCTGTAGTTGCAAGAAAGGAGATCGAGGAGATAAACGAGCCACAAGAACTGTTCGAAATTGTTGAGGAAAGATCAGGAGAGACCCCATAAAGAATTTTCCACTCCAAACACCAGCTTTTTGAGTGTTGACCGGTCGTGGTGTCTGTCCCAAGGACCACACCAAAGGCTGGCTGGTTTACAAACCAACGGGCAGCCACTCAACACGAGTGGAAAGTCTTTTCAAAGATTGTTCTTACTCCCCTCCACACCATTTACCACACCCCTAATCTAGGATAGTGATAGATATGGCTGAGGAGGAAGGCTATGCGCGTGGGGCCAGGCTTTTTGTTTCTGGAGACATTAACGGGTTTATTACCCTGTTAGCACACAACCTTTTCAACTTGTTCCTCATCATCATCCTGGTTAGGACCATTCTAGGTTTCCCAGACCACCTCGTGTATGGTAGGATCCTCCCAGGTGTTGGTATAGGTATCCTCATGGGCAACATCCTCAGTTTTCTCATCGCGCTTAGACTACAGACAATCGAAGGAGAAGACACAACAGCCCTACCATTTGGGGTCAACACATTCTCCATAATAATAATCTGTTTTGGGGTCCTACTCCCAATATCAAAAGCTTTTGGCCCCGAAACAGCCTGGAAAACAGCTGTTGTAGCCACTTTTCTCTTGGGTATTGTTAAAATGGTTGGGGCGCTGCTAGCCTCCCACATCCACAGGGTGATCCCCAGGCCAGCCATGTTGGGAACCCTAGCTGGAACCGCTTTTCTCCTCATAGTTCTTGGAGGCTTCCAAATTGTTTACCAGCAACCCGTGGCAGCCTTCCCATTCCTCTGTCTGGTTTTACCAGCCGTGTTGGTGGGGATGAAACTTCCCCGGGGAATCCCCCTAATACTGGTAGCAGCTATACTCGGTTTCTTCTTGGCGTGGGCTACAGGTGTTACCCACCCCACACCACACCCAGCAACCATACACCCACCAAAACTGTTCCACAACATATTGTTTGACCTAAAAAACATTGTTTCACAAGCCTCCGGGTTGGTAGCATACCTACACCTGTTGATCCCCCTTGGAGTGTATGGCGTGCTGTACACGATTAGCAACGTTGACTCCGCGGTGGCTGGTGGAAACAGATATAGCGCTACCAAAATCCAGACAGTTGACGGGGTTGCAACCCTTTTAGTGTCGCTATTCGGCGGCTGTTTCCCAACAACGGTGCATCTCGGCCACCCAGCCTATAAGAGGATGGGAGCACGTGTAGGCTACCCCGTGTTGGCTGGGGTCATCCTCTTCCTGGTTACCACCACAAACCTGGTCAACATGGCCGGCGAGCTACTGCCCCCAGCTGTGGTTTCCCCGCTCCTCCTCGTGGTTGGGATAACAGTTGTTTCACAGGCTTTCAGGGCTGTTGGGGGCATGGAGGGTCTCGCCTCAGGGGTCACGATGCTTCCACATCTCCTAGCATCCTTCACAGGTTTTCTACTCATTATTAGAATCGGCCACACAAGGCTGGTGGACATAGGCTCCGAGTTGTTGGCTGGGTACACCCAGTCCCTCTCATCAGTGGTTACCCCAATCCTGGGTGTAGCGCCGGTGGTGTCGACCCTTAGCCAGGGAACACTCCTAATCGGCATGGTTTGGGGGGCTATCCTAACATTCATAGTACGTGGATCCCTAATAAAAGCTGCTGCAGCATCTTTTGTTGGCGCTATCTTGAGTATAGTTGGTTTTATCCATTCAAACTATCTTTACTCGGTTAGCCAGGTCAAAGATGTTTTAACAGGGCTTAGCATAAGGGGAGTACAAGGGTTTTTCTTGGCATACCTGTTTATGGGTGTACTCCTACTCCTGCTACACCTAGTCAAACCCGAGGCTGAGGCTGAGATTGGCGAGGGGGTCGAAGAAGAAACGGGAGAAACCGAGTGGTGACCAGAACAAGCCGCCTAGTAAAAACCAAGCCAATGGCTGGCTTGAGCAACCCGGGCTGATGAACAGGGTTTTGCTTGAACCATAGGGGGATGGGAGATGGGGTGCCCGGTTTTGCTGTTGATCTGCGATGGGATGGGAGACCGCGCCACCAAGGGTGTTACCCCGCTGCAAGCAGCTAGCACACCCAACATGGATAGACTAGCCAGCGAAGGGTCATCCGGGTTGTTATCCCCCATTTCGCTGGGTGTGCCACCAGGCTCTGATACTAGCCACCTAGCTATCCTTGGATATGATCCCAGGGTGTATTATCATGGTAGAGGCCCGCTTGAAGCGCTTGGAGCGGGAATACCCCTAGAGGAGGGGGATATCGCTCTGAGAGCAAACTTTGCAATAGTCGACGATGAGAACAGGGTGGTTGACAGAAGAGCGGGTAGGCTCCCAGAAGGTGGAAAAGCGCTTTCACAAGCGTTGGATGGCCTTACAATAGGTGATACACAGGTTTTGTTTCGGCATACCGTTGGGCATAGGGCTGTCCTCATCCTAAGAGGACAAAACCTGTCACACAGAGTAACAGACTCTGATCCACATGAAAACAGGCCCCTGAAAAGAGTCGAACCTATATGTGACGATTTTGAGTCTAGGAGAACCGCTGACATCATAAACAAGTTTATTTCTGAGTCAAAAAACATTTTGGAGAAACACCCTGTTAATCTTGAGAGGGAGAGGAGAGGGCTCCCCCCCGTGAACATTGTCCTAACTAGGGGTTGTGGGGTCTATGTGAAGGTGCCCCCAATCAGGGAGCGGTTCGGTGTCAAAGCTGTTTGTGTCGCTGGAGGAGCCCTCTACAAGGGGATAGCAAAATACCTTGGGATGGAGGTTGTTGAGGTGGACGGAGCCACCGGAGACAAAACCACGAACCTATCTGCTAAGATCGACGCTGCTGTTAAACATCTTAACAGCTATGACCTTGTGTTCCTCCACATCAAAGCAACCGACGACTTTGGGCATGACCGAGATTTTCTGGGGAAAAAACGTTTTATCGAGAAGATAGACCGGGCGATCACCCCCCTGCTCGAGGAGGATGTTTACATCATTGTAACGGCTGATCACAGCACGCCTGTCACGGTGGGGAGACACTCCGGCGATCCTACACCATTCCTGTTGTGGGGACCAGATGTGCGGAGGGATAGCCCCCAGAGGTTTGATGAGGTCTCATGTGCTGGTGGAGCCCTTGGACACCTTCTTGGTAGGGATGTGATGTCGATCATACTCGACTGCCTGGATCTCGCACCTCTACACGGCGCTTAACCCGCATCGGTGTCACAGCTCCGCGATCATGGCGGTCGTGGTCTCAACCACTCCCTCAACTCTGTGTATCTTCTCAACCACTGTGCGTGTCAAAGTGCGTATATTATCAGCTTCAACCCTTGCAATCAGCACATATGGTCCAGTAACAGGTTTAACATATTTTACCCCATCTATTTTCATTATTTGGTCTATTGTGTCTTTAATGTTCTTCACCTTCGCGGTTATCAGGATGTACGCCCCTACCATGCCACACTCACCGACGTTGTGGTTTGATCTTTTCCCTGTGTCTAGCTGTTTGACCGCAGAAGAGACAACTTTTCCCCGTGTTTTACCGGGTCCACGACCCAAAAACTCTCACCATATTTAAGGCTTTCCCGCCGGATTCCAAGGTTTAGTGTTGGTAGCATGGGGATTACCCACCTTTGAGACACCTGATCGGGGCCTCGCCGAAGATGTGCACGACTCTCCGATGTCCAACAGCTTTGGCGGGTTGTTGGTGTCTAACATGTTTTAGGAGTACATGTCTCGGTTTGTGCCAAGATGTTTGCCCAGGGACCAGACATGTGAAACGCTTATTTAGTCCCTCTCTTGATCGCCTAGCGTATGCCCCAGCCGGAGGTTACCAGCCGGTGGCGGGTGCTACAGTAGGTGTGGGTGAGAGGATAAAATGAGAACCATTAAATCTCTCGTTGTGGTGCTATTGTTTGTCTGGATTATAAGTAGTACCGGATGTTTACAACCAGAAAAACCAGTCGAGGAGCCACCTGTCACACCTGTTAAACCTGAAAAAGTGGAGGTTTCTGAGGAGGACAAATATGGTGGAACACTGAGAATAGCCATAGGTACGGATCCCAAACGTTTAGACCCAGCGTTCTCCACCGACACTGTTACAGGGCGTATTGTACAACAACTCTTCAATGGTTTAGTCCAGTTTAAGCCTGGTTCCACGGAGATCATACCAGACCTGGCTGAGAGCTGGGAGATATCCGAGGATGGAAAAGTTTACACCTTCAAAATTAGGAGGGGTGTGAAGTTCCATAATGGGAGAGAAGTCACAGCCCATGACTTTGAATACAGTTTTAAACGTGTCATGGACCCGGAAACAGCGTCTCCAAGAGCAAACTTCTATGAGGAGGTTGAAGAGGTAAAAGCTGTTGACGATTACACATTCCAGATAAAGCTGAAGAGGCCATTCGCACCTTTCATATCTAAACTGGCGTATTCATGTTTTTTTGTTGTTCCAAGAGAGGAAGTGGAACGGTTGGGTGACGCGGGGTTTGGTGAGCGGCCCGTAGGAACAGGGCCGTTTATCCTCAAGGAGTGGAAACACGACGACAGGTTGATACTTGTTGCCAACGAGGACTACTATGCTGGCCGCCCATATCTCGACAAAATAGTTGTTAGGGTTATACCCGAACCGCAAACAGCGCTACTAGAGTTTGAAAATGGGAATCTTGATCTTACAGGTATTCCCGTTGCTGAGTGGGAGAGGATAACACAGAGGTCAAAGTGGAAGGACTACGTCATCACCTCTCCAACTCTAAACGTGTTCTACATAGGGTTACACTGTCAAAAAAAGCCTTTCAAAGATGTTAGGGTTAGACGCGCTTTAAGCTATGCTCTAGACCCAGGAGTGATTGTTGACACTATTTTGAAGGGTAGAGCTGTTCGAGCAACCGGTGTTCTTCCCCCTGGGATGCCTTGTTACAAGGAGCGCCCAACACCCTATCCACGCAACCCTGAAAAAGCAAAACAGCTATTAAAAGAGGCGGGGTACCCAGATGGACTGGAGTTCACCCTTATTAGCTATGAAAGCCCCGACCAACAACAGTTCAACGAGGTTTATCTTGAGCAGCTCAAGGGTACAGGATTCAAAATGAGGATCGAACAAAGAGATTTTGGGACCTTAACAGAGCTGGTTGACAAGGGAGACGTGGAAGCGTATACACTAGGCTGGATAGCGGACTACCCTGACCCAGAAAACTTTTTACAAGTGTTGTTACACTCCAAAAACTGGGGACCAGCCGGGAACGGTGTTAGATATAAGAACGAGGAGGTTGACCGTCTATTAGACCAGGCAGTACTTGAGACAGACATGGAGAAACGTTGTGAACTCTACCAGAAAGCGGAGGACATTATCATAAGTGAGGCACCGTGGATATTCACTTGGCATCGCATAGACAGCCTAGTACACCAACCATGGGTCCATGGTATCCACCTCGGGCCAATGGGTTTCAACCAGGAGAGACTAAACACCATATGGCTAGACCCATCCCACAGAGAACAGGAAAAATAAACCTTAAGACCGCCCATTGGGTTTGGGTAGCGTTAGCTGGCCACGGTGGAGGAAATGCTAAGATATGTTATCCGCAGGTTTCTCATGGGGATCCCCGTCCTCCTCGGTGTCAGCGTGGTTGTGTTCATACTCACCCAGGTGGCCCCAGGTGACCCGATACGCCTCATGGTGGGCCAAGCAGCGGACCCAGAAACAATAGCCAACATAAGAGAGAAGTGGGGCCTCGACAAGGATCCACTAACCCAATATTTCATATTTGTGAGGGATGCAATCAAATTAGATTTTGGGGTTTCTTTTAGGAATGGTCAACCAGTCTTGGACCTCATATTGGAGAGAATACCGGCAACAGCCTATCTTGGGATAGCAGCTATTCTCATATCGATAGCAATATCGATCCCCCTAGGGGTGTTGTCCGCTGTCCACCAGAACACCATTGTTGACAACACCAGTATGGGCCTCGCTATAGTAGGTATCTCGGCACCGGTCTATTTCACAGCTCTCCTCCTCCAATGGTTCTTCGGTTTGCACCTAGGCTGGTTCCCAGTCTCCGGCATAGGAGATGTACGGCCATGGGAAGCCACAAACATTGGAGAACTTGTTGAAAGCCTTAGATACTTGGTTTTGCCTGCAATAGTGCTTGGCTATCCAAATGCTGCTATGATAACCCGTCTTACAAGGTCAAGCATGTTAGAAGTTATAAGACAAGATTATATCATGGTTGCCAGGGCTAAGGGTCTAAGAGAGAGAACCGTGATATATAGGCACGCGCTTAGAAACGCGCTTATACCCGTGGTCACCATTGTAGGCTTACAGTTCACCCTTCTGGTTGGTGGGGCTGTTGTAACAGAAACTATTTTTAACTGGCCTGGGATGGGGCGTATGATCATAGACGCTCTGATCAGCAACCGGGACTATGCTATGATACGCGCAATAACCCTTATAATCGCGGCAACAGTTGTTTTTCTCAACATAGTTGTTGATGTTCTCTACGCGCTAATAGACCCCAGGATACAATACTCGTAGCGTGGTCAAACAATGTATCGCAGAGAAAGCCTGGAGATAAGGATAGAAAAAGCTAGGCAGCGTAGAACCAGCATGTTCCGCCTAACCCTGAGAAGGATGATGCGGAACAGGAACGCTGTTCTAGGGCTGGGGATAGTTACAACTGTTTCCCTGCTTGCCATAGCAGCACCCATCATAGCTCCAAAAGAGGATTCATCATTCCAAAGGTTTAGGCTTCTCCCTTCACCAACCCAGCAAGATCTTTCCAACACCCAGGAGCGTGGAGTCATATTCTCGTTGATAGGAAACACCTACAGCTATGTCAGGGTTTTGGTCAGCGGAGAGTCTGGAGATGTGGACATATCAAAAGGTTTGGACAGTGAACACCTGCTGGGCACAGACCACCTTGGACGAGACATTCTGAGCAGAATAGTGTGGGGTGCTCAGATCTCTCTGCTCGTGGGTGTGGTCTCCCAGGCCATAGCATGCTTGATCGGGGTTCCACTCGGAGCCATATCAGGTTACTACGGTGGTAAAATAGACCATTTGGTGATGAGACTGGCTGACATCATGTTTTCTTTCCCATTCTTACTCTTTGCCATTGTTATGGTGGCTGTACTTGGTGACACCTGTGTTGGCAGGGCTTGGGGTGGTTTACTCCTGGTTTTCCTTGTGCTTGGGGTTATAGGCTGGGCTCCAAAGGCTAGGCTTGTGCGTGCAAGTGTTTTGTCGATAAAAGAGGAGGAGTATGTGGAAGCTGCTAGGGCGATGGGGGCTAGCAACACTAGGATCATTGTGTCACACATATTACCAAACTGTTTATCCCCCATCATTGTCCACACCTCGCTTGCCATGGCCTCAGCCATCTTGGTGGAGGCAGCTCTAAGCTTCTTTGGGTTGGGTGTGTCCCCACCAACCGTCACATGGGGCTCCATGCTAGCATCGGCAAGACAATACATGCGAACAGCGCCACACATGTTTATGGCCCCCGGCTTAGCTATAACAATAACAGTTTTCGGTTTCAACCTCCTTGGAGATGGCCTACGCGACGCTATAGATCCAAGGCTAAAGAAATAGGTGGTCACAACTTGTCTGAGCCAATATTGGAGGTTCAAAACCTGAGAACATATTTCTTCACCGAGGAAGGAGTGGTTAGAGCGGTTGATGGTGTCAGCCTAGATCTTAGAAGAGGCGAAACCCTTGGTTTGGTTGGTGAAAGTGGTTGTGGGAAAAGTGTGACCTCCCTCTCAATCATGCGCCTAATACCAGATCCACCCGGGAAAATAGTTGGGGGGAAGATAATCTACAAGGGTGAAAACCTCCTTGAAAAAGATGAGGAGTATATGAGACATATAAGGGGCAATGAGATAGCCATGATCTTCCAAGACCCTATGACCTCTCTTAACCCGGTTTTCAGGGTTGGGGATCAGATAGCTGAGGCTATCCAACTCCACCAGGGTGTTGGTAGAAAAGAAGCTCTGCGTAGAGCTGTTGAGATGATGAAACTTGTTAGGATCCCACTGGCAGAACAAAGGGCAAGGGAGTATCCACACCAGTTCAGTGGAGGTATGCGACAACGTATCATGATAGCGATGGCCCTTTCATGTAACCCGGAGATTCTCATCGCAGATGAACCATCAACAGCCCTAGACGTTACCATACAAGCCCAGATACTTGAGATAATGAAAACCCTGCAGAGGGAGCGTGGCATGTCGATCCTGCTTATCACCCACGACCTAGGGGTTATTGCCGAGATGTCCGACCGGGTAGCGGTGATGTACGCTGGGGTTATTGTTGAGTACGCCGATGTTAAGAGTCTTTTCAAACAGCCGTTACACCCCTACACCAGGGGTCTCCTAACATCTATCCCCTCGCTTGCTACACGCTCGAAGAGATTGAATGTGATCGAGGGGACCGTCCCAAGTTTGATAGACCCACCCCCCGGCTGCAGGTTCCATCCCCGGTGTCCCAGAGCTATGCCAATATGCTCACGGGAAAAACCAGAGTTGAAAGAAGTGGGGGAAAACCATAGTGTAGCATGTTTCCTATACTAGGTGATAAGCTTGGCTGACAGGCTGCTAGATGTTCGTGGCTTGGTGAAACATTTCCCCATAAAAGAGGGAATAATCTTCCAGAGGAGAAAAGGCGTTATACGAGCGGTTGATGGTGTGGATCTCTTCATTAACAGGGGTGAGACCTTGGGTCTTGTTGGTGAGAGTGGTTGCGGAAAAACAACTGTTGGCCGTGTGATTCTACGCCTAGAAGAACCCACTTCTGGGGAGGTGATCTTCGATGGGAAAAATGTTTACGCGCTGCAGGGCGAAGAGCTGAGACAGCTCAGGAGAGACATGCAGATAATTTTCCAGGATCCATACTCCTCCCTGAACCCACGTATGATGGTGGGGGACATAATAGGTGAGCCTTTGGAGGTTCACAGGATCGCCACCGGTGTTGAGAAACAGGAGAGAGTTTTTGAGCTTATTGAAAAGGTTGGGCTAAGCCCCGAACACTATTTTAGGTATCCACACGAGTTTAGTGGTGGACAGAGACAGCGGATCGGGGTGGCTAGAGCTCTTGCCCTTAACCCCAAGCTGATCATCTGCGACGAGCCTGTCTCAGCCCTCGATGTCTCTGTCCAATCCCAGATATTAAACCTTATGAAAGACCTGCAAAAAGAGTTTAACCTGACCTATCTTTTCATATCCCACGATTTGAGTGTTATTCGACATATAAGTGATAGGGTTGCTGTTATGTATCTTGGAAAGATTGTTGAGCTTGCAGAGGTTGACGAGCTTTTTGAGCATCCACTACACCCCTACACAGAAGCTCTTCTCTCAGCCATTCCAATCCCCGACCCTGAGGCCAAACGTGAAAAGATTATTCTGAGAGGGGATGTGCCCAGCCCGGCAAACCCACCGAGCGGGTGTAGATTTCACACACGTTGCCACAAAGCGATGCCGATATGCTCCAAGGTTGAACCAGAGTTTGTTGATGTTGGCAACGAACACTATGTGGCCTGTTTACTCGTTGGTTCCTAGTGGTTCTCCTGTTGTCAGCACTCATAGGGCCAACCATCTGGAAAAACCATCTTCAAACTTTTTTTCATCATCCAACAGGAGTTTTTACCTATTTGCCTCCGCCAAAATTGCTGAGACTAATATTGGGAGTATGATTGTTGCATCTCCGATAACAGTTACTATGTCAGCATCTGGACTTATTTTTCCCCATGACTTTGCTTCTTCGAGTGTTGCCCCACTTAGGCTGCCATCCTCTGGGTGAGCAGTTGTTATCTGTACCGCTCTGGTGAACATGTTTGGTGTGACAAGCATAGACTGTAAAATAAAGTTTTTAGGTGTTCCACCCCCAACAATTATAGCACCAGCATTTTTGGCCTCATACGCTATGTTTGTGATATGCTCCAAATCTTTTAAAAGGTCTATCTGGAATGGTTTTGACTGTCTGTGGAGCCACAGCTGAACACCCAATATCGAGTCGGTCATAGCTGGGACAAAGATAGGTATTTTTTTCTCATACAAAAGCCTAAGGAGACTGTTCTCATCCTCAACCTCGCGGCCTATGCGCCAGAGAAGTTCACATCCGGAGAGAGTAGCGTTTCTTGGGATACAACGCTCGAGTATGGGCTGAAGTTTAGACTCAAAAGATGTGAACGCTTCTTCCTCCACATATGAGTTGTATATACGGCTCAACCCATGTTTTCTAAGTTCTCTGTCATCTGTGTCTAATTGGCCTCTCCTATGTTTATAACCAAACGCTTCTATTAGGTCATGGGTTACGTTCGCACCGGTGGTGACGAAAACATCGATAAACCCGTTCTCTATGAGTGTGTACACAACCTTTCTCATACCACCTGGGATCATAGCCCCTGCAAGACCAAAAAACTTTGTTGCACCCTCTCTAACCATGTCACCCAATATCTTCGCAGCCCTGTGGAGTTTACCAGCACCAAACACTCCAGAACCAGCGAACTGCTCCAGCAGCTCATCTATCCCCATATCTGGGCGTATCTCCACGTGTTCCACATTTCTAAGTTTTTCTTTTCCCATTTGGTGTTATCCCTTGCCATGTTCAGGGTTGGGCTACCAACACATCATTTTACGCGTGCTATCTTCTGGTAACCAAGTGACTGGATATATTCAACCTCTCCCCCCTCAACCAATTTTCCCTCCAACTCTGGTGGTTTAGGAAGCTCAAAAGTCTCATAGGTTTCCAAGTCCATCAGTTGTACAATGTCTTTTGTTATAGCTAACACTTGTGCACTCTTCTTCTCAATGATTGGTATGTCTATCTTAGCATCGACCGGTTTAACGGTTTGCCTCTTCTGACCATCAAAAAGCCCTATTGCATCGATTTTCGCTTTGGCAGAGCCGTGTTTCCCGGGGGATGAGATCTGTATGTTCACTATGCGGCAGGGGTGGTCGTCAAGCACCACATATTTACCAACCTTCAATGTTTTGACTTCAACAGGTTTTTTTGTCATGGCTATCCCCTTGTCAGAGTTAGGGCTTGCACGCCCCACACGCATCGTGTATGATAAAATAAACTTTCCCCGGGTGAGTGGTTGGCTCACCCCGGCAACCCTTTTGATGGTTTGGGAAAGTGGTTCTAAGTGGTGTTAGGTTAATATCTATCCACACCTGGAGAGCGCCTGGGACAATCCAGCAAGTGTGGTTGGGATGATCAAAAAAATAGGGGTTGTGGCTAGACCCGATCTTAGAAAAGCTATTGACGCCGCCATAGGTTTGGCGAAGCATGCTTCGCTACGTGGGGTGTTGCCTGTCCTAGATAAAGCGTCTTATAACTGGGGGTCTGATGAGTTTGAGGTTATGGACCTTGAAGAGATGGATGTTGACATGGTTTTTGTTTTTGGTGGTGATGGCACCGTTTTGAGGACGGTTAGGAGGTTGGATGGTAGGAGAGTCCCTCTGGCTGTGGTTGACTTTGGGACCACCGGTTTCATGGCTGAACTACCACCACAAATGGCGAAAAATTTTCTAAACAAAGCTATCAGAGGTGAATACATATTAGAGGAGAGAACAAAACTTAGAACCAGCTATGATGATGTTGTTCTTCCAGATTCATTGAATGAAACTGTTATATTAACATCTAGACCGGCAAAACTTTTTTCTTTTGAGATAAGTGTTGATGGGGAGTGGGTTGACCAGGTTTTCGCGGATGGGGTTATCGTAGCAACACCAACCGGGAGTACAGCATACTCACTCTCAGCTGGAGGCCCAATCATACACCCCCAGGCAAAAAACATGGTTATAACCACTATTTGTCCCTTTAGAAGCTGGATCAAAACATTAGTGGTCCCAGACACGAGTGAGATCCAGATCACCCCAACCACCATCAAAAAAATACTCATAGCAACAGATGGGGAGACACAAACACAGATAGAATCAGACAACCTCGTGATATCAATCAAAAAGTCACCAAAAAAAGCGTTTTTTGCCAAACCATCCGGAAACGGTTTTTATAGGCGGATCCGCGAAAAGCTGGGTGGGGGCCGAGCATAAACACCCAACACAAAAATATCTCCAAACATAGAGATATTATACACATATCTTATTATCGAAGTGGTTAAAACAATCCCCCCCAGACAACCGGTTGGAGGTGCCTAAGATGGGGATCCACCCAGGAAAAGTTGTGCTCCCACTCCTGCTCACACTCATACTCACCACACCAGCACACTGCTTCAGCCCGGTTGACCCCCCAGGAAAACTCTCCGCGAGCAAAGCCGAAAAAATGGTGATAGAACAGCTAAGAAAAGATCCCACCATGCAACTCGTTGGCATAATACACAAAGACACAGACCTTATACACATAGGGAACAGAAGAGCTTGGCAGGTCGAGATCACGGGAAATTTCATGACCTATATCCCAGAAGCCCAGCCATGGGACCGCAACGGGAGAGAACCAGTAAAAGCGAAGATGATCATTGTTGTGGATATGGATGGAGAAATAGTGGGTATCGAGATAAAATACAAAAAATATGAGATGGTTAGGAGGATTCTCGCGGAGCCAAAAGGCCCACTATGGAACCAGATACATGTTATAACCGCAACACCCAGAAAAAGTTGGGAGCAGTAACCTGGGAAACGAGTAAAACAGACAGCGCTAGCCAGAAAACCTGGGTTACACTAGATATCCATCTGGTGGCACACACCTGGGAAGAGCTCCAAACCAGCTGTTAGCTTATAGTAATCTGCTTATTTTGTTGGTTACCGGAAAAGTGAAAAGTGGAAAAGTGGACCTGTTAGCCTAGCTCCTTGGGTAGCAACCCACCTAGGTGTTGTGGATGGGGACAACCGAGATAACCCCAGAAGAGATGAGAGCTATTGAGATGAACTCCGCACACATAGGTGTGCCCCCAGCTATTATGATGGAGAACGCTGGTCGAGCTGTTGCTGATCTTGTTGAGAGAGAAGCAAAAAACAAGAAATGGGAAACCATCCACATATATGCGGGTATAGGTAACAATGGTGGAGATGGCTTTGTTGCTGCAAGACACCTAGCCAATAGGGGGTACAGGGTCCATGTCTTCCTTGCTGGGTCACCACGGGACCTGGTAACACCTGAGGCAAAACAAAACTGGAAACCTCTGAGTATAAGCTCATCCATAAAAAAAACATTTATAAGAGACTCTTCCCAGGTTATACCAGAAATTTTTGAGGCTGACGTCCTTATAGATGCTTTGCTTGGTACAGGGGTGCGTCCACCACTTAGGGAACCATACAGAAGCCTGGTCGAGGGGATAAACCATGCCGACGCACCGCTGGTGGTTGCTGTGGATGTTCCAACCGGTTTAAGCACCCACCCAGGAGACCCAATAGAAGAACCGATCGTCAAAGCTCATATAACAATAACTTTCCACCTACCAAAAACAAACATGTCCAAAGCTGTGAACCACGTTGGAAAACTGGTTGTTGCAGATATTGGTGTTCCACCCGAAGCACACACCCAAACCGGACCAGGAGACGTCTATTTGGCGTGTCCAAACAGGCCAAGAGATTCTCACAAAGGCCAAAATGGTCGTATCCTGGTTGTTGGTGGTTGCCTCGAATATTCGGGTGCACCCGCCATGGCTGCGCTCGCAGCGATAAAAAGCGGCGCTGACATTGCGGTTGTTGCAGCTCCAAAACCTGTAGCGGGTATTATAGCATCCTATTCTCCAAACCTTATTGTTAGGGGATTTGATGGGGACTATTTGTCCCCAGCCTGTCTTGACAAGATTGTTCCACTGATAAGATCATCCGATGTGGTGCTCATAGGTCCAGGAATAGGTTTAGCCTCTGAAACAAGAGAATTTGTCTCTAGAACCGTGGAAGCATCCGACAGGGTTGTTATAGATGCGGATGCTTTGAAACTGGTCCAGGGAGCTAGGTTCCCAAAAAACACCGTGTTGACACCACACAGGAAAGAGTTGGAACAACTCACAGGGAAAAAAAGTGAGAACCATCAACAAGCCTGTGACGTGGCTATGGGATATGCTAGGAGCAACAATGTCACCATATTGTTGAAGGGCCCCACCGATTTTATTGTGTCCCCCACCGGGGAGACCAAGACCAACACCACGGGGACACCAGCCATGACCACAGGTGGAACCGGGGATATTCTCGCTGGGGTGGTATCAGCGCTTATGGTGAGAAACACACCTTTTAGAGCAGCATGCGCAGCAGCTTACATCACTGGTAGGGCTGGTGAGGCTGCCCAAAACCAGTCAGGGGAGTATATCACCGCCTTCGACGTGTTACGCTTCATACCAAGGGTTATACGTGAGGAAAGACTCTTTTTAGCTAGGGGAGAAAGGTGAGTTACAACCTCTATGTGTATCATGCTGGGGAGTGTGACCCTAGGAGGTGTACAGCCCTAAAACTTAGTAGAGCTGGCCTCGTAAAAACTGTTTCCTCTTGTCGAGGCTGGCAAGGTCTGGCTCTGCACCCTTTAAGCAAACTCGCCCTGTCTCCCAGAGATGAGGTGATAGCGTCTAAGCATGGGGTTCTTGCCATTGACTGTTCTTGGCGTAGTGTGTCCCGTTGGACCAGGTTTGGGCGGCTGAAAAACCCGAGGTGTTTACCCTACCTGGTCCCCGTAAACCCTATAAACTATGGGCACCCCTCACGGCTTAGCACCGCCGAAGCGCTAGCAGCAGCACTATACATACTCGGAGCGAAAAACCAGGCTGCACAGGTTCTAAGTGTGTTCAAGTGGGGTGAACACTTCTTAGCACTCAACCATGAGCTGTTAGAGGGATATTCAGAGGCTAGGGATAGTGCTGAGGTTATACAAATACAGACTAGTTATCTTTTGGGGATGAACGATGGCAAGGTTCGAGGTGGCGGAAAACAGGTTGTTCAACGTGAAGATATGTAGAAGGTGTAAGGCTAGAAACCCCGTTAGAAGCCTTAAGTGTCGAAAGTGTGGTTACAAGTGGCTACGCCCAAAGGCTAAGGATCCACGTGGATGATCCCTCTACCTGTTTTTAACATTTAACAGCCACCATAACCACAAGCTTCTCAAAAAATATTTTTTTCTCCGCAACAACCTCAACCATAAACCCCTTTCTTGTGAGCCTCTCCAATGTTTTGTCTATGTCAGCTATGGATGATTGTACAATCTCTAAGTGCCCCCCCTCAACCAGGTGGTTGCCAGCTTTGTCTATACACCTGTCTATTAGGCTCCTACCACTTTTTCCTCCGTCCCAAGCCTTTTCCAACCATCCAACACGCTCATCTGGGTCTCTTGGTAGATAGGGAGGGTTGAAGAGTATTACATCAAAAATTTCTCCTTTGACAGCCTCGAAAAGATCTCCAAGCCTAAACTCCATCATGTCACGTACATTGTTAAGACTAGCGTTTTTCTCGGCTAACTCAACGGCAAAGGGATTTATATCTGTTGAAACCACCTTTGAGTGTTTCTTGGCCGCTATTATCCCCTGGATCCCGCAACCCGTGCCGAGGTCTAGGACACGGCTTTGCGGCTCCAACCTCTGGTTTGTGGCTAGTAGTATGGAGTCCTCCGCTGGCTCGTAAACCTCTGGATGAAGAAAGAATGTGCACCCCAACAAACTTATTTTTTTAGTGGTTCTCCCCATCCGTGCCATCTTCTTCCTCACCATCAAAGAAAGCTGCGGCTAACACGTCGATCTCCTCTGGTGAAAGGGTGTAGACACGCCTCTCACCCAGGCCGGTCTTCTCCAGCCTGTTCAGAAGTGTTTCAGGTTGTTTCCCTCCGAACCTTGAGAGGTGATGCAAAACAGCATTTTTAACCTTTTTCCTTTTGTGTCTGAATAGTATGTGTGTCATGAGCCGGAATTGTGGGTTTTTAGGCTGGTAACCCGTTTTTGGTTCCAACCTCACTAGGGCAGAGTCCACCTCTGGGGGTGGGAAAAAGACTTCTGGCTTCAAAGTCTCCAAGATCTCCGCCCTCATCCTAGTCCCCACCACCACGGAGAGTCTGCTGTACTCCCTCTGCCCAGGAAGAGCCACCAGCTTTTTTGCAAACTCTTTTTGGCAGCAAATCACTGCCCTAGAGAAACCAGGAATTTTCTCCATTATCCAGAAGATTATGGGTGATGAGATCGAATAGGGCAGGTTTGATACGATTTTTGTGCATGGAGGAGGGTTGAAGGATAGTATGTCCTCCCAGAAGAGTTGAATGTTGTCATATGGGGCAAGCACCTCCTCCAACACGGGTTTAAGCCTCAAATCTTTTTCCACAGCTACAACCAGTTTTGCTCGTTCCGCTAGTTTTCGGGTTAGAACACCTAGACCAGGCCCTATTTCAAGTACTACATCATCTTTTTGGATGTCTGCATATCTAACCTCGCGTTCAGCCACTTCGATACATACCAAAAAGTTTTGGCCAAGTTTTTTCTTGGGGACTATCCCATACCTCTTCAGAAGCCCAATTGTGTTCATTTTCTTTGAACAGTCCCTTGTTTGTTGAGATTATTCTTAGGGGGTTGTTCTCTCTTCTCTCCTTGGCTTTCTCCTGACAAAGAGTAGGTACTTATCTTTTCTTTCCAGCTCCATTATCACTCTCCTCACCAACATCTTTGTTGGGTCTGGAACGTTTGGCACTCTCTCATGGAGGTCCTTGAAGGAGGTAAAAGGACCTTTTTGCCTCTCATTTATGATATCCCACATTATTTTCTTGCCTATTCCCGGTAAAAGCTCGAGTTGGTGATACCTCGTCGTTATAGGCTTGCTGTTATTGAAAAAATCTATGAAGCGAGGCTCGTTGGCTTTTATTATATCCTCCACAACATAGGGTAGCTCTATTTTTGCTGTTGCGGTTAGCTCGTTGTAAGATAGTCGCCTTTTAACATGTTCTATTTTGTCCCTCTTCTCTTTTCCGATGTTCACCCTTTCGTGGGGATGTAGATGTACACCTGGCTTGGGTAAAAGCTCTAGGAGAGTGAAATATGTCTCACCAATAGCCTGGGCAACCGGCTCCTGTACGCGGAGAGGTTTCCCCTCTTCAGCATATCCCGCCGGTAAAAAATCGAGTATGATTGCTGTTTCTTCATATCTTTTTGTGATTGGTCTCCACTCCATAAATTACCATCCCTAAATAATGTGTACCTGGATACTTCTCTATTTGGTTAAGAACTTCTAAACTTTTTGATTATCTCCACGATCTGGTTGACCTTCTCGGTTTCAAGCTGGTATCTACCAGTTGAAAAGACGAGTCTGACCTCTTCAATGGTTTCTGGTAGTATATCAACTATTTTGACTGCTTGTTCATGTGTTATCCTATCATCAACCTTCATAATCTCTGAAACAAGTTTTTTTGCCTTTTCATGGTCTATTTTAGCGAATTTGCGCGCATAGTCTAGGGTTAATCTCTGTTCGTAGGTTAGGTCCCCCTCTTTTGCACGTTCCTCCAGTATTTCCCTTACCTCTGCAAGGGTAACCGGCCTTATCAAAGATTTTTTGATGGGCATGGGAATCTCCAGAAACAATACTTTGTTATCCTTTTTGTGGTTTTAGATGAGCTGGAAGAGCGAAAACCTGTTTCTTAGCATTGCCAACCCTTACCTCCACTAGGTAGGCTCTACCCCTCCTAGCCAATATTTTCCCTGTGGACCCATGGAAACGGTGGTGTGGCATACCCTTATGGACAGAAGGCTCCACAACTATGTGAACCATCTCCCCAACATCAAAAGTTCTAAGTATTCTGCTTATCGGTAGCTTCCCCCTGTCCCTCTTCTTTTTCTGTATCTTTTTCCTGGTTCCACTTCTCCACCCACGTGAACGTTTAGCCACTTTTCCCATCCCCCAGGTCGACATGGATCACATCCAGTTCCACACACCTTGCCTGGGTGCCAAGTGTTTCCGCCACGCTTGGTGTTGTCCTCCCCTCATCCCCAGTAATGAACTCCTTCACATATAACCCACCTTCACACTCCACCACCAACCGGAGCGTCTTCCCCTGAGCCGAGACAACCTCAACCCTGTAAACCTTTTTCCTCCTAACCTTGTCGGCGCGGCGATGTAAAACCCTTTTCGGGGTTCTCTGCTCCACCACCCCAACCAAACTCTCCACTTTCCCTATATCCTCTGGTTTCACCTCCCTGTCGAGGTGTACAGTAGCGTTATACCGTTTTACACCTGTTTTTTCTTTGAGTTCCACTACTTCGCCGCGGTGGGAATATGATAGATCCACTACTTCAACTTTTCCCTTCGCAAAGTTGTTAATGTCACATCGAAGCATGTTGAGATCTAAAAACCTTTTCCTAGGGGTTTTCACCTCGACGATAAATGGCCTACCACCCCCCAACATCCTAGCATCTATATCCTCTCGTCCCGCACCGTGGAAAACAGCTTTGTCTCCGCGGGTATGCTCCAATATGGGTGGTACTATCAGTTCCTCAACCGACTCGCTGTACATTTTACCTGTTTGCCCACACCTCTCACAGCCCTTGCCACGGCAACGGGAACATGGCCAAGCTGTCTGGGGAATCCCTCTAACCAGTTTTCTGTATCTGCCACGTATAAAAAGTGGTCGCACAGTTACCGACACACTGTCTATACCTGTGTCAACCAGAATAACTATGTCTGGTGATTCTAGGCTCACCTTTTTCCCC
>Ga0164310_10000380_pt1 | contig 23290 bp, 13 predicted proteins | sample GuaBasSedimGuay1_FD_121795 | JGI IMG/M metagenome (GOLD analysis project Ga0164310, IMG submission 121795) | Subseafloor sediment microbial communities from Guaymas Basin, Gulf of California, Mexico - Guay1, Core 4569-9, 0-3 cm | ecosystem: Environmental > Aquatic > Marine > Hydrothermal vents... | reverse complement strand
CGCTTCGCTTCCCTTTGATCGTGAGGGAGGCGCTTCGCTTCCCTTTGATCGTGAGGGAGGCGCTTCGCTTCCCTTTGATCGTGAGGGAGGCGCTTCGCTTCCCTTTGATCGTGAAGGGCGACTCATAACCACTCCTCAACTTGAGGCTGGGGGCGACGGGGGAGAAACTATCAGCAGCCTGGCCGTGCCTCTGAAACTGCGCGACCAAGTGTTGGGCGTACTCCACCTGCGCTTTGAGGATGATGCGGCCTCGCCCGAAATGATTTCGCTGGTTGAAGAGATGGCCGACCGCTTGGCCCTGGCTCTGGAAAGCGCCCGCCTGTTCGAGGAGACGCAATCCCGCGCCCGGCGCGAGCAGACCATCCGCCAGATCACTGAGCAGATGCGCCGTGCCGTGGATGTGGAGACCATCCTGCAGACTACCATTACCCGCTTGGGAGAGGCCGTGGGCGCGCCTCGGGTCTATGTCCGTCTGGGTACCGGGGTGGAAAAGTTGTCAGATAACAATAAAAGGAGTTGAGAAATGGCATACGAACTCGAAATGAGAGACGACGGTATTTTGCGGATGGCCTTTATCGGTGATATGGATCAGCAGGACCTGGAAGCCTTTCGCCAAGAATTTGATCCATTCCTGGAATCGGCCACGGAGGCGGAACCGTTGCGCGTCCTCGTGGATGGCAGCCGGTCAGGAAAATACACGTCGGGAGCGCGCAAAATCTTTGTTGATCTGTACAGGTCTCTCAAAATAGGGAATGTGGCCCTCGTGGCCGCTCCGCGCTACAGCCGGGTGCTGGTCGGTTTCGTCCTCAAGGCTACTGGGCGGGATAACATTCATCTTTTTGACTCGGAGGAGGAGGGTTTGGCTTGGTTGAGGGGTGAAAGCTAGTGGATTGCTGCCCGCCAGTAGGACAAGATATCACCAACCAAACCAACTAGTAACTATTATTTGTCGAGGAAACGACGATGAGTGAGACCTCACTTGAGGAATATAGACAATTGGTGGAAAAGCAGGGATGGGCGTTGATGGACATCGTCCAATCCGTGGCTCTGGGCGACATGGACGCAAAGGTTGAGATCCCGGAGGGGATCGAAGTGCTTTCCGAGTTGGCCGTCGGCGTGGAGATGATGATTGATGATCTTCGTGAGATGTTGGCCGAGCAGGAGCGTGCTGGGGCGGAGTTGGCACGCCGCGCCCTGCAACTTTCTACCGCTGCCGAGGTCTCCCGCGCTTCCTCCTCCATCCTTCGCCTGGATGAGCTTCTTCCCCAGGCAGTGGAGTTGATCCGCGACCGTTTCAACTTTTACTACGTCGGCATTTTCCTGTTGGACGAGGGAGGACAACGTGCGGTGCTGCAGGCCGGCACAGGCGAGGCGGGTCGTCAGATGTTGGAAGCGGGGCATGCATTGGAGGTGAGCGATACCTCAATGATTGGTGGGTGCGTCCTACACAAAGAGGCGCGCATCGCGCTGGACGTGGGAGAGGAACCGGTACGTTTCAATAACCCATTCCTGCCAGACACACACTCAGAGATGGCGTTGCCGCTGCTCAGCCTGAGCGAGCCCGTTGGCGCGATGACCATTCAGAGCACCAAGATGGCCGCTTTTAGCGAGGGGGACGTGGCGGTGTTGCAGACGATGGCCGACCAACTCGCCACTGCCATCGCCAACGCCCGCTTGTTCGAACAAACTCAGGCTACCCTGAGCTATGCCGAGGCGCTCTACGAGGGCAGCGAGCGGGTGGTGCGTGCCACGACCATAGACGACGTTCTGCAAGCGCTGGTTCACTCAACCTTGTTGCAGCGACTGACCCGCAGCACTATTAATCTCTTTGATCGCCCATGGGGCGACGAGCGCCCCGAGTCTATGACGGTTGTGGCAGCCTGGGAGCGTGATGCAGCGTCAGCAGCGCCTGAGGGCAAAAGATTGTCCGTTTCTGTCGGCGTCCGCCACATGCTGGATCAGTTTCCGGCCACGCACTGGTTTGACCGGGATGAGCCGCGCATCGTGCGGGATATTGCCACAGACGAGCACATAGACGAGCGCACCCGCATCCTGTTCGCGGAGCAGCTTGGCCTGCAGAGCATGATGCTTTTTCCCCTGGTTGCGGGCGAGCAGTGGATCGGTGTTCTCGCGGCGCAAGGTAACGTCGCGCTGGATGTAGGCGAAGCCGAGATTCGCCAGATCACCGCTCTGACCGAGCAGTCCGCTGCTGTGATTCAGAGCTTGCGATTGCTCCAAGAAGCCCAGACTCGCGCTCACCGCGAGCAGGCCCTGCGCGAGATTGCCGCCGTTGTTGCCGCTAGTACAGACCTGGTGGCAGGTTTGCCCGCTATCACTGAGCACTTGTGTCAACTGATCCCCTTGGATGTACTGACCCTGGCTACCTACACCCCCGGCGAGCCGGAGTATACGCTCTTTGCCTCTCCCAATATGAGGGATAGCGAAGCGGCCCCTTCCAATATGAGGGATAGCGAAGCGGCCCCTTCCAATATGAGGGATAGCGAAGCGGCCCCTTCCAATATGAGGGATAGCGAAGCGGCTCTTGGCGCAGAGACGAAGGCTGATCACTTTGCCCGACCCGGCATCTATTTGCCGGTGGAGGGGACCTGCCCTGGATGGGTCATTACCCATCGGGAACCCTGGCTGGAGGCGGACATTCGCCAGGAGATGCTATTTTTGGAGGATGAGCAACTTGTCTCTGAGGGAATAATCTCACGATTGTCTTTGCCGCTGTTGGTTGGGGAGCAGGTTGTCGGTACCATCAACCTGACCAGTACACAACCTAGCGCTTTTACTGAGGCGCATCTGCTGTTCCTGCAGCAGGTGGCTGACCAGATGGCGTCGGCCCTGGATCGCTCCCGTCTGCTGCAAGAGACCCGCAGCGCCTTGACCGAGGCCGAGGCCACCCACCGCGCCTACCTACAACGTGGCTGGCGTGATTATCTGCGCCAGCAAGAAACGCTGCAACAAGGGGCTTTCCTCTACGATCGGACGCAAGGAGCAACCGTGCTGGATGGCTTGGCCGAACCCGTTGCCGGGCTTTGGTTGCCAGAGATGGAGCGCGCTCTGGCTGAAGGACTTGTCGCCGCAACCGGGAACGGTGACGACGGGGAGCGACGAACGGGATTGGCTATCCCCATTGTCCTGCGTGGACAGACCATCGGCGTTCTGGGCGTGGATGACCCCGCTGGCGAGCATAGATGGTCTGAAGACGACCGGGCCGTGATCGAGGCGGTCGGGAGGCAATTGGCCCAAGCGTTGGAGAACGCCCGCTTGCTGGGAGAGACCCAGTTGCGCGCGCAGCGAGAACGCATTATCGGTGACATCGCCAGCCGGGTTCGCGCCTCTATGGATATGAAGAATATTCTACAGACAACCGTGCGGGAACTGGGCATAGCGCTTGGTACCGACCGGGCCTTCATCCGGCTGAACCCAGACACACAGCCATCGGAGAAACCCTAAAGGTTTTCTGAAACAGTTTGGATAGTGAAAACAGCCTGTAGGAGTAGTGAGCAATGGCAAAGGCAAGTGATAAGCGAAAAACTAGCGCGCAACTGATTGAAGAGTTGCAGGAGCCAGCGGAGATGCCATGTGAGAGCGTGGAGCGTCTGAAGGTTCTGTTAGAATCCGTGCCGAGTGGGATTGTGGTGATTGACGCTGAAACGCACGAGATCGTTGCCGCCAACCCTGCCACTATCGAAATGCTCGGCGCTCCCCTGGAGCAGGTGATTGGTTCTGTGTGCCACAACTATATTTGTCCGGCGGAGAAGGGACGCTGTCCCATCACTGACCTCGGACAGATGGTGGACAAAGCGGAGCGAGTGTTGCTCACGCCCGACGGCGAGCGCGTGCCGATTCTAAAGACAGTGGCTTCCGTGATGCTGAATGGCCGTGAGCATTTGATCGAGAGCTTTGTGGACATCACCGAGCACAAACAAACAGAGCGTGCGTTGCGAAAGAGCGAGGAAAAATACCGAGTCATTCTCGATAGTATTGAAGAAGCATATTACGAGGTTGACCTGGCCGGGAATTTCACATTCTTTAACGACGCGCTGTGCGCGATGCTGGGGTACACCAGAGACGAGTTGATGGGCGCGAACTACCGGCAGTACACGGGCGATGAGAACACCGAGAGAGTGTACCAGACCTTCAACACGGTCTATCGGACAAAGGAACCGGCAGCGCTATTTGATTGGGAGATTATTAGAAAAGATGGGACCAACAAGTTGGTCGAGGCGTCTGTATCTCTGATGACTGACCCGGTAGGGGACGAGCCTCTCGGTTTCCGGGGTATTGTGCGCGATGTCACTGAGCGCGCCCGAAGCGAAGTGATTCGTGCGCGGACGGAGGCCGAGATCGTCAAGCTCAACAGCGAGTTGACCACTCTGAACAGGATCGGTCAAGCCCTTATCTCTGCTTTGAACATGGAGGAGACGCTGACCATTATCACTGAGCGTGTGTCCCACTTGATGGGTGTGGCGGCGGCCTCGGTGGTCCTTCACGACGAGGCCCAGGGCGATTTGTATTTCGCCGCGGCATCTGGCGAGGGCGCGGATTTTGTATTGAGCGCCCGGTTTGGGCTGGGGCAAGGGATCGCAGGCTGGGTTGTCCAGCACGGCGAAGCGGCGATAGTGCCGGATGTATCGCAGGACGAGCGCTTTTTCGACGATTTGGACAAAAGGAGCGGCCTGACCACGCGTTCAATTCTGTGCGTCCCCTTGCAGGCCAAAGGACAGGTGATTGGCGCTATCGAGGTGATGAATAAGAAGGCGGGGGGCTTTGACCAGGAGGACTTGCGGTTTCTGACTTCGCTGGCAGCGCCGGCGGCCACCGCCATCGAGAACGCCCGCCTGTTTGAGCAATCGCAGGCCTTCGCTCAAGACCTGGCCGTGCTGAACGAGTTGAGCCAGGCCCTCACCGCCCGCCTGAGCGTGGAGGAGGTGTTGGAGGAGGCGTACCGGCAGATCGCTCGCTTGGTAGATACGACCAACTTTTACATCGGACTCTACGACCAGGAGAAAGATGAGGTGGCTATTTCGTTTATGGTCTCTAAATCGGAGATTGACCGGCAGATTACGGTCATTCCTGCGGCTCATGGTTTCACCGGCTACATCATTCGCAATCGCACCAGCGTGCTCGTCAAGGAGAACGTGGCCGAGTGGTTGGAGGAGAAAGGGATTGAAATGGTGGGCGACCCTGCTTGTTCCTGGCTGGGAGTGCCGCTGCTCGTCGGCGATCAGGTGTTGGGGGTGATGGCGGTTCAGAGCTACACCACCCCCTGTCTCTATGGCGAACACGACCTGGATCTGCTGATGGCCATCGCCGGCCCGATGGCCATCGCCATCCAGAACGCCCGGTTGTACGAGCAGGCGCAGCACGAAATTGGAGAGCGCAAGCAAGCGGAGGCGGAGGTGCGGCGGCGAGCGGAGCAAGCCGCGCTGACCTACGAAGTGGGCCAGCGCGTGAGCGGCGAGTTGGGGCTGGGCGAACTGCTAGCTGAAATAGTTACCGTTGTGCGTGATGCCTTTGATTACTATGGCGTGATGCTGCTGCTTGAGGAAGAAACCGGAAGACTCACACCTGATCAAGGGGAAGCGAAACGACTGACTTTACAATCTATTGCAGGCGGCTATGCCGATGTTTTTCCATCAGACCTTGAAATTGCTGTTGGAGAAGGAATGATAGGACATGCGGCGGCGAGCGGCAAATCTCAAATCAGCAACGATGTCAGCCAGAACCCCTATTACGCGCGCAAGGCGGAGGAGGAAACAAAGTCGGAGCTTGCCGTACCTATCAGGAGTGGACGTAAACTCATTGGCGTGCTCGATCTGCAGAGCGATGAATTGGATGCTTTCGACGAGACCGACGTGATGCTGATGGAGACGCTGGCCGACCAGATCGGTGCGGCGATTGGGAACGCCCGCCTGTACGAAGAAGCCCAACGGCGGTTGCGAGAGCAGACCATGCTCTTTGACGTCAGTCAGCGCCTCGCCGATACCCCTTTGCAGGTCGACGAGATCGCCAAAGTCGCCGCCCGCCAGTTCACAGAGGTGATGGAGGCGGCAGAGTGCTCTCTCTCCTTGCTCGATCCCCAGGGAGATGCGCTACAAACTCTGGCGGACTTTGTGACCAAAGATGGGATCATTCTCCAGAACGATGAACAAGAGGAGGAATCGTTTGCCCTATCGGATTATCCGGCCACCGCCCGCGTGATGGAGACGCGGCAGCCGTTGGTGGTGCAGGCCAGCGACCCCGGCGCCGACCCAGATGAGCTGGCCTATATGCGCCAACATGAGATCGCCACGCTGGCTATTGTCCCTCTAGTGGCCAAAGGCCAGGCAGTGGGCGTCATAGAGATAGTGATGTGGGAAGAGCACCACTACACGGCGGAGTGGCTCAACTTGGCGATGACGTTGGCGAATCAGATAGCGGGGGCGCTGGAAAACGCGCGGCTGTACGAGGAAATCCAACGAGAGCTGACCGAGCGCAAGCGGATGGAAGAAGTGTTGCAAGAAACACACGAGGAGCTAGAAAAATACACGACCATCCTGGAGCGTCAGACCGCCAGGCTTCGTGTGGGAGCCGAGGTGGCCCGCGAGGTCTCTGCTATCCTCGATGTGCATCAACTTCTCGACGAGACAGTACGTCTCATCTCCGATGAATTTGGCTTTTACCACGCCGGCGTCTTTATGGTGGGCGATCTGGGCGAGTATGCTATCTTGCGCGCTTCCTCTTCTGAGGGCGGGCGTCGTATGCTGGAGCGGGGTTATAGAGTGCCGGTTGACGCGCGACCAGAGCCGCCAGACGCGAGCGGCATCGTGGGCTATGTTGCGGCGACGGGCGAATATCGCATCGCCCTAGATGTGGGCGAGAATGTCGCGACGCTCCCCTCTGATCGGAGAGGAGCCGTTTCTTTCAATAACCCCGACCTGCCTGATACTCGCTCCGAAATATGCCTTCCGCTGAGAATGCACGGTCGCACCATCGGCGTGTTGGATATTCAGTCTGCTCAAGAGGCTGCCTTCTCCGAGAGCGATATGGCGGGCTTTCAGACACTGGCCGACCAATTGGCCGTCTCTATAGAGAACGCTCGCCTGGTGGAGCGCACGGAGGACCAGTTGAGCGAAATGGGTCGCCTCTACGGTGAATACAGCGCCGCTGCCTGGGCCGACCTGCTGTCGCCAGAGCGTCCGAGGGGTTACATCTATGATCGCGTTGATGTCCTGCCGGTCATGGACTCGCCGTCCCCGACGCTCGACTTGGCCCCAGCGCGCGGCGAATCGGAAACGACAGGCTCAATGCTGACTATGCCGCTCAAGCTGCGCGGCCAGACCATCGGCGTTCTGGGCGTTCAGGAAAGTGACGGCGTTCGCGAATGGTCGCCCGAAGAAGTCGCTATTGTCGAGGCGGTGAGTGACCAGGTAGCCATAGCGCTGGATAGCGCCCGCCTGTTCGGCGAGGCTCGCACCCACGCTGCGGAGATGGTCGTGCTGAACGAATTAGCCCAGTCCCTCACCGCCCGCCTGACCGTGGAGGAGGTGCTGGAAGAGACCTATCGGGGTGTCTCTCGGTTGATGGATACCACCAACTTTTACATTGGCCTCTACAACCCCGAGTTAGATAGTGTTTCGTTCCCGTTGGCTTTTGAGCATGGCCAAGCAGCGAACTGGCGACCGCGCAGGCTGAGTTCAGGTCTTACAGAGCATATCATTCGCAGCAGGCAGCCATTGCTCGTGCGAGAGGGAGTATCTGAACGGATGGAAGAGTTGGGGATTGAGATGATTGGAGCGCCTGCTCTTTCTTGGCTAGGCGCGCCGCTGTTGGTCGGCGACCGGGTGCTAGGGGTGATGGCCATTCAGAGTACGACCACTCCCCGCGCCTACGGCAAGCATGAGCAAGATTTACTGACGGCTGTCGCTAGCCAGACGGCCATTGCCCTGCAGAGCGCCAACTTGTTCCACGAGACTCAACGGAGGGCGACGCAGTTGGCCGCCGCCGCCGAGGTCGCCCGGGATGCCACCGCTATCTTGGAGGTAGACCAGTTGCTAGACGAGACGGTGCATCTCATCTCCGAACAGTTCGGCTATTACCACGCCGGCGTCTTTCTCCTGGATGAACAGGACGAGTACGCCGTTTTGCAAGCCGCCTCCTCCGAGGGCGGGCGGCGGATGTTGGAACGGGGGCACAGATTAAAGGTCGGTAAGGTTGGCATCGTTGGTTACGCTGCGGCGACGGGAGAACCTCGTGTCGCCCTGGACGTGGGGCAGGACGAGGTACACTTTGCCCACGACGATCTCCCCGATACCCATTCAGAGATGGGATTGCCGCTAAAAGTGCGCGAGCAAGTGATCGGTGTGCTGGATGTTCAATCTGAGCAGGTCGCTGCCTTTTCTGAGGATGACGTGTCGGCCTTGCAAACGATGGCCGATCAGTTGGCCACCGCTATCGCCAACGCTCGCCTGTTCCAAGAGCCCCGGTCCGAGGCCCAGCGTCGCGCTCTCATCAACGAGATGCTCCAGGCTGCCTCCACGTCGCTGAACCCGGAAGAGTTGCTCCACCAGGCTGGAGAGGTTATCTCTCAGCGTTTGGAGTCGCCCTCCGCGATCTTTACCTGGGATGCGGCGGAGGAGATACTCTGTACTGTCGCTGTCCACGATTCTAAAGCTGCCGATGTCCCATTGCCTGAAGCGTTTCGAGAAATGACTCGCGTGATAAACCCCGCCCTCTTTGAGGCGGTGGGGAAGCGCCGCACCAGCATCTTGGAAGTGACATCTTCTGATCAGGAGGAAGCAACACGCTTTGCTGGCGTGAGCGGCCCACTGGTCGCTACGGCTAAACGGAACCAGGCGCAATCTGTTATTTACGTTCCTTTGGTCTCCCGCGATCAGGTGCTGGGTGTGCTCGGCATTGGGAGGCTTGAGGATCAGCCGCTCGTGAACGTCGAATTCATCGAGCTTTTGGCCGCCAACCTGAGCGTGGCTGTGGAAAACGCCCGCCTGTACCAGGGGGCGGTGCAAACCGCCGAGCGGTTGACAGAGGTGGACCGACTCAAGAGCCAGTTCCTAGCTAACATGTCTCATGAACTGCGCACGCCGCTCAACTCTATCATTGGCTTCTCCCGCGTCATTCTCAAGGAGATTGACGGCCCGCTCACCGATATGCAGCGCACCGATCTGCAAGCCGTCTACAACAGCGGGCAGCACTTGTTGGGCCTGATCAACGATATCCTGGAAGTGGCCAAGATAGATTCTGGCAAGATGGAGTTGGTTTCTGAAGTGGTGAACTTGCAAGACATCATCAAGGGCGTCATGTCCACCGCTATCGCGCTGGTCAAAGACAAGTCTGGCGTCAAGTTGCAGCAGGTCGTCCCTCAAGATTTGCCGACGATAATGGGCGATACACGGCGCATCCGTCAAGCGATTCTCAATCTTGTCTCTAACGCTGCCAAGTTCACCACGGAAGGCTTCATTCGCGTGGAGGTTGAGGTTGCAGGCAACGAAGTTGTCATTTCTGTGGCCGATAGCGGTATTGGTATCCCGCCGGATAAGATTGACATGATCTTTGAGCCTTTCACCCAAGCTGATTCTTCCACTACTCGCGAGGCCGGAGGCACAGGATTGGGCCTTTCTATCACCAGTAGCTTTGTCAAGATGCACGGTGGTCGTATGTGGGTGGAGAGTGAGGCGGGAGAGGGTTCCACTTTCTACATGACGTTGCCCATCCATGGAGCTTCTCTGTCCGAGGAAGAGGCGGGGAAGGAGCAACTGGAGCCGGAGCCTGAACTTGAACAAAAAACTGTTCTTTGTGTAGAGGACGACGACGGGGTTGTCACCCTCTTTCGCCGCTACTTGAACAATCAAGGCTACAACGTCGTTGGCCTCACCGACAGCACGGTGGCGGTGGAACGGGCACGAGAGCTACAGCCGTTTGCCATCACGCTGGATGTGATGATGCCCGGCAAGGATGGCTGGCAGGTCATTCAAGAGTTGAAGGCCGATCCCGAAACCTGTGACATTCCTGTTATCATGTGTACTATTGTGGGGGAGAAGGAGTATGGCATCAGTTTGGGCGCGGTCGATTACTTGCTCAAGCCAATTCTCGAACATGACCTGCTGGCTGCGCTGGGTCGCCTGGACTGGGCGGGGGGCCAACACCTGGTGTTGGTGGTGGACGACCAGCCGGAGGATCGAAACCTGCTGCGCCGGATGCTCGAGGGCCAAGAGGGGTACGAGGTTGTGGAGGCGGGCGGTGGCCAGGAGGCCATCGCCGCGATCCAACAAACACCGCCCCACGTTATCATCCTGGATCTTATGATGCCGAACGTGGATGGGTTCGCCGTTTTGGAGGCGGTTAAAACGGACAAGAATACTCGCTCTATTCCTATCATTGTTGTAACTGCCAAGGACCTGACCACAGAAGAGCGAGAGGCCCTCAGTAGTGGAGTGGAGGCATTGCTGCAAAAGGGGATCTTTGAGCAGCACGAGCTACTGGCAGACGTGGCAGAGGCGCTGAACCGATTAGGAGACAACGCAGGAGGTGAATCAAGATATGAAGCAGACCCCACATAATCAAAGGGAAGCAACGCGACATAAATTCGAGCACCAGGTTTGGTTAGAGTGTGCGGGCTGTGGACATCGCGTCTTGTTTACCCACCCACTGAAAGCGTGTGAGAAGTGTGGTGGGCAATGGCTCGACGCGAGTTATGACTATGACAGCGTCCGCGAGCAGTGGCCTGCTGTGTTGAGTGAGCGACCCTTTGACATGTGGCGCTACAGGGAGCTTCTTCCCCTGCGCGACGACACCAATAAAGTGACCATGGGTGAGGGAGGAACGCCGCTGCTCCACGCCACCAACTTGGGGCTGATGCTCGGCGCTCCGCACATCTACTTCAAGGACGAGCGGCAAGGGCCGACCGGTTCATTCAAAGACCGGCAGGCGGCGTTGGCCATCTCGGTGATGAAAGAGCACGACATGACCGAGGCAGTTGTTGCCTCTACCGGCAATGTTGCCATCTCCTACTCAGCCTACTCTGCGCTGGCCGGTATCAAGATGTGGACCTTTCTCACCAGCCTGGTGCCCCCTGAGAAAATGCGCGAGGTAGCGCTCTATGGGAGCGAGGTCATCAAAGTGACTGCCTCTTATGATCAGACCAAGAAAGTGGCGGCGGATTTTGCGGAGCGTAAGGGCATTTTTCTCGACCGAGGGATTCGGAGTATAGCGGCCCGCGAGGCTATGAAAACCGTCGCTTTCGAGATGGCCGAGCAATTGCCCATGTTGATTGGCGACGGCGATACCCTCTGGCGCGCGCCCGATTGGTACATCCAGGCCACCAGTGGGGGGATGGGGCCGGTGGGCGTGTGGAAAGCTTACGAGGAGATGGTGAGACTGGGGCTGGTGGACAAGATGCCCAAGCTGGCCTGCATCCAGGTCGCCGGCTGCGCGCCGATGGTTCACTCCTTCAACAAGGGCCTGGACGAGGCCGAGCCGGTCCTCAACCCGCAGACCTTGGTCATCACCATCGCCACCGGCAGCCCTGGCCCGGCCTACACTTTTCTGTCTCGCGTCATTCGAGAGCACGGGGGAGCCTTTGAGGCCGTGACTGACGAAGAGGTCTTTCGCGCTATGCACGTGATGGCCAAGTTGGACGGCGTCTCGATGGAGACGGCGGCCGCGACGGCCTTTGCTGGGTTGTTCAAGTTGCTCAATAAGGGTATAATAAAGCGTGATGAGGTCGTGGTCGTCAATTGCTCCGGACATACCTTCCCGGTCGAAAAGCACTTGCTGGGCGATGAGTGGGCGCGAACGGTTGATGTGCCCAAGAGAGAGGACGCTGTCGAGGAGGGATTGCTAGGCTCTCTGGAACAACTCGACGGTCGGGTGCAGAGCATTGTCATCATTGAGGATAATCCCCAGGCCACGTTGTTGTTGCGGCGTATCTTGCAGACACGAGGGGAGTACCGGATATTTGAGGCTCACGACGGAATCGCAGGCTTGGAGTTGGTGCGCCGCGAGCGGCCCGATTTGATCTTGCTAGACCTGATGATGCCGGGTATGGATGGCTTTGAAGTGCTAGATGCGCTCAAGGCCGACGAAAACTTGAGCGACGTGCCGGTGATTGTCATCACGGCCAAGGAGTTGACGATTGCCGAACGGCAGCGTCTCAGCGGGAGGATTGACAAGTTAATGCAAAAAGGCTCTTTTACTGACGAGGAGTTGCTGACAGAAATCCTAAAGCGGGCGGCATGAGTAGCCAAGATAAAATGAAGCGTATCAAGATTCTTTATGTAGAGGATGATCCATCCAGTGCTACACTGGTGCGTCGCTTGCTCGAAAGCGAGGGTTACCAGGTTGTACATGCCGCAGATGGCCTGGCTGCCATAGAGGCCGCCAGGCGCGAAATACCGGCCCTGATTTTGATGGACATAAACATCGGCGGCCTGGATGGCTACGAGGTGACCACTCGCTTGCGATCCATCGAGGAAGTGGAGGGGGTGCCTATCGTGGCCGTCACTGCCGCCACGTTGGATGGCGACCGAGAGCGGGCGCTCATTGCCGGGTGTACCGGCTATATCGCCAAGCCGATTGATGTGGATAAATTCCCGGAACAGGTATACTCCTTCCTGCAAGGGACGAAGGAAGAGATCGAGTCTGCGGAGGAAAAGAGCGAGTATCTGGTCGAGTACAGCCGCAGTTTGGTGAATCGGTTGGAGACCAAGATCCGTGAATTGGAGGGAGCGCACGCCGAGTTACAGCGGATTGAGAAAGTAAAGTCGGATTTCATCATCTTGGCCAGCCACGAATTGCGCACGCCGATGACGTGTGTCTACGGTTACATCCAGATGCTGCTCGCTAACCCTGATATTCCCGGTGATGCCGATGAAGAGGGCAGCGCCCGCAACCTGCTTCATCGCATCGCCGCTGCCACGCATCGGCTTGGCCTGGTCTTTGACGAAATTCGCAACGTTTCCCTCATTGACGCCGATCGCTTAGACTTGGCCTGGGAGCCGGTGCCTCTGAAATCTCTGATCTATAACGTGGTGGGTAACTTGCAGAAAGCTGGTCCAACGCGGGATCTGCGATTCGAGTTTGAGGGAGTAGAAGAGTTGCCGGTGCTCTATGGGGATGATAAGCGCTTGCATCAAGCGCTATGGAACGTCGTTAGCAATTCGATAAAGTATACGCCCAATGGCGGGTGTATACGTATCGTAGGCCATCAAATTCAGGATACGGTACATCTCTCTATCCAGGATAGCGGCGTGGGTATTCCGCAGGCGGAACAGGAGCACATATTCGATCACTTTTACGTGCTGGAAGATACGAGCCTTCACCACTCGAGTAAGACTGCGTTTAAAGGGGGCGGGTTAGGACTGGGGCTTACTGTGGCGCGAGGCATCATTGAAACCCACGGCGGCAAGATCTGGGTAGAAAGCGAAGGGTACGACGAGGAGCAGTTACCGGGTAGCGTCTTTCACATTCTCCTGCCGTTGCGTAAAACTTCTTTCTCGCTAACTGATGCGTCTATTCCAGCTTCCATTCCAGAGGAGCATTACCCTCTGCCAGACGCATCCCCGGATCGCGCGCCATCAGAATCATACTGACTCCCAGCAGCCCGCTCCCAAGCCACTGTACGAGCGTTAACCGCTCGCCCAGCAATAGGAAAGCCAGCACTAGGCTGACGATGAGTTCCAGCAGGCTGGCCATCGCCGTCTCAACTCCCCCCAGCCGTTCTAGTGCAAAGAACATTGTCAGCCGAGATAGGGCCGTCGTCAGGCCCAGCGCCAATATGGCGCTCCAGCCGGTGCTCGCGATAGGTTCCAGCGGCTGCGATTGCACCGCCCGCGCCACACCGACCACGCAGGCCATAGTCGTCAGGATGTAGAGCGCCGCTTTGCGCGCCGGCACGTCGGCCAGCACCCACTGCCCCAACACCAGATGCCAGCCGTAGGTCGCCGCTGAGGCGATCATCAACGTCACCCCCAGCCAGTTCAATACCCCAGGTTCCGCGCGCGTTAGCAAGTAGATGCCTAGCGTGGAGAGCGCGAGCCGCGACATAGTGAGGCGCGTCAACGGTTGCCCGGCAGCAAAGAGGAACAGCACCACCCACAGCGGGTAGAGAGTGTTGAGTAGAGAGGCGCGGGAGGCATTTACGTGCAAGAGACCCGTGTAGTAGAACAGCGACCCAAAGCCATTGACCGCGCCCACACCGATGCACCCAATGAGGTCTCGCCAGGAGATGGCGATCTCGCGGCGCCAAAAGATCAAAAAAACTAACCAGAGGAGCAACGCTGCCGCCACTGTGCGAAAGGCCACCAGCGTATATGGTGTGACGCCGTTGGCGTAGGCCATCTTGCCTAGAATGGGCGACCAACCCAAGAAAAAACTGGCTGCCACTGTGGCTGTGATCCCTTGACGTTGTTTGCGGCTTAGATTTGACATTTTACCTATCCTGCCGTTCCTTTCTCAATCCGTTATTGTGCTGTGAGCATACCTGTGTTACACTTCTCGCGATGACTTTGAGACAAAAACTAATCATCGGCATAGTCTTGGCGCTGGCGGGATTGGCGCTGCGTCCGTTTGGCGCTGGTATCTTGTCCTTGTTCACACCTGCGCCTCGGGTTGATGTATCCACCGAGTTCGGCCAAACCGCCGGCCCGAAAAGGCCGGCCGAAGCACTCTCGCAGGAAACGTGCCGCTGGGCAGCTGCTCAAATGCTGGCCCAGGCCGGGCTGGGCGGAACTGCGACGCTGAATCCCGATGGCTTGCTTTGCCTCAATGTTACGTACATTCCCTTGCCAGACGAGACGTCCGACGCAGCCGCTCAGCTGGTCTGGGGGGCCTTTGACGTTGCGCTGGCCTTGCAACAACGCAATTGCGAATTTACCCAGATCGAGGTTGTCATCCTGACTCGATGCGATCAATCCGGCGCTCGAATTGAAGCGAGCGTCGGAGCAGCTGACCTAGCGGCCTTTGGCGCGGGCGAATTGAGTGAGGATGAGTTCATCGAGTGTGTGATGTATACTACTCTTTCTCAATGACGAACTCCCGGTCAAAGACTTGTTCCAGCAGCAGGCCTTTATCCAGCGCTCGCTCTCGCTCCGGTTCTGCATACCCGCGCATAGTGCAGCGTGCGATTATCTGCTGAGGTGAAACCTCACACGTGAGATCCTCCACAATGCTGCGGTGGGTGCGATCTAACCCATCGGCCACTCGCAGGAGCGCGGCCAATACGGCCACGAGTCGCTGGTCCGCCGGCTCTAGCGCGGCAAAGTGAGCATGTTCATTCTTTGGGAGCGCGCGCCGGTGGTAACGGGCAATCGAGCCGATGATGAGACGCTCGCGCGCGTCGAAGGGCAGTTGCGTGGCGCCACGGATGATGCGCAGACTGGTCTTGTGATGTCGCCGCTGTCCTTCGACCCAGCCGATGTCGTGCAACAGAGCGCCGCACTGCAGCCAGAAGCGCTCCTCTGCGCCTAGCTGGTGCAGCAGCCTCAGCTCATCGAACAGCCGCAGGGCCAGCCGCGTCACTTGATGGGAGTGTTCCACCTCGTAATCGCAGCGCTCCGCCAGCCGGAGCACTGCCTGTAGGCGACGCTCTTCCTCTTGTTGCAGGGGAGAGATCGAGGCGGGCACTTTCATTATTGTGTCCAGGGCGCGGCCCTGGATCAACATTTGCGCGAACGCCTCCGGCAACCCGTACTCCCGGGTTGCGGTGACTGCCCCGAGCACATCGTACGCCAACCGAAAATGCTGCACCTGAATGTCTGGTTCGATCTGCAAGATGGCATAGCAGGCGCGCGGATCACCGTCGTCGGGTCGGCCCACGCTGCCGGTGTTGATGAACCATACCCCCTCCACCTGACGCGCAAAGGGCCGGTGCGAGTGACCACAGATGATCACATCGGCGTTCGTCGTCTGCGCCAGTTCGCGCAACCGTTTCTTTGGTGTGTCGGAGGTGAGAGTCTCCTCGTTTGAAGCGGGGCTTCCGTGTGTCAGCAAGATGCGCAGCCCCTCTACCCGCAATCGTCTTTCCTGGGGGAGGGAGCGCAGGTAGTCGTGATTCTCTGGGAAGAGATGGTCAAAAGCCCACCGGAAAGCCAGGAATTTTTCTGGCCGTTTGCTCTTTTGCCACTTTTTCCTTTTCCGCTCGAATTCTAGTACTTTGAGATCATAGTTGCCCACGATGCTGACTGCCCGCTCTTGCCGCAGCAACTGGATCACCTCGTTGGGAAATGGGCCGTAGCCGAGCAAGTCGCCAGCGTTCCAAATTGCTTTGACGTTGCGCTGGCGCGCATGCACCACCACTGCTTCGAGCGCCGGTAGGTTGGCGTGAACGTCCCCGATCAATGCCAACTTTACGGGCGTGTTATTCCTCACTATGCCATATCCCCCGATGCTCGATCATCCACGATTGAGAGTCTAGCTCAGGCTCACCGGGTTCGGGATGCACCCGCTCGTAGCTGCCATCGGGCAACAATCGCCGGGCCTGTACATTATCTCTCAGGTGAATACCCAAAATCTGAGCGCGCACGGCGTCTCGCAAGCGCGCATCCTCCACCGGGAACAATTGTTCCACCCTCCGGTCGAGATTGCGGGGCATCAGGTCGGCGCTGCCGAGCAGCATCTCGTCCTCGCCTCCGTTGTGAAAGTAGTAGAGGCGGGGGTGTTCCAGGAAGCGGCCCACGATAGAGGTGACGGTGATATTCTCGCTCACCCTCGGCACGCCGGGCCGCAGGCAGCAGATGCCGCGCACTTGCAGATCAACCTTCACTCCGGCCTGCGAAGCACGGTAGAGCGCCTGGATGCAGGCCCTATCTACCAGCGCGTTCATCTTGAAAGCCAGGTAGCCGTCCCCGCGCTCTTGGTGCCGCTCGATTTCACGTTCGATGCGATTCAGTATTTCCTTCCGCATCACGCCTGGAGCCACCAACAGCTTGCGATACTCTTGCTTGGTGGAGTAGCCGGTGAGGGCATTGAACAGATCGGATACATCCGCGCCGATGTCTGGGTCACAAGTGAAAAAGCCAATGTCCGTGTAGAGGCGGGCGGTGACGTCATTATAGTTGCCGGTGCTCATGTGGACGTAGCGAGTGAGGGTGTCTCCCTCCCGCTCAAAGGGAAGCGAAGCGGCTCCTTCCCGGCGCACCACCAGGAGGAGCTTGGTGTGCGTCTTGAGTCCCATCACCCCATATACCACATGCACTCCTGCTTGCTCCAGCGCCCGCGCCCACACAATGTTGTTCTCTTCGTCAAAGCGCGCCTTTAGTTCGACCAACACGGCTACTTGTTTCCCATTCTTGCGCGCTTTCATCAGCGCGGCCACGATCGGCGAATCCGGGCCGACTCGGTACAACGTCTGCTTGATCGCCAGCACGTTGGGGTCTCGCGCCGCCCGGCGGACGAACTCTACCACCGGGTCGAAGCTATCGTAGGGATGGTAGAGCAGGACGTTGCGATGGCGGATTGCGGAAAAGATGTTCTTCTCTGGGGATAGGGGCGGAGGCACAGACTGCTGAAAAGGCGAGTCCTTCAGCTCGGGGCGGTTTACGCGAGCCAGATCCACGAGGTCGGCCAGTCCGATGGGGCCATCTACCGTGTAGACCTGATAGGGCGCCAGGCCAAGATTGGCGATCAGGGTATCGCGCACCCGTTCCGACATGTCGCCGTCTACCTCCAGCCGCACTGCTAAACCAAAATGGCGCATGCGCACACTCTCTTGGATGGAAGTCAGCAAGTCTGCGGCTTCATCCTCCTCAATTTCAGGATCGGCATCGCGGGTGACGCGGAAAGGGTAAGCGGCCACGACCTCCATGCCAGGAAAGAGCATGTCCAGATTAGCGACCACTGCTTCTTCCAGCCACACAAAGTTGCTGGACATTGTTTGCGCCAGTCCCAGGCTTTGATAGTCGTCGGCTGTTTCTTCGCTGGGGATGCGCAGCAGGCGGGGGAATGTCCCCGGCGCCTTCAGGCGGGCGAACCGCTCCCCGCGCAGGGGGTCGTTGATCACCACCGCCAAGTTGAGGCTGAGGTTGGAGATGTGAGGAAATGGGTGCCCTGGATCAAAGGCCAGCGGCGTGAGGGTGGGGAATATCTCTTCTCGAAAGTACTGGCGCAACAGTTTGCACTGCTTGTGCTTCAGATCGCTATAGTTGAGAACTTTTATCCCGGCTTCTCGCAGTTTCGGCAACAGATCATAATGCCAGCAGTCGTACTGCCGGGATAGCTCCGGGAGCAACTCGCGACGGATGGCGGCCAGTTGCTCGGCCGGCGTCATACCATCCGGTGGGGCTTTCAATGCTCCAGCCGCCAATTGCCGGCGCAGGCCAGAGACGCGGATCATAAAGAACTCGTCCAGATTGCTGGCAAAGATGGACAGAAACTTGACCCGTTCCAACAGCGGGTGGCGCTTATCCAGCGCTTCCTCCAGCACTCGATGGTTGAACTGAAGCCAGCTTAACTCGCGATTGATGTAGAGGTGGGGGGCATCCAAACCAACATTGCTCTTGGATGTCTCGAGTTGAGCAGAGCGCTTTACTTGTTTCTTCTTTTTCTTTTTCTTTTTTCCCATTGCTTTCTCCGTGAGATGATGCGGTGATGGAAATTGTACAAGGTCAGGTGCGTCAATTCAGGGAGCGCTTTGCCCAACGGAAGCGTCGCCTGGGGAATTGTATCACGTCGGCGCGGGGTTGGGATGGGCAAAGGTCAATCGCCCTTATCGTCATCCTTCTTCTTCTTACCTTTTTTGATTCTAGCCTCCGCAGGTTGGTAATCGAGTTCTTTGCTCAAGACTTGGACCAGGGTGCGCAGCGCCTTGACTCTGGCGAACCACTTGTCGTTGCCCTCAATGACCGTCCAAGGGGCCGTGACGGTGCTGGTGCGAAGTAGCATATCCTCCACAGCAGTCTTGTACTTGCCCCACTTATCACGATTGCGCCAGTCCTCGTCGGTGAGCTTCCATTGTTTGTAAGGAGTATTCTTGCGTTCCTGGAAGCGGCGTAACTGTTCCTCTGGGCTGATATGAATCCAGAACTTGGCGACAACCATTCCGAAATCAACCAACTGGCGCTCGAACTCGTTGATCTCGCGGTAGGCGCGTTTCCACTCTTCCTCGGTGCAAAAGCCTTCGACCCGCTCCACCATCACGCGCCCGTACCAGGTCCGGTCAAAGATGAGTATCTGTTTTTCGTCCGGCGGCTTTAGCCGGCGCCAGAAGCGCCACAGGTAGTGATGGGTGGCATCGTCCCCTTTGGGCGCGGCGATAGAGAAAACCTCATAGCCGCGCGGGTCCAAGCGCTCGGTGACGCGCTTGATGTTGCCCCCTTTGCCTCCAGCGTCCCAGCCTTCGTATACCACCACCAGCGTGCGCTTTTGCACGTAAAGCTGATAGGCCAATTCGCGCAACTGCAATTGATAGCGGCTTAATTTTGCAACGTATTCCTCTTTCGTGAGGCTTTTGCTCAGATCTACTGTTTCCAACATGCTCGTCCTCCTATTCTGGCGGCTCGACTTGATGCTCTGGCTTGGCGACTTCCACCTCGCCCTGGGCTTTGTCTAGAGCTTTTGGCTCTTCCGGCAGCGGAAAGCCGCGTTTTTCCAGGGCCTCTCCTAGACGTTGGATGATCGTTTCGAAAATCTTGACCCACGCCCAGCGATTGTTGGTGGCTTCCACGATGGTCCAGGGTCCCCACTCGGTTTCGGTGCGTTCCAGCATTTCCTCGACGGCGAGCAGATACTCGTCATATTTGCGATGGTGCTCCCAGTCCTCCGGCTGGACGTGCCATGCTTCCAGTGGATCCTGCTCCAGCTTTTTAAAGCGCTTTTTCTGCTCGCTTTTGCTGATGTGCAGCCAGAATTTTATGATGACATAGCCGTCGTCGGCGATGGTGCGCTCAAAGTTCGCAATATCCCGGTAAGCCTTGCGCCACTCCCCCTTGGTCGTCAATTTCTCTACGCGCTCCACCAGCACCCGGCCGTACCAACTACGGTCGAAAATGCCCATCTCCCCATAGTTGGGTAGCTTTTGCCAAAAGCGCCACAGCCAGGGCATGTGCATCTCATAGGTGCGCGGGGCCTGGATAGGGTGAAGTTTAAAGCCGCGCGGCTCCAGCCTGCGGGTGAGCGTTTTGATAGAAGTCCCCTTGCCGGCCGCATCCCAGCCTTCGAAGATGATCACACTGGGGATGTTGGCATCCCAGCACGCCTTTTGCAGGTTGTACAGCCGGTCGCGCAGGCCGGGCATCTTTTTCTTGTATATCTTCTTTTTCAGTTTTTTTGTCAGGTCTACTTTTTCCAACATTTTGAACCTCCCCCAGTTGAGACTCTAATGGTTTCAGAAAACCCTTAGGGCCTTTTCCACGGCAGCGCGCAACTCGGCCTGCACCGCCTCTATGGGTTGATCACCGTTGACCTCGGCCAACACGCCCTGGTCGCGGTAGTAATCAATCAGCGGGCTGGTCTGTTTCCAATAGACTTTGAGTCGTTTGCGGACAGTCTCCGGCCTGTCGTCGTCGCGCTGGTACAGCTCGCCCCCGTCTCTATCGCACACCCCTTCCTTTTGGGGCGGGTTGAACTGGACGTGGTACGATTCCCCGCACACGCGGCAGATGCGGCGTCCACCCACCCGTTCCACCAGTACCTCGTCGGGCACGGCGATGTTGGGCACCAGCTTGATCTTGTGCCCTTGGGTGGTCAGCGCCGCGTCGAGTGCTTCTGCCTGGGCAATGGTGCGCGGAAAGCCATCCAGCAGCGCGCCGCCGGCGCAATCCGGCCGGCTCAAGCGATCCATGACCATAGCGATGGTGATGTCGTCGGGCACCAGCTCCCCGCGATCCATGTATTCTTTGGCCTTTAATCCCAACTCGGTTTCGTTGCCAAGATTCTCCCGGAAGAGATCGCCGCTGGCAACGTGAGATAGTTCGAGCGCTTCTCGTAGTTGGGCCGCTTGAGTTCCCTTTCCCGAGGCCGGCGGGCCGAGAAGAATGATGAACGTAGGTCCTTTTGCCATAGTCACACCTCCATTTGAGTTACGTGCAATTCAATCACAATGGCGCCCCTGCCAATGCCACTGACCGGTTAAAGCCGTGGCTCTGAAAATATGCCCACACCTGAGGAAAGGCGTCCAATAGACGTTGTATCTCGGTTTGCCTGGTCGCCAGGTAAGCGGCGACGCCCGGCGCTATGATAGGCTCGCTGGGCAAAGCGGCCATCTTTTTCCCGGCTTGGGCGTGCCCCCACGTGCCCCAGGTCAGGAAATCGCGCAGTAGATTGCTGGCTACCACCGCGTCCTGAAGATCACCCAGGTGGTCTTGGAGATTTTTCATCTCTTTGATCAGCTCCTTGGCCTCTGGTCCCAGCACTTCCTGGAAGAACTCGAGCGTATAGCGCAGTCGCTTGGCCGCTATGCGGAGCTGGTGCAGCCGCTCCAGCGGGACATCTGGCCCGCTCACCCACTCGTCGTAAGCCTGGATATCCGCCATGCGTTGGTACACGGCCACCGGCGCGACGTGTCGCAACCGGTTGGGCAGCGGCTCGCCTTTCTCCGAGAACACGGGGAGCGCCGCAGCGTTGGAGGCCTCTAGAAACTCTGTGAACCGTTTTTTGAACTGGGCGTAGCGTTCGTTATCCAAGTGAGCCAGCATCCTCTCCCTGGCCCGCTTGCGCTCCGTTTCCCATGCCTTTCGCAGCGGAGCTAGGTCGCCCTGCTGCTCCGGGGGCAGCGTGTCCAGGTAGCGTTGTGTTTTTTCCCAGAATACGTCCAGGTCTCGCACGTCGCCCAGCGCCTGCCCGGTGCGCCGCAGATCCTTGACGAGGGGCTTTAACTGCTTCATATCTAGGTAAGCGCCAAACACGCGGAAGGCGGCACGCATCCGCCGGGTGGCTACCCGCATATCGTGTAGCTCTTCGATGTCCTCACCCAGCCGAGTTCCCGGCTCGTAGTACAGCATACGCTGAAAGTGAAAGTAAAACGTTTTGCGCGCAGCCGCGGCCATCGAGTCGCTCGCTTCCAGCCCCAGTTCTTTGGGCGGTTTCTTGCGGGTTGGGCGAGTTGGACGCACGACTGGAGGGCGGGGCGGCTCTTCCGATTCTGTGGCGGGCTGGGCCTCGCCCAAAACGTCATCGGGAAAGACGGATAGGCGATCTTGCCGAAAGGCTGCCAGCCAGCGCCGCACTGTCCGATCTGTTCTTTTGGCCCACTTGCCCACCTCCGTCTGGGTCGCCCCCTCGTCCAGGGCCAGGAGCGCGCGCGCGCGGAGGCCGTCCGCGTCGTCTCGTTCGGCGACCCGCTGGCAGATGGCGCGCTCTCGCGGCGTCAGTAACCGGTCTTTCAATAAAGCCAGCGCCCGCTCAAACTTGGAGCGGAGTTCAGGTTCCAATCCCCACTCGTCTTGCAGGCAGGCCACGATCGTTGTTAGGTTCTCCTCGGCGCCTTTGGGCGCTAGTTCGACTTCCAGTTCAAGGTAAGTGTGCTCCTCGCCCGCGATGGTCAAATGTACGTCGTCCAGGCTCAACTCGGCTACTGTTTGTTTACCCCGTTTCATCTGACGCACGATGCGCGTCTGTTGGAGGGAGAAGAGCGGCAGGAGCGGCGCGCCCCCAGTCAACCGGAGCACTCGCTCGCGCATGGGGCTGGCGGGCCACTCGGCGGGTGGCGCGGCGGCGGGTAGCAGCGTCTCTAGTTCCTCCCGCCGGTGGACGGCTCCCTCGGCGCTTCCCAGTCCCTTGAGAGTGAGCAATACCCCTTCTTCCTGCTCGCGTTGACGGTAGGCATAGCCGGCAGCCAGAATCAGTTGGTCGGCTGTATCCAGGTAGGTATCGCGTACTTGTTTGACCTGGCGCGCCGATAGCGCGAACTCGGCCAGTTGGTCGGCCGCTTGCAAGCGTTGAAAGGTCTTGATCTCCGAGACGGCGAACTTGGCTTCAATTTCCATTGTCTATACCTCAAGTTGGGGGGTGAAAGTACCTTGAGTACAGTATATACCATGTGGCTCGATTAGTAAAATCGTGATTCGGTGTTGTTGTGTGATACACTTTGCCCTGGCACGAAAAAACCCCAAAGGTTTTCTGAGACCTTTAGGGTTTGCCTGTAATGGCGGCCCCAAATCAGTTTTTATGCTCACGCTTGGGTGACTGCGCCCTGAATGTGTTCCCACGCGGCCCGCACTTTTTCTAGTTCTTGAGGGCGTTCGGGTATTTCGCCATAGTGTACGGCGATGTATGCCTCGGTGATGCAGTCTATTTCTGCGTGGTTTTCGGGAAAGGCGCGCTCGAGGGTGGGGCGGTACTCGTAGGGGGT
>Ga0164310_10000379_pt1 | contig 23307 bp, 24 predicted proteins | sample GuaBasSedimGuay1_FD_121795 | JGI IMG/M metagenome (GOLD analysis project Ga0164310, IMG submission 121795) | Subseafloor sediment microbial communities from Guaymas Basin, Gulf of California, Mexico - Guay1, Core 4569-9, 0-3 cm | ecosystem: Environmental > Aquatic > Marine > Hydrothermal vents... | reverse complement strand
GGGTACTTGAGCTTCTATTCCTGAAACTATTAGGCCGAAGCCAAATATTAAGGCCATAATCTGGTTAACTAACCAGTATTTTCCAGCTTCTTCATCTCTATTCTTGATAATGGAAACTAATAGGAAGTACATGAGAATTCCGAAAAAGGCGTAAAACGTTAACCAGTGGCTTAAATGTTCATCTAAAAAGTATGCATAGTTGTATAAGCTTTCAGGAACACCTGTTGTATGTTCTATGGTCACGTTTAATGCGTTTGCCGCCCAATGAAAGCCATGCCCCTCTATGTGAAGAATCAAAAGAAACATAAACGAATATCTAATGAGAATGGCATCTTCTCTCCTCACAAGATGAGTGAATATAGTGTACAAAATTAATCCTATAACGAAAGGATATAATGTGAGGTCGATTAAGTCTGGCATGGAAATTATTCCAGGTATATAGCTAAAACCGAAGATAAGGTATGGAAAAATTACTAATAGAAAGTACGCTAAATTTAGAATCCATAGTTTTAAACCAATAGTTTTAGATAGTTCTTTCATATTCATCTCCCCAGAAATCTAACATTAAATATGAGATGTTTTTCATTTTACATTTTAAATATTTTCAAACTAAAATATTGGTTTTAATTGTAAGAAATAGCTGTGATATTAGCGATTGCTATTATTAAGTTGTTTTTCTTTTCCAGCATCCTTCTTTTTCGCCGGTTAGTGGAAGGCAAACTTCAACAGTACTTATATCTATACGTCTAATTTCTGCATTTAATTTCCGAGCTATTCTAAGTGGTGCAATATTTTGCAGAGATATTGTTGCGTACCCCCATTTAACACCCTTTTCCACCGCAATTTCTCTGAGGGCAAGTATTAATGCTGTACCTATTCCCTTAAGTCTCCATTCTTTTTTCACTACCACAGCTACTTCTGCTCGAACAGGTTTTTCAATAAAAACTGCTTCCCCATCACCTACGATTTCATCGTTAAACTGCGCAATAACACAAAAACCAGTATCTTCAGAAGTAACTTTTCTGACTATTGGTTCAAAATTTTTAACAACAAAAAGGAACCTGTTATAGATGGTTTCAATATCTAAACTTTGATAAAAACTTATTAAAACTTCTCTATCATTAGCATTAGCCTTTCTAACTTTAATTTTATAACCATCATCTGTTTTAAGTAGCCAAAATCCATCAGACTTAGATAATCGAGGCATAAAATTTCAACACCACTAAGGTTATTAAAGTTGTTACAAACTTCGTTCTTTAACTTTCGTTAAAAGTTAAAATAGTGTATTTTAGTTTTTGATTACGTTTTTTGCTCTACTGTAGGTTTCATAGATTGCATAAGCAGCTTCTTTGATTTTTTCTTTCTCTTTATCAGTTAATTGTGTCCATATATCCGGTCCTAAAGATCTTGTGAGTCGTGCGGGAACTGTGACATGAACTGGTTCCTCAATGTTGTCAAATTTACGTGGAATAGCATAGCTTAAAACTCTTCCTGTATTTAATATAATACCCCTAATTATTTCTATGAAGGAACCTGCTGGCCCCCACCTTGTTCCACCAAGAGCTTTTATTACCTCCATACTAATTCCCTTAACATATTCAACAACTTCTTCCTTGTTTATCTCTTTTTTATTCTCTTCTAAGTATTCTTCAAGCGGAATGCCGTCAATTTTTACGGTGCTCCAAAGTGGTACTGCAGCTAATCCATGTTCTCCTCCAACAAAACCTTCTACCATTCTCATTGGTACCTTAAGCATTCTTGACAATATTGTTCTGAATCTAGCGGTTTCAAGATTAGTTCCAGTGCCGACTACGATTCTTTTCCCTTCTCCTAACGTGTAGGCAAGTGTTGCCATGGCATCTACTGGATTTGTTATTACAAAATACCATGCTTTTGGATTATTATCCAATGTAGCAGTTACTATGTCTTTTATGATTTTCGCGTTTTCATTTGCTAAATCTCTTCTAGTCATTCCTGGTTTACGTGGAAAACCTGCGGAGATAATAATTAGGTCTGCGTTCTCTACATATTTGGAGTGTTCGAAAGCTTCAATTTCTATGTCGTAGCCATGAGCTGACAGTCCATGATATAATTCTTCTTTTACCATTTCTGCAACCTTAGGTTGTATGTCAACTAAAGTTAGTTTTTCAACATATCTTTCGAAAATAAGTGTGTATGCCATTCCTTGTCCAACACGTCCAGTACCAATAACTGCAATATGAACCATTAACATCACCTTCATTCATGACGCAAACAATAGTGTATTCTAAACCTTTAAACACTATTTATTTGTTCACATTATAAACATCTAATCATAAACCATTACGATTTAATGAGAAATTCTTAACAAAACTTTCAATGACGCAAAACTTTTAAATTTTTTACATTTTTAAATGTAAATCAATTGAATACACGAGATGCTGAATCTCGGTAGGAATATCTATTTGAAGGTTTTATGTTTTTCAGGAGGGATAGTTATTGAAGTCTCTAGTGGAAGAGAAGATTTCCGAATTAGGTTGGAACAACGGAGACAGTTGATTAAACTTGGAATATATCCGTATCCACATAAATACAGCATCACACATACTATACCTCAGATAGTTAGGGACAATAGCGATAAAATAACATATCCTGGTTCTATAAGAACTGCAGGACGAGTTATGAGTATAAGGAAACATGGAAAAAGTACATTTATCGATCTTATTGACCAAGGAACACGTTTACAGGCGTACCTTAAAGCGGACATTTTAGGCAATAAATACAAAATTTTCTTGAAATATGTTAGGAGAGGCGATATACTCGGTGCTGAAGGGAAAATATTTAGAACCCGGGTAGGGGAACTCACAATTTTAGTAAAAGACTATAAAATTTTGTGCAAAGCGTTGTATTCGCCGCCAAGTCAATGGTACGGATTAAAAGACGTTGAGGAAAGATATAGACGCCGATACCTAGATCTACTTCTCAACGAAAAAGTTAGAAGAATATTTATTCTCCGAAGCAAAATAATATCCGAAATACGCAAATTCTTAGCAGAAAGAGGATTCATCGAAGTTGAAACTCCAACCATACAGCCAGTTTATGGCGGAGCTGCTGCCAAACCATTTAAAACCTATGTTAACGCTCTCAATGAAGAATGGTATCTACGCATTTCACCAGAACTATATTTAAAAAGACTTGTAGTTGGCGGATTGAACAAGGTATTTGAGATGTGCAAAAACTTTCGCAATGAAGATATTGATGTAAAACATAATCCAGAGTTCACTATGATAGAAATCTATGAGGCATATGCAGATTATAACGACATGATGAAACTAACTGAAGAAATGATATCAACTGTAACACAGAAAGTTCTGGGAACCACGAAAATAAAGTACCCAATTAAAATAAAACAAAATAGTAAAGTAAAGATCAAAGAAGTTGAAATAGATTTTTCTCCTCCATGGAAAAGAATGACAATGTTTGAAACGATAAAGAAATATTCTCCTGAACATTTTGATGTTGAAGACATGAGTGACGAAGAGATCAAAGAGGAATTAGAGAAACTTGGAATAGAAATTCCGGGAGGTTATAATAGGGGATTGGCAATAGCTAAGTTGTTTGAGGAATATTGTGAAGAACATCTTATTCAACCAACATTTATACTAGATTATCCAAAAGAAACAACACCGCTCTCTAAGCCTCATAGGAAAAATCCTAGTTTGATTGAGAGATTTGAAGGTTACATAGCTGGCATGGAAATCGCAAATGCCTACACGGAACTAAATGATCCAGTTCTGCAAGATGAACTTTTCAGGGAACAAATGGAAAGAAAAAGACGTGGCGACATAGAAGCTCATGAGTATGACTATGATTTTGTAGAAGCTTTAAGATATGGAATGCCACCAACCGGAGGACTTGGAATAGGAATAGACAGACTTATCATGATACTCACCGGAGTAACAAGCATAAAAGAAGTAATACTATTTCCAATGCTTAGAAGAAAGAAACAAGAATCGTAAACTTCACCTAACATATATTTTATCCGTCGTAGTAGAAGAATTGAATATATGTGATAACTATGCATCGAGTTTGTTGCTTGAATTATGAAAACACGTTGTTAAAGTTTGAGTGAACCCTTTAATTAAAGCCTTTAAAAAATTTAAATGACAGCCTTACATTGGAACTTTAAACAAATTCAACGTTTGTCTAATCTATGTTCGCAAGCAATAGATATACTGTTCATACCTTCTCATTAAACACATTTTCTAAAGTTATCACAGACATATGCAATCTTAAAGCAGTACACCTTTAACAGTAAAACTTATAAAACTATAAGATTTTTACAATCTCTAATTCTAATTTTACAATTATACACCTTGCTTAGGGGCAAACTACGATGGCAAGAAGTAGGAAAATTAGTGTTAAAAAGCTTGATCCTAATGGACATTCTACATCCTTATTATCGGTTCCACAAGCGTACAAAGAATTGTCAAACGCTTTAGAAAAAGGATTTATCCTCTATGTTGATGAACCTTGGAAATATGTGATCTATGACAAAACGAAGCTTAGAAGTGAAATTTCAAGAATAAAAAGCATAATCGTCATTCCACCCGTTAGCGGTGGTTAAAATGCTACGACACATAAAATACTACATGAAAGTAGGAGAAAAAATGGTTAAGGTATGTAGGAAAAACATACCAATGGAAATTCGAAAATCTCTGCAAAGCTACGAAATACTGCGAGTATCAAAGTCAAAGGTTACAGTCGCCCTGTACAGTGAGGAAGAAGACCCTCTTGTCCTCTTAGAAGTTCCTAGAAACAAGTTTTTCTCAATAGATGAATTAGTCCATAGAATTGTTGCTTCCAGTGTTTCGAGGCGTGAAAGCGAGGAAAGAGCTTTTAAATTGCTTAGCGACGTAGTTAGTCGAGATAATAAGTTGAGTTTTAAGGAGGATTTTCTAGAGGTGAGGTCTAAGGTAGGAAAATTTTTGATTTCTTTGTCAACTGGAGAAGTTTTCAGAAAAGATGGAGAGCATGTTTGTGTATGTGTTAGGGGTATGTTTGAGTTACCAGTCTCAGATGTGGTTTTGGCGAAGGCGATCGCATTAGCTTACACACCACAGAAAATAATCAAAAATGGAAGATCCTTATCACTTCTCTAGAAAATTTCCATTGGTCGAATTTTTCTTGTTACCTTGTTACAAGAAAAATTTAAAAGAGAGTATGGGAGGAATTGAATGTTTAAATGTATTTTAGTCTTATTTTAATGGGTGTTATGCGTTGTCCTCCTATGAACACGTTTCAAGGAAAGACATGCTTCTATATTTGATTTATAAGTTGACTGAAGTTTCTTATATGGATTTGAAGAGGCTAGTGTCGTTAGCTGAAGATGAAGGTGTACCTTTCAAATATAAGGAGATTGAAAGGTTAAGGAAGTCTTCAGTGTCCCAGTTGGATGTAGATCTCTATGCTATGAGAATGATAGGTTTAATTGAGGAAGTTAAGAAGGAAGAGGAATTTTTGTTAGGATATCTGAGATGGGTAAAAGACAGATTGAGAGAATTGAAAGAGACTCAAAAATACATGTAAATACGTTGAAAGACTGAAGAAAATAGATGAAATCGCAAAGAAACATGGGAAACACAAGGATTTGTAAAAGTCCCACCGACCTCACCAAACTTCAACTTAACATAATCTCCATCTTTTAACAATCACCTTGCACTGTAAACATATCTAGTGCAATAAACACAATGAAAATTTGATTAGTTAAGAAATTGTGATAATATTTGAGAATTAACTCTCATCAATTTACTCACAAATCTAAAACTAGTCTATAAGCTTACTCACGTTTTCTTTGCGATCCATATCATGTCTTCACTTTCCTCATTAAGCTGGTTTCCCTTAAAATCACCATAAACATCAACAACCTTAAATCCGCAACTCTCTAATAAATGTTCCACCTCAAATCTAGTAAAAAACCTAAAACAAAACTTACACAGCCTTTCTCTCACCCTCCCGGTTTTCGAAGAAAACCTAAATTTGAAAAGCAGTTCCTCAAGCTGACTAAATAAATCAAATTTTCTTTTCCAATAAATTTTAAAAGACTCTTTTTTAGGACCCAAAATAACAAAAAGAGCCCTCCATCTAGGCGCATATCTTACAATGCGCCTAAAGTTTGGGACAGGTAAATCAAACACAAGAAAACCACCTCTAACAAGACAATTCCAAATATTTCTCAAGGCCATCTTCTGCTCCTCAGCTGTAACCAGAGAGGAAAACATTGGAGAAGGCATAACAACCAAATCAAAATTCCTTAAAAAAGAAAATGTTCTTAAATCTGCCATTAAAACACTAACCCTACTAGAATCATTATCATGCTTGGCATGAACCTTTAACCATTTAACAAACCAGTCCACAGAATTAATAAAAGTAACATTTGCACCGCTTTCAACTATTGAACCAGCCAATCTATCATTACAAAAACTTAAAGCAAGAACCCTCCAAAACCCCCTAGCAAACCTAGCATAAAAATCTAAACCACCACTATCACGCAACCAACCTCCAAACATCTGATTTATAAGAATGTAAAAAAGATTTCTCAAAGAATAACCACATGCTTTGCCTCTTAACAACCTCTCATCTGGATAAATCCTCCTAAACCTCGCCTCATGCACATTAACCACCACTATGAAAAATCGCTATAAAACACTAATAATAAAATTATGCAACAAACATCAAGATATCCATAAATGTCTTCCAAGACTACAATATATCCTTTAAGCCATTATATACTAAAATTTTCCAGTGCATCTTCTTTCCATAGCAGAACTGAGCACAAATCTATTTGTAGTCAGTTGTATAAACCTATCAGACTTTAAGGTTTATCATTTCCAATGGTTTTAAAAGCAGGTTCATCCTGGATGTTATTTGCCCTTTAATATAGTCCTCTTTGATTTTCCAAACCGGTATTATAATTTCTCTTACGGCTGTTTCTTTGTTATAGCAGACTATTATTTTTGCATTTGAATTAGTTGATTTTATGTGTTTTATTGCTCTCTCAAGGTTTTGATCTAAAATTTCTGGATCTTGGAAAATCACTACACAATTTGCGTATTTTACAGCTGTTAAAAGATCTTCATCCAAGTTCTCGTACGATGAACTTTTTAAATCTATTAATCGTAGATATTTGTTATTTTTCATTTTTATTAGACATGTAAGTGATAAGTTTTTACTGTATAGTGCTTCCCCAGTTAAAATTTTTAGAAATATTGGATAGTATTGATCTATAACTTCTCCAATTTTTATTCTTGATATGTATAGAGATAACAGGGCGAAATATGTTGTTTTTCCTGTTTTTGGCGGTCCTGTGATGAGTATTGTTTGTTCTTTTTCCAGTTTGGTTTTAAGTGCTTTACTTTCTAACCAGAAAGCCGAGATAGCAACTAAAATGCTTAGTAGAAAATCTTGGGAAAAGGGCAACCCTAATATTATGTTGAAAATACTTCCCCCAGTTGTTAGGAGCAGTAGGTTTAGAAGAGTTAATATTAGTAAAGTAAAAGATACCGTCTTTTTTGTACTGAGGGGTAGATTAATCGGTACTACTGCATGTCTACCTTTTGTTCCAACATACCAAAATTGTTGTTTTTCGTTTCCAACTGATATGTTTAGATATCCCATGGGTGTAATGTAAAAAGTTTCATCACGATATAAAACGGTGCCACCTCTGTTTCTCAAATCATCAATCATTATTTTTAAAACATATTCTGATTTTTGATATTGCTTTCTGATATTTTCATTCAATATACCAATCTTTTCTATTATTCTCTGAAGATTTAATATTTTAAATTCTATAGATCCTTGAGGGAAAATTTGGTTATATATATTAATTATTTTTCGGGGGAACTCAGGTCTTACATCTTCAATTCTGTATCTATGAATATACTCATAGATTTCTACAGTATAAGACAATAGTTTTCCTTCACCCTTACATCTATTGCATGTTACTTTCCCGGTGCCGTTGCACATACTACACTTTATCCTACCAGTCCCATTACAGCGTGTACATTTACCACTACTCCTACAAATATCGCAGGATATTTTTCCAGTACCTTTGCAAACTGGACAGTTAACCTGTACTGATGCCAATGTACTAACTTGACCAGAACCAAAACAAACAGGACAAGAAATGTTTCCTATTCGTCCTCTTCCAGAACATGTAGGGCATGTCTGCAATACAGTTTTTGTAGTATAAATTTTTCCAACACCTCCACATTGATAACACACTATTTTTCCAGTTCCATTACATTTTTGACATTTTCCTGTTCCTCCACAACGAGGACACATCACAGTTTTGTATCCGTGACATGTCGGACATGTTACTTTCCCTGTTCCATTACAATCCGGACAATCAAATATCCTTATTGAATTCCTGAGAGGAAATTTTTGTATATCATTTGTAAATCTTGGAAATATCGGTCTAAGTGGTTGTGCTTGATCATAAAATCTGATCTTACGAACCCATGAAGCTGGTTTTTCCATGTTTACAAAACGATGCAACTCGTATTCCATGTCAACTCTTATTTTTACTGCAATATTTTCATGAAGATTCCCTATACTCATTGTTATTAGAGTTTTTTCATCGTAAAAAAGTTTGAGAAGTTTTGATTGTAGAATTTTTCCTCTCCATTTCAAATATTCCATTACAAGGTCTACGGTAGATATGTCAATCACCTCTTATCATAGGGAGATAGATCAGTGTTCCGTAGACAGTTCCTTTATCTATTATTACAATGCCTTTCTCTTCTAAAACATTTAATGCTTGTTCCACTCTTACTAAACCATTTTCCCAGTTTGTTAATACTACCAACTCTTGTAATGTTAATCTTCCACCATTATCAACCAGTATTTTTACGATTTCAACAGCATCTTTCAAAAGTATTGGATCGAAAAATTTCACAAGTACAAAGCCACTTTCCGTTTCTATTAATTGCAACCCTCTTTGCTTCGCCTTACACTGTAATGCTTTTATTACATCTTTTAGTGTAATATCAAATTTTAAAATCGAAGATAATTCACTAAAAATAACTGTTGACGGTAAAAGACCTCCAAATTTCTTCGATTTCTCGATAAAAAGATTTATTATGGTGTCTCCAAGTTTATCATACCACTTACTTTTTCCAAAAAATTTAGGTTTCCTTCCTATAGTGAGTGCACGAGAAGTTGTATCCTTTCTAATTTCTTTAGTGTCTCTACGAATTTCTTTGACTATGTTCTTAGGCGGTTTTTCAATGAACTTATCCTTTATTTCGTTTGCCACCATGTATAAGTGGAAAGTTGGTTTCCATTTTTTGAGAGTTTCAAGTTTTCTTGCTATTCTTCCATCAAATATTTCGTGACGTAATTTGACAAGGGCTCTGATAACTGGAGGTTTATCGGGATACTCTGGCGGAATGATAAACTCAATAGGAATATTAAATATCTCTCCCCTAATTGCTCTCTCTGATGGTGACAAATTAAAATTAAACCCCTTCTCTTGAAGCAACTTTATTTCATTCTCTAATAATTCTCTATTCGCCAATTGTCTCACCTAGGTCTTGAAATTTTCCTCAAATTTTTCTTTAGCAATCTATAGAGTTCTTCTGTTTTATTTAAAGTCTTTTTCATCGCATTTAATTTTTCCGATAATTTTGTCGGTTCTATTATTTTACCTGTGGCTGTATGATCTAGGTAATCTATTAGGAAATTGAATAGCTCGATTTGGGAATAGTTAAACCAAGAATTCTGAACAAGTTCATCTAATATAAAGTAGATTAGCTCATTTTTTGTGCCATTCCTAACCCTTCTCTCCTCAAAATCTATGGTAGGACTTTTTGTTCTTTCTACAGTTACCGTTGAAACTACAATATTTTCACGATCATCAGCAATTGGATTGGTACAGATAGAACTTGTCGAAACATTAAATAGCAATGTTTTTGGCAGAAAGGCAAAAATAAGTTTCATTACCGAGTAAGAATATTCTTGGGGGGGAATTATTAGTTCTTTTTTGTCAATGATAGTACCAAGTATCCAGGATAAAAAATCGGGTTTAAATTTTTTAATTAAATTTATAAGTTCTGTGAATCTTTCTTTGAATGAAAAAAAGCTCTTTTCATGAAGAGTAATCAATAACATTTTTTCTTCAAATGTTTTCTCAGCTGCTATTTGATCTAAACAACTTATTACTAATTCTATATCTCTGAAAAACTTGTTAAATTCATCAAAGTTAATTGCTGCGATACAGGCCTCAAGCACAGGTCTGCCCCACTGATCTTTTTCCCCTCTAAAGAAGAACCTCGAAATAAATAGCACTTGACCATTGAAATTAAAGGTTTTAAATCCATTAAAATTTGTTTGATAGGCATAATCTAACGGTACGTATCGAGGGAATACTTCGTATAACAACTTTCTTCTTTCACCTTCAGGAAGAAAATCAAATCCTTCTACTATTTCTTGAAATTTTACATATCCAAGGTGCATAAAGTCACCTCAGTCTTGAAATGACCTTACAAGATCGAATAACAGTTTATCAAACCCTCTTGCTTTTAATCTTTCTTCTGGGTTATCGCTCCAACCAACAGCGGAAACAGTATAAAGTTTGATGTTTACAAGTCGTCTTTCCAATCTGCGTAGCAGGATTGCCCAAGCATTTTGAAAATATCTTCTGATATTGTTTACAGTTAGTTTATGAATGTCTTGTTTTGAAAAAACAAAAAATAATGGTTTTAGGGAAAATTTACCAAAATTGATGACCATTTCCAGGGCTGTAGAAATAGGTTCGATTTGGTATGAGAAGGCTCTGAATACAGCATCAGCTATATGTGTTACTTCCGATAAATACTTAGTAATATCTATTAAAACAATTAAACCATCTGAATTTAATAAAAGGCGATATAATTTTCCTAAGGTGGGTGGAGCATTCTTTAGATCAGATTTTTTACTAAATTTAAATGTTTTAACTTCTTGCATGGCTTGTTCAAACTCTATTCCTGAAATATCACCAGTACTAAGTACTATTCTTGCATTAAACCGTTTGTTCTGATATTCAACGTAATCTACTCTAACTCGAACAGGATGGTATCCTACTGTAGGTGGAATAGGCTGCTGCGCTAAAACATATGGCTCTAATTGATGAAAATAGTCGTAGGTCAGTACTTCTCCCCAACCTTCTTTACTAATGAGATGCCCTAGACTTACAATGAAATACGTTTTTCCAGCATTACGAACTCCTATAATTGGTATACTACGAATTTTTTCCCTCTTGAAAATCCGCATACGTAACACCATGAAATACTCTAATTGAATTTTCTCTAATCTTTTATTTAAATATTAAGCTGACAGAAGGAAAAGCTAATTTAAAACCGAGAAAAACAATTTATGAGAAAAATTAGTATTTTCTTTTACCTGCTCCAAATATGGCTGTAGCGCCTGATCCGCCTATTGTTAAATCTAACACTTTAATTTTGGCTATTTCTATAGTTCTTAAAATTTCAAATAACGGATATGAAAGATATGTTGAAACTATTATTAAAAAGAAAGATATTAAACCTGACCATTGCATTATTTGTTTTAAAGGGAAACTTACACCTTTTATAGGTGTTAAAAGTGTTATGAAGAACCATGTTACCTGCCAGCTGAGTACATTTCCAGCTATCAAGATATCATAATCCCATAATAGTTTTAAACAAGTGATAGTCAGTGAAAAGTCGATAAGAAGCAATCTTATAAATGTTTCATCATCTAACGAATCTTCTAAAATTGTGTAAAACAGACTATATCCAATACCAAAAGTAAAACCACCCACTACACACGCAATAATAAATTCAATTTCACGAGAAAGTTGATATTTAGGAAAAAACGAAGAAAAACCAAGGTACCAGAATATTGAAACAAAAATGGCTGCGCCTTTTAAAAATCCAAGAAAAATTTCGAAAAAGATTTGATAATCTTCACTAATCTCCACTACTCCTAATCCTCCTAATATCACTAAATACTTTATAAATTGTTTTTAAGCTCAAAAATATAAACTTTACACGCACAGCTAGTTTAACAAACTCCCGTTTCTGCTGAATTAATCCATTCATTACAACCTTATAAATTAAAAAACTAACAATATCGAATATTATTTGATGTAATCCTTTAATATTGAAGAAAATTGTTATAAACAGAGATTCAACATCCATGAAGTTTTTGTAAAAAGTAACGTTCGTTTGAGGTATTAAGGAAGTTTGTACTTCATTTTAACTGTAACGTTTCTTTTTAATGCTTCTAAAAACGTATCTAGGTCACTTGTGTATATAACACACTTCAATTTCCTTAAGCTTAGCTTCTTTTTAATTTCTAATAAGGTAATATTGCCTTTTATTTCCGTGATTGCAATTTCTGCGACATCTTTCCAAGGGATTATGTAAGTTTTTACGTCTTTTAGAGGTTCAATAATGAGTTTTTCATCGTTAATGATGTATTTTTTGATAATTAAATGGCGTGGATATGAACGGAAAAGTTCGTTAACGTCTATATTTTTAGGTAATTCATCGGAATAAAGGGATCCTTTCCATATATCTCGTATTCTTTCTTTAAGCTGAGTCATTTTATCGGAAAGTTCTCCTACGCTGTGCTTTATCGTTTCTAAGTCATTTTTTATCTCTTCAGTAAGGTTAGCTACATTTTCTACAATACTGAGTTCATCTACTATTTTTTTCACTGTTTCAGAAGAAAGTATATTTCTTAAATCATTTATTGTAAAGTTTATTCTTTCTTGTGTTTGAAGAAGTTTATCGTGTTGTCTCATTAAATTGTCATTTATAGTTTCCATCTCTCTTGCAAGTGTTGTTTTTATTTCTGAAATAGTTTTTTCCTGATATTGAGAAAGTTTTTCTAGGAAAGTCTTATATTTTTCGTCTTGAAATGCTTTCATAGATAAAATAAGCTTTTGAGTTGAAAACATCCATAATCTAATCATTTCATCTATTGTTTTAGGTTCGGCTGGTACTTTTATTTCTTTAAGTATTTCTCTACCTAATAAATCTACTTTATTGGTCACCAAAGCTTCAATATCTGGTTTAAGTTTTTCAATTTCTTCTTTTATTGCAGATTTCATTGCAATTTCAATTTCTTTTATATGATACTTCTCTCTTGAAACAGGAACTAGTTCTTTTTTGGGGAAAGGAACTGGCTTCTTAGGTACTTCCATGAATGGGAATTTTGCAATGATAATTTCATCCAGCGGATAAATGCCTTTTTCAGCATTAATTATTTTTAGTTGGCTTCTAAACATATCTAGAAGTTGAATTTCGTTCCTATCGAACTCGGTAACTCTTATATCCAATGGTAATTTTTCGTATTCCTTGTTAAATGCGCCAAAAGTTCTATTAATGGGATCTATAACCACTGCTACTATATCGGGAAAAAATTTTGATAATTTTCTTATCGTGTTCCTATCTATATTACTAAGAAATATTCCCATGTTCGGGTGAGTATGTATCCACGAAAATATTATGAAATCTTGTCTATTCAAGCTTATGGCTGCACTAGTGCTTAAGTAGTCTACAGCTCTATTTATTGCTTCCCTAACACGCCACAGAACTCTTCCATCAAATTTACAATATGTTGGTGAACTTTTATCTTGAGGAGGAAACACTGCTGCTAATGTTTTCCAACTGTATTCCTTTTCGTAGATCTCTTTAATTTTTTTCCCTATGAGAAGTCCACCTCGTTCGGCTGTTCCACCTTTTTCGAAATTTAAAGTAAAAGTAATAATACCTTCAAAAATTCCAGGATCCATGATAACTTTAACCATCTTAACCACCCGTTTTAAAAATAAATAAGTGTAGGTGAATTCAGATGTTTTGGACATCCTGCTTTTTTGCCATGTATAGGACAATTAAGGTCGTTGGGGCATACATATAATTTATTTTCTCTTCCCCTATAGTAGTAGTAATGTTCTAACTCTCCAATATTTGCAACTCTAGCAATTAACAGAGCGGTCTGAAGAGCAGCTATGAACGAAACCGTTGTTACTATCGACAGCATTGGTATCTCTCCCCACTCTGTACATGAATGTCTTGTTTCGTCATATTTTATTCCTTCTCCGTATCTACATATTAGACATCCATCGTCTTTTTTAATAAAATCGATGTTACCGATAAAATCTTGGGCACCAGCGTTTATAAAATCTGCATTGATTATCTTTGCTATAAATGATGTAAGATATCTTCCTCTCAGATTGTCGAAAGTGGTAAGTATTATATCAGAATTTTTTATGTCCCGTATTAGGGCTGGCTCTTCCGAAGGTCTTAGGAAAACTTCGACAGTTTTATCTTCCGTCTCTATGCTATGGTTTGTAGCATCTCCCTCTGAGGGAACCTCTATTAGTTGTTTAATTGTATTCAATTTAACTTGAGTTAAATAACTTTTAACATTAATTCTGGGATTTAACTCCTTAATTCGTTTAGCCGCTGCTTCTGCTTTAGGAAGACCTAAACTATCATTATCGTATAGAATTTGTCTATTTAGGTTATGTTCCTCAACAACATCATCCATATCAACAATAATCAAGTCTGCGTCTTTGACCCGCGTTATTGCAATTAGTGCAGCCACCCAGCTTCCAATACCTCCCACACCGAAGAGCGTTACTTTTACACCACTAATAACGTCAGGAACTTTCACATTCGGCTCGATTAGTATACCATTCTCTATGCGAGGCCCTTTTATAGGTGATATTAATAGAGGTTTCATCGGAGTTATTAATTCCTTTCCCTCTTCTGAAAGAACTTCAATTGAATCGTACAAAAATCTGCTTAGAAAACTATACTCAGGAAGTACTACCCTAAAGATGGCTTCGTGAGGATTTATTTTACCGTTCTCAACTATAGGTTCAATGGAAGTTTTAAACTCTTCTCCTCCAATTAAAGCTTTAAATTTAAATAGACCTATTTCTTCGGTAGTTCCTTTTTTACGACTTTCTGCTGCAATCAGCCCTATATTAGGATATCTAATGTAAAAATTAACTGTTATCTGCGTTTTCAATATTTCGTATGGTCTGATAAGCCTTTTAACTCTTAAAATTTCCTGCGCTATGATTGCAGATGCTGCCGCAGAAAGTGATGGAGTAAGGACATTAATTTCATATTTTGGTGTTTTAATTCTATCGTAACCAACATAAGAAGATATCTTACCGATCTGCCCCCATATAATTCTTGAACTCTTAGGTAAAAGAATAGCTTCATCTTCTCTCGGAAGTGCAATTACAAAGTCATAATCATGACTTTCAATGTCATTTTCACTGAGAATTTTAATCTGAACTTGGGGATTTAAGCTTCTAATTCTATCATACAAAACTTCAGTGATATTACTTCCGATATCCTCCTTTTTAAATAATAATTGTCCCTCTACAAGGTCATGAGTAACCTTTCCAATATTTTCAGGCACACAAATGTATCCTTGGCTTGTTGCAACGCCCAGAAAGGCAAGCTGTGTGAGAATATAAGGTAATATTAGATTAGTTCCATTTACAAATACGGTAACATCGGCTACTCTTTCTTGAAACACTAGTCCGAGTTGTCTATGATATCTTAAAGATGGAAACTGCCATATATTCTGAAAACCTACAGCCAATGTCATCACCGGGCTGGATTTCTCGGATTCTCGTTGTTTAGAACATACTCTAAAAACTCAAGGAACATTAATATTGTCCTTCTTTGTAATGGTACTCTGCTCCATCTATCTTCATTTCCTCCCCAGCAAAGTTCTGGCAGATTATATTTTAGCATAGGGTGAGAATGTGGATGATATATGTTCTTATGTCTTATTTGGTTATCTGGAGGATACGTGAAAAATACTCTAGGTAATTTCTCTGGCCAGTCATCAAGCATTGCAATTATTTGATAAAAAATTTTCCTTCTACTACCCCCACCAACGATGCCTTCCATTCTAAATGTTAATGCAACAATTCGCCCGCCTTGCCTTATAGGAGTTATACTATAAACTTTTTTTCTAGCATCCCTTATTTGCTCTTCTAGGCTCTTCATTTTCTAGGCACCTAAGTTAAGGGGCCTGTAGATTAAAAAGGATTTAATACTATCCACCTTCGACGATCGGAGGGGTAATGGATACTTTTGCGCCTTTATAATCTTTTACTCTTTGATTTGATATGTCGTTTCCTTTTTCATCTAAAACTCTGAAATCATCTCTTGAATCCACAGGAACCAAACCAAATAAGGGCTTCTCTAAAAGTTAAATTCTCATCCAAATCTATTTCTGTCCTTTCACCTGTAAAGGCATTTTCTACAATTAATCTTCTCATAGACATACCACATTCCCCCTATTAGTGAATTTATACTACTAAAGTAATATTTTTACTTATCAAAAGCTGATATATAAAAATTTTGTAATTTGCTACATACTGGTTGGAAAATCAGTAAAGTTTTATTTTTATGTAAGTAAAGATATTAAAATCAAGCAACTTTAACCATAATCGAACATACAAATTTAAACCTCGCTACACCGACTTAACATCATTTTAACTTTTCATTTTTCAAAATTTACAAATTTTATGAAAATTATTTAATTGGTCGACCTAAGTATCGAGAAAATATTTTGCAGGCTGTTTCATGGAGTTCTTTTTCGGAATGTATTTGTTTATTTCTTAGTTCTTTAAGTTTATTTCCGGATAGATGTTCCTCTTCTTTAGTAATGATATTACTTACGATTACTACTGGTTCAAGATTTAGTTTGAAATCTAATTCTTTCTCACCTATATTTCCAGATTTCTTCAACGTCTCGGTTACTGTTAATACATCTTTAAGTAGATTAACACCTTCAAATATTTTAACGCCAAACTCTTCTTCTTTATTAGGTGCAGTATGCAAAATTTTTACCATAAACTTGTTATTTTGCTGTGTTAAGCATACCTTTTTAATTAAAAATTTATATGCCCAATGTTTTACCTGCTTTGGTTCATCTTCCCACAGACGTAGTAAATCCGCCTTAATCGGGTCAACTCTTTCAATTGTCCTATCTAAACTGTCAGCAAGCCTTAACAAAGCTGCTAGTAACCTTAACCTTATCGGATATTCTCTTTCATTGTATGGGTATGCTATTTTTTCCTCTATTTTCCTTAAATCGTAGCTGGAAGAATGAGCTGCAACTAAGATTGCAATGTAATTTTGAAAATCTGCATATTTTACTAGATTTATGTTCTTTACATATCTTGTAAGCATTTGGGACGTAAAACTGTAACCAATATAAGCGTGATATTTTCTTATTTTTTCCCTTATCATAATTCTGTTTTCATTTTGATTAATATTTTTAAGGTCCTTAACTTCCCTTACCTTGAAAAGATCCCTCCACTTTTCAAAATTGAGTTTTTTAATTATTGTGACAGGTAGACCCATTCCTATGTCATGTAATAACGCTGCTGACAGCAAGAGAAATCTTTCCATTATATTTAATCTGAAAAATAAGTTCTCTTCATACAAATTAAGAAGATCTTTAACTATTATATTCGCAACAGTTACCGCGTGTTGAGAATCATGATTGGCGTAGGTTATGAATCGTGTATGAAATAAATCTTTTGCCTTTTCAATAAACTCTTCTATGGAACTAATTATTGAATATAATTCTGGAGTTAATAACAGTTTATAGTCAAGAGATGCCTTCGATAACTTGAAATTAACATTTCCAATGTATTTTAGGGCTAGGCTTTCCTTTCTTGCAGTGCTGTTTTTAAATATACTTTTCATGATTTGTATAACTTCTTCTTCAATAAAACCATCTCTACTGAAGAGTTTTCTTCCTTTATGCATTGCAACATCAATATACTCCTTCAACTTTGGCGTCTCGATGGGTATTGAAAGAGTAAGATCTCCGTTTATATCTTCTTGTGAGAGAATAAAATTCTTAGACTCGTCAATGGAGATGATGTTAAGGGGAGTGAAATTTTCAACAGTATAATAAGAAATTGATAGCATGTCGTCTTCCACTTTTTCTTTGAAACTTGTAGAATTTAAAGCCTTGTAAATGTGCTTAGCAAACTCGATGAATTGATCGTCATCTGTGATGCCGATCGCAAGCTTGGTCACTGTGTCATGGGACTCTGTAAATTTAGTTATAATTGTACTAAGTAACTTATTAAAAACATGTTTTGCGCTTTTAGGTGGCCACAGGAGACCAGAAATCTGTTTTTTGGCGCTTTTTATAGTATCAGTTACCTCTTTCATCTGGAGCCCTCCTCTTATACATTGGAATTTTAGTTTAGGTATTATATAACCTTTTTCTATCTTTAGCTGTGTCGTTTGTCAAGTTAAGAAAACCTAACTACAATTCTGCTGCTAAAAATTAAATAGGAAAAACTAAATGTTGAAATTAAATCTTAAATGAATAAATCATCTAAAAATTGGAAATATACTTAGATTCGATTTTTGCACTTATATTATTAATTTAGCGAAAGATGTTTACAGCTTGACTTCCTTTGTTTATGTTATTTCTTTTCTAAATTTTTTAATTCCAAGTATCATACCCGATACAAAATACATTATAAGGATTGCTAGTTGTGGTAGTATGTCGTTTAGTGTGGCGTTCATGAATATTATTTTCTTTACGGTGTCAACGTAGTATGTTAGTGGCAGGATATACGCTATCGGTCTTAGGAACTCCGGTAGTGCTTTTATTGAGAATATTAGGCCGCTTAGGAATATTTGTGGGACTATGTAGATTGGTATCATTTGTACTACTTGTAGTTCTGTTTTCATGTAGGATGATAGGAATATACTTAGGCTAACACTTCCCATAGCTAATAGTAAAACAAGTATGTAGATTGGTAAGAAGTTTTCTAAGATTTTTGTTGAGAATATGAGTGTTACTAGTGTTATTAGTGTTGATTGTATTGTTGCAACTATTAGGAAAGATATTAGGTATCCAAAGACAATTTCTGAATGTGTTATGGCAGATGCCATCATTCTTTCAAGTGTTCCTATTAATCTTTCTCTTAGAAATAGTACTCCTGAAATTATGAATGTAAAGAACATTGCGATAAATCCTAGGAACGATGGGGCTAAGAAGTCTATTGTAGAGAATTCTTCGCTTCCATAAATGTATTTTTTGATATTTCAATGGTTTTTTACCAAATGTTTTTTCTATTGCGTTGTTTACTGCTTCCTCGAATGCCTTTAACGCTGTAGTCATTTCGTCTTGTTGTATTCCATTTATGTAGAGCTCTATATTGCTAGAGTTATGCAGTAGAGTTTGTTTTGTGAAGTTGTTTGGAATAACTATGCCTAGTACGGCTTTATTATCCTTTATTGTTGAGATACATTCTTTTCGTGAATTAACAAGATTTAGAGAAACATCTTTGTTGGATGTTAGTTCATCGATGATGAGATTTCCTAAAATGATGTTTAATTTTTCATCGTAATCTAAAATGCATATATTATATGGTAGAATGGAGGGCGGTAGATAGGGGATCTTCATTTTGCACTGTTTGGTTAAATTTTAATGTTATTCCTTCGGTTCCTAGGAATGTTTTTATTGCTTCGCTTATGTTGCTTAAAATTGCCTGTGTTAGGAGTTGGGCATCGATTTGTGTAGAGATGTTTAGATAGATTTGTATTTCAGCTTCTCCGGTTAAAATTAGATTTCTTGTAAGATTTTCTTCAAGTATGATAATTGCTTGATAAATATTGCCAAATTTATGGAAGGCGTTCATACCATTTAATGTGACGTTAAGTATGCTATTATTCTCCAACATTTGGATAATCACGTCTGCAACTCGGTTTTCTAATGGTTGATCCATATTATAAACAACTATGGGCACACCAGTTAATTCTCCAGCAAAAGCCCATGAGAAAAGTAATGTTACTAATATTGGTGCAGCAATCATTAGGCCAAGAGTTCTTCTATCTCTTCTTATCTGTTTAAAAATTCTACTAGAAATAGCTAAAACTCGTCTAAGATCCATTTTATGCACCTCTTTCACGAGAAATAAACTCTATAAATACCTCATTGAACGATGGATCTTCGATCTTTACGTCTAAAACCTTGAGATTTAATTTCTCTATGAGTTGGAAAATTCTTATTGTCTGCTCATAGGATTCAACATTAATAACCAAATTATCGTTTTTTACTTTAACAGGGATATTTACGATTTCCTCAATGCTGTTTAACAGATGTCTTGGAATTTCTTTTCTGGCTAATGTGAGTATGAGGGACTTTTTGTAACGGATGGTTCTTTTAAGTTCTGTTGGTGTGCCTAGGGCGATTATTCTTCCATTATGCATAAATGCAACAATGTCACATCTTTCAGCTTCTTCTAAATAGTGTGTAGTGATAATGAACGTTTTTCCAATGTTTTTTAATTCTTTAAAGTGTTTCCAGAACTTTTCTCTTAATATAGGGTTTATTCCTACGGTTGGTTCATCAAGTATCATTAATTCTGGTTGATGAATAAGTGCACATGCTAAACTAACAAGTTGTTGAGTTCCCCCGCTCAAATGCTCAACAAGAATATTTTCCCATTCCTTAATTTCTAAAAGCTCTATAATTTCATTGATTAATTTGCGTCTTTTAGTGGAATCTGTAACACCATTAATTTTAGCAAAATATTCTATGTTTTCTCTGGCAGTTAAATCCATATAGAGGGCTTTGTGTTGAGTCATGTAGCCAATCCTAACTTTATCTTTAGGTGTTAACTTTTCGATACTTCTTCCAAGAACGAAGCCTTTACCTTTGTCTGGTTTAAGAATGCCGACAAGCATTCTTAGAAGTGTTGTTTTACCGGCACCATTAGGTCCAACAATACCTAATATGGTTCCGTAAGGCACTTTTATGTCGACAGAATTAACAGCAGTAATTCTACCAAATCTTTTCGTCAATTGATATGTTTCTACAGCGTATGACATGATAATCTACCGATAAAAATTTACTATGATGTTATTTCTGTTTGTAAGATTTAAAATTGTTGTAACTATAGTGGTTACAGTTTTATTTAGCATTACATTTTTAGTTAAATGTTAAAAGGTGAAGTTCACATCCAATTCAAACAAAAATTGCAGAAAGATCGGTGAAGTTAATTTTTAATGAATATGAAGCTAAGGTATTCGCATCGTTAATGGTGACTACCCCCCTGTAACTTAAATTTATTTTTGGATTTTAGAAAACGTAAATATTTTATTTCAAGTAAAAAATTTTAGGTGAGGGGTTGTGAATTTATGACCGTTCATTACATTAGGTTGATAGTTAATTCTCCCTTCCCAGCTTTGTACTATGTTTTAGCCAGAAAGTTTGGTCAATGTTATAGAAGATGCTTAAAGCTTGAGAATGGAAAGCTGTACGGGATAATTATAGGTGAAAAACACTTTTTTAGAATCGGAAGCATGGCTTCAATAACGGTTACATTAGAGGAGAGAGAATAACAAGATACTTATGGAGGTTTTTTCATATGCTGGTGGAACTGGACTTTGGAGTATAACCTACGGTGTTCATAAAGATTATGCACGAAAAGTACTGAATACACTGAAAATTTTGGAATTAAACTATGAAATATTGGATGAAATAAATTATTTTTCTCCTGAGAAAATACCTTATGACCCTGACAGTCCAATACCAAAGGATGAAAGACGAATTCCTCCACTTTTACCTGAGAGAATTATGAAACTTCGTCCATGTCCCTTTTTGGCTCATTCCTTAGAATCTCCTAAGAGATATATTTTCAATGCTGCAGAGTTGCTTAGCATTTCTATGTACACTCTGAGTGAAAAAGAAGTGATAAAACGTTGCACTGGAAGCCAATATATAAATTGTAAATATTATGTGGAGGGGACGAAGGAACAAAGACGAAGAGAAAGAGAATAAGAACATTACGTTCATTTATGACTTGTTGTTATCAGATTTAAGATCGTGTAAGTATCTATTTATTTACTGGGGAGAACTGAAGTTTGATTAAGTTTAAATTGCTAAATTGATTAAATAATTTATGTAAAATTGCTGATGGGTTTGCGTTGGCCCCTTATGTTAGGATACTTGTTGAATCTCCTTTTCCGGTTTTATATCATGTTTTAATTAGGAAACTCCCTCATTTCTATAGAAGATGTTTAAGGCTTGATAATAACAAACTTTACGGCATTATTTATAGTGAACAGTCTTATTATTCTATGTTTTTTGGAGCCAAATATGTGGGCACCCTTATTTATTACATTGGAGGAAAAGGAGGATGAGAAAACTTTTATAGAAGTTTTATGGCATTCGTCGGAAAAAGGATTAAAAATGCTATTTAAAGTAATTGAGACTTTAGGTTTAAAATATGAAAAAATAGATGAAATAAAATCCTTCTTGCCTTCAAATGCTCCTTATAATCCTGATCTACCAGTTCCGGAAGTGGATGAAAAAGCTATTCAGCTTTTACCTGAGAAAATGAAGCGTCTCGGAGCCTGCCCTTTTTTAGAGGTTTCTTTAGAATTCTCTGATATTTATATATGTGGTGCTTCTAGATTGATTTACATTCGGGAAGGTAGTAGTATATATGAGAAGGATGTGAAGAAGCGTTGCATTGAAAACCGCTACGTTGAATGCAAATACTATTTGGAAGCCTTAAAGAAACAAAGAGACCTAAAAAGAAACAGATAATATTCTTATTCTTTTAGCTTATTAGTAAATTAATACTCTATGCAAAGGTTATAGTTCAATTTTAAATTGATTGAGGTAATGAGAAGGGAAAAGAGAATATTAATTGGTTTAAATAGTTATAGAATTTTAGAACCTAGAAAGACGTTTACTAATAGTAGTAGTCCAAATAGGATGAAAACAGATGCTGCAATTATTTTAACATATTTCTGCGGTACTATTTTTTGGAGTAATCCTCCTATTGCTACTCCCATTCCTGTAACCGCACCGAAAGCTAACATAACACCTAGAAATATTAAAAGAGGAGCGTTATATTGGGCGGATAATACAATTACCATTAATTGGGTCTTATCGCCTAGCTCCATTAAGGAAACCAGTAGAAACACGGATAATATCGTAAAGTGATAACTACATATTTCTTTTTCTTCTACCTTTTCTTTATTTGAAAATAATGTAAAAATTCCGGAGAAGATGAAAATGATCCCTGAACCTAGTTTTATCCAAAAAGTTGGAAGTATTATTGCAAGTGCTTCGCCAACTAGCACGCTTAGGCCATCTACTAATAAAAATCCTAACATTGCCCCCAGAAAAACTAATGTTCGAGACCATTTGGAGCATAAAGTAATAACGACTAATTGAGTTTTATCACCTAGTTCTGCAATCATGATGAGAATGAAT
>Ga0164310_10000378_pt1 | contig 23312 bp, 21 predicted proteins | sample GuaBasSedimGuay1_FD_121795 | JGI IMG/M metagenome (GOLD analysis project Ga0164310, IMG submission 121795) | Subseafloor sediment microbial communities from Guaymas Basin, Gulf of California, Mexico - Guay1, Core 4569-9, 0-3 cm | ecosystem: Environmental > Aquatic > Marine > Hydrothermal vents... | reverse complement strand
GTGTTAAGACTAACTGCCAATACTAATTCTTTTTCAATAAATTTTTCCCACAATGCACACGCTCGTAATATTAAAGATTCAAGAAGTAAAAATTTTTCCTCGTTAGAAATTTTCTTTCGATATGGTAGATCAGACACAATTTCATTAGCATACTGTAATATTTTCTCAATACTATTTTCAAACTGCTCGTGATTCTTAATGATATCTCTTATCTTTGACATTTATTGCTCCTTTAAATATCACACAATATTGTAGTTGCTTTTTACATTTCTATTATTCCTCATCCATTCATCAATTTCCTCTTTCTTGAATCTCCAAAGATTACCAATTTTGGAAGCGGGAATTTTGCCTTTTTGCGCTAGACGATAAATAGAATCTTTACTAACTTGCAAATATTTTGCGGTTTCTTCTAATGTCATCCACTTATCCATATTTATTCTCTCCCGATTACTTATCTACTAATATTGCCTATTGCTGCATAGTATATCATAATCACATCCATACATCAAGACAATTAAACAGGGGAAATAAATTGGCTCTGCGCGCAGGCAATGGACCCTGTACCATATGGTGCAGGGGTAATCCGAGCACAGAGACAATTTTTTCGGGTGGGTGGGGGTTTCTTTTTCCACTGCTTTTTACCGACAATTAGGGAATTGACGGACGGATTGCGAGCCGTGCAGGCGAGCAAGACGAAAAACATCAAAATCGCCCGAAAAGACATTTTCTCTTTTTCTTTTTTCGCCCCTTTTTCCGCCTTTTATTTAGAAAGCATTAGCGGATCCGCCTCTGGCGGAAAAACATTGATAGATACCTATCTTGTCTTTTTATTCAAGATGAACTTTTATATTCTATTAAAACATCTTGAATAACAGAAAGTTAGATATATTTTCAGCAACAGTTAATCAAACGCTACCAATTTTTTATATATAGCCTCCTGTTTAAATCGGGTTAATAAACTTAAATCTTTTCAATACAGGAGGCTGTCTTTTTATATCTTCCTTGTCAAAGAAAAAGTGCACAAAATATTTTACGCTATCAGAATTTAAAAATGCTTGCACCTGTTTAATAAAGTAATAAAATAGTATAACTTAAACTTATTATATGAAGATAACTTTAGCTAAACATACTGGTTTTTGCTTTGGGGTAAGAAAAGCTATAGAGAAAGCCTACCAAACTCTTAAAGAACATAAAAGGAAAAAATCAGTCTTTATGTTAGGAGAAATCGTCCATAATGAAAAAGTTATAAACGAATTAAAAAAAGAGGGTCTAGAGTTGGTTTCTTCTCTAAAAGAGGTACCTTCTCACTCTATACTTATCCTTAAAGCCCACGGAACCGAAAAAGAGATCTATGAAGAATCTCAGGGAAAAGATATAAAACTGATAGATGCAACCTGTCCTATGGTTAAAGAAATCCACAGGAAAGCTCTCTATTTAGAAAAGAAAGGGCATAAAATTGTAATCTTTGGAGATAAAAACCATGCTGAAATAAAAGCTCTAATCAGCTACCTGAAAGACTTTATAGTAATTGAGAAAAAGAAGGAGTTAAAAGATAAAGAACTCTCGGGAAAAATTGCTCTTTTACTGCAATCTACTCAAAGTTTAGAAGAAAGTTTAGAAATCCTGAAAATTCTTAAAAAAACTAATCCCCAAACCCTATTTATTAATACTATCTGTCCCGACGCCCAAGCCCGACAGAAAGAAGTAATAAAATTAAGCAAAAATAATGATAAGGTAATAGTGGTGGGTTCTAAAAAAAGTGCCAATACTAAAAGATTGTATAAACTCTCTAAGAAATACAATAAAAACACTTATTGGCTAAATAGAGCAGAATCCATTAAAAAAAATAATTTTGGAAAAGAAGATAGAATTGCTATAATTTCTGGGGCTTCTACCCCCAAAGAGACTGTAGAAAAGATTATCAAAAGATTAAAAAAGTTGTATTCAGAATAAGATGTCTATCTGGAAGATAAAAAATAAAGAAGAGGGAAGTTTCTACGTAGAAAATCCTCACCACTATTCGGAGATATACTTTCCTTTAACTAATACTCAAGGAAAAATCTTCTCCTGGATATCCCCCTTCTTATCCGGGGATATAAAGACTTCTTTTGATAATTACTTAACTTACCCGGCCACTATCTTCGATATTAAAAATCCTTTTTCTGTGCGTAGTTTATGGCTGTATTTTAGACCTGATAAAATATTAAATTTGTCTCCACTCTGGCCTACATCTGACAAGATAATTTTAGAAGCAGGTCCTTTGTGGACTAAAGTTATCCGAGAAAATAAAGAAGAGAAAATCTTAATAGAAATAATTAACTTTATCCCTGAAGATGCACCTTTAGAAATTATCTGGGTTAAAATCACTAATAAAGATTCTAAACCTAAAAGTTTTATCCCCATAAGCTCTATTCCTCTCTTCTGCAGGTCAGCTAACAACATCTTTGACCACCGTCATGTAACTTCTCTCTTAAATAGGGCTTTTATAAGCAGAAAAGGAATTATAGTTAAACCTACTCTCATCTTTGATGAAAGAGGCCACCAAGAAAATAAAACTTCCTATTTTGTTTTTGGCTTTACTAACCAATCAAACCCTCTTTCGGGAGTATTCTCTAACTTAGAAGAATTTATAGGAAGAGGGAGCGTCTTTTATCCAGAAAGCGTATTCTCAAATAAGAAACCCCAAATAAAAAAGATTGAAATTGGCAAAGAAAATTTTGCAGGATTAAAGTTTAAGAGACAATCTTTAAACTCTCAAGAAGCTCTAAACCTATTTTTAATAATGGGGATAACCGAAGCTAACCCCTATAAAATAGTTAAAAATTTCAATAGCCCTCAAAAAATAGCTAAAGCCTTCCAGAAGAGTAAAAGTGCCTGGGTTAAACTATTTAAAAGAATAAATGTAGATACTAAAGATAATAAATTTGATTTCTGGATTAACTGGGTAGGACTCCAACCTATTCTAAGAAAACTCTTTGGCTGCTCATTTTTAGCTCACTTTGACTACGGAAAAGGAGGAAGAGGGTTTAGAGACTTGTGGCAGGATTTATTAAACCTCACAATAACTTCTCCTCAAGACATAAAGAAAGAACTGATTAATAATTTCCGAAGTCTAAGAATAGATGGTTCTAATGCTACCATAATAACAAAAGAAGGGGCCTTCATCTCTGACCGCAATAAAATAAGCAGAGTCTGGTCTGACCACGGAGTCTGGCCCTATCTAACTCTAAAAGCTTACTTGGATAGAACCGGAGACTACAAAACTCTTTTCAGAAAAGTAGAGTTTTTTAGAGACCACCAATTAAAAAGAGCTCAAGAAGTAGATATTAACTTCTTAAAAAAAGAAAGACCAGACTACTTTTTAAGAGATAAATTCGGGAGAATCTACAAATCTACTATATTAGACCACCTTCTTATTCAAAATCTTGTTCCTTTCTTTAATGCAGGAAAAAAAGGAAATATAAGATTAGAAAATGCTGACTGGAACGATGCCTTAGATATGGCTGAAAAGTGGGGAGAAACAGTAGCTTTCAGCTGTATGTATGCAAAAAATATTAAAGACTTAGCCGACTTATTAGAATATCTCCTTAAAGAAAAAAATATTAAGAAAATTGAACTTACCAAAGAAGTAAAAATCCTTCTGGATACTCTTTCTTCAAAAATAAACTATAACAACCCCCAGGAAAAAAGAAAACTTCTGGAAAAATACCTGGAAAAAACAAAAACTGCTGTTGAAGGAAAGACTATAAAGATAAACACAAGCTCCCTGATGAAAGACTTAAGAAGAAAAGCAAATTGGCTTAAAGAACACATAGAAAAAAAAGAGTGGCTTAAAGAATTGGGTTTTTTTAATGGTTATTATGACAACTCCTCTGGTAGAGTGGAAGGAAAAATCAAAAATAAAATAAGACTGCTTCTTCCTTCTCAAACTTTCGCTATAATGAGTGGCGTTTTCTCCAGAACTAAGACTAAAAAGATATGGACAGCTATATCTAACTATCTGAAAGAGAAAGAGTTATATGCTTTTAGATTAAATACAGATTTTAAAGAGTTAAAACTTAACTTAGGAAGAGCTTTTGGTTTCTCCTACGGAGATAAAGAAAATGGCTCTGTCTTCTCCCATATGAACATAATGCTTGCCTATGGTTTATATAAACAAGATTTTGTAAAAGAAGGTTCAAAAATTATAAACTCTTTATTTAAACTAGCCACTAACCCTAAATCCCAAATCTTACCTTGTATCCCTGAATACTTCAACTTAGAGCATAAGGGCTTGTATCCTTATCTTACGGGTTCAGCGAGTTGGCTTATCTACCTTTTAATAACCGAGGTCTTTGGAATAAAATTTAACCAGGGAAAGTTTATAATTGAGCCTAAACTTGTTAAAGAACAATTTAAAGGAAAAACCCTTAGCCTCCAGATAAACCTCCAGGGGAAAAAAGTAAAAATTATTTATATAAATCCTAAGAAAAAAGGTTGGCCTGCTTATTCGATAAGAAAGATAAGAATAAATGGAAAACTTATACCTTCCCCTTATCCCTTAAGAAAAATAGAATTACCCCTCTCTCACCTCTCCAAACTTCTCAGCCTTTCTAACAACACCTTAGAAGTAGAAATAGATTAATTTTAACATTAAAGGATTTTTTATGAAGTTATCTCTTTAAGAATATTTTCAATTATTAACTTCTAATTATTAATTTTTAAAATTTTCTCTCTTAAAAATATAACAAAATTTATTGCTATAGCAATTAAAATTGTTAACATTTGATTTTTGAGTTGAGCTTTTCCTGTTAAAATATTCTTCTCTGCTGGCCTTGTTAAACGTTTTCTCTACCTTAACTCTTAAGGAGAAAGTTCTAAGTCTTCTTTAATGGCTTGGGCTTCCTGAGGGCTAATTATCCCATCATTGTCGGTATCATACTCTTCCTCTATAAGGCTATCTACCTTAGCCTGGCCTTTAGTCTTTATCAAAACATACCTGTCTTTGAGAAACTCTTTTACCTCTTCAGGCTCAAGCCAACCATCATTGTTAACATCGTATTTTGCTTCTGAAGCAGTATTAACTCGTGAACGAGCATGTCTCCAACAAAGCCTTCTTTCCTTAGGGCTGATTACTCCATCTCCATCTAAATCAATTCTTTCTCTCTCTAATTTCTTCCAACTAGAAAGCTCCCCAGCATCCACTATCCCATCTTTATTAGTATCAGCTCTCCTTTCCCACCAGGTATTAACTTTACTCTTTTGTTTCTTCTCCCACTTCTTCTCCATTAACATTTCCTTTCTATCTACTACTCCATCTTTGTTTCTATCGGCATGCTTAAACTTTCCTGGTTGTGCCTTTAAATTATTTAAAGAAAGAAAAAGGATTAATACCATAAATAAAATACCTACTCTTGGCTCCTTCATAAGAATACCTCCTGTTTAAGCCTTAAAACAACTAACCCTTTTAGGACTAACTTTACCCGGAAAAAGGAATAACTATCTTAGAAATAATCATCCTACACTGAGCTAAACTCGAACCTTCACTCTTAGGAGAAATAACATATCTTTCTATAGTTAACAATTTGGGTGAATTCTCTATAGAATAGAGAAAGTCTACTATCTGAGACATTTCTCCTTCACAATTCAGATTAATGAGCAGTTCTTTAAAACTTCCTTCTTCTCTAACTTCTCCTGGCCTTATAAAGATAAGGTATACTGAAGACTTATTAGCAAGACTTTCAATCTCCTTCAAAATCAGGGTAACTTCTTCATCTAAACTCTTAGTTTTGGAAAAAAACTTCTCATACTTTTTAGATTCCTCTAAAATTCTATCTTTAATTGACAAAATATGGAGATCCTTCTTAATAAGCATCCTCTTCTCCTTAATTTCTTCTTCCTGAGTCTTCATTTTAGAGAGTAAAGGCTCTATTACTAACTTGTCTACTAAGAATAAAAAAACGAAGAAAATAGTTAAATAAAAGATTAATCTTTCTCTTTTAGAGAGTTTAGAAAAAAAATTAGAAATCGCAGAAAAACTTATCATAGACTTTTCTCTTTTCGGAAAGAGCCCCGGATTTCAAAATCAGTTACATCTCTGTCTTTCTCTTTCCTCTTGGTGGTATATCTTGTCTCAACCTCTTTAAAGTAATTAGACTTATTTAAATCTTCAACAAAGGTAAATATGGCAGTCATTGAAGAAGAAGTTCCCTTAAGAGTAATTTCTCCAGCCCTATTGAATCTTAGTTCCGATATCCTCACCTCATCAGGAAGCGCCTTATAAATCTCTGCTAAAACTTCTAAAGAATAGCCTCTCCGCGATAAATAATTTTTTATGACTTTAATTTGACTAAACTCCTTCTCTAAGGCTTCTGCCTGGGGATGGATTTGACTAAACTTTTTATCTAACTTCTTCAAGAATAAGTCCTTAAGATAGACTTTCCCTAGAAAAAAGCCCGAAATTACCACAAAAAAAGCTAAGATTAAAATACCTGTCTTTATAACTTCCTTACTCCTCTCCTCAAATAATTTCTTTAACTTTGCTTCCTGAGGAGTAAGGTCTACTCCTAAAGCCTCATAAACTAAACCTGAACTCATAACTCCTAAAAATGAACAAATCTTAGTCAAAGAAGTATTCTCCCTAGCCTCTGAAGAGAGGGAAAAGTAATTAAGGTAAGGAATAACTTCTGTAGGCACTTTTAAACAACTATTTAAAAAATCAGCAATGTCTCTAACCTCTTCTACTATTCCTGTAACTAACACTCTAACCGGATAAGCCTCTATATCTTCACTCTTGTAAACATCTAAAGAAGCTTTGACTTCTTCTACAAACTGCTTATAGTTTTCCTGTTTATCTATACTTAAATGCTGAATACCCAAGGGAAGGCTTCTTAAAAATATGGTTTTATTTTTAAGAACAATATTAAAATCAGTAAAACTACTATCTATATGGATAATACATACAGGATTATCTTCTTTATCTAGATTAAGCAAATAAGACAAACCCTTAACTACTGACTCCGAAGAAAAACTCACTTTATCCGGCTCAAAACCAGCCTGTTTTAAAATCTCATATTGTTTTCTTACTACATCCCGATTAACAATCACTAATAAAATCCTGGTGTAGCTTTGCCTATAAGTACCTATATTTACAAAATCTACGATTATCTCCTCTCTCCCATAAGGGGTATGCCGAGAAGCTTGAAGATTTATAATATCTCTTATCTCCTTAGGGTCTTGAGAAGGAACCTCAATATTGCGAGTAATAACTAAATGAGAGGAAATTGTATAAATAACCTGGGCCTTTCTAATCTTAAATTTAGAAAGTTGACTCTTTATAAAAGAAATTATCTCTTCAGAAGAAAACTGACTAATATCTTTATTTATAAAATAAACTACCTCTCTATTAAGAGCTGAGCTCCTAAGGTAAGCTATTTTTAAATTATCATTATCAAATTCAAACCCTAAATACTCTCTAACTCCTTTACTCCAAAAAGAAATTGGATTCTTCATCTTAAAAGATTAAAGTTCTCTCCAAGAAAGAATTTTACCCTTCCTGTCTACTACACAAACAACTTCCTTCTTTAAATTTGTCCCTTCAATATAAGCCTGACTCCTTACTCTAAAGTAATAAGAAGAGGTTGTAAATACGCCCTTAGCAGCTAAGTTGCTAAGTTGAGCTACTTCTTCTGAAGATAAAGGTGTAAACTGACTTAATTTAGCAGGGATGTTAGAAGGTATATCAAAAAAATTATCATCAGAATTTCCCTCAATGTCATCGTCTCCCCTTCTAAAAGAAATAATCTTATCTATTAATTCCTCTCTTAAACCTAAACTTAATAAAACTTGGCGAGGAGCAGTATTTATATTTACTGAGCCTGCCCCATATACAGTAATAAAATCTTTAATTTTTTCGAAAATATCTTTATTCATCCCCTTTACTAATCCTAACTCCTCAATAACCTCAAAATCTGAATCTTTACAATCATAGGGCTTTCTCAAATTCTGATAATACCTATCTTCAGCACTCCCTACAGGGATAGAAAGAAAACTGTCTTTATCTCTCCAATCCACTATAGAAGCGGACAATTCTTGAGCCTCGGTCTCTTCTAACCCCCCCACTATCTCCAAGAGCCTTTTCAACACTAAAAAATCAGCTTTATTTATATTTATCTTCCTCTCTTCATCTATTAAACCATACCTTTCTCCTTCAGGGGTCTGGTAAAAAACATTAAATCCTCCCAAGCCTACTTTTATCTTTTGAAATACCGCAGGATTATTGCTCCAATTTTCTTTAAGAAAATCCGGAAAACCACTATCTTTAGCTAATTCTAATATTGCCTTTTTTACCCCTGCTTCAGCAATAAAAAGGAGATTATCCCTGAAAGTAAGCCTCTTCACTAAAGATATCTTTTGTCTTACCCCTAAACTCAGATATACCCCTAAAAAAGAGAGAAAAATTAGGCTCCAAAGAATAAATATAAGAATACTGGAATTTTTACTCGGAAATAGGGATAGTAATTGTCTTAGAGAAATTGTAAGTTTTGCCTTCATAATTTAGAGTTAGCTTTAATTTTACTGCTAAAGGAAAACCTTCCTGGGTATAGGAATCCACCCAAAAATAATCTTCTCTCTGAGGGTCATAAAGATAGTATTTAAACTTAAAAGCCTCTACATCTTCAAGGAGAATCCTCCTTAAACCCTGCTCTTCTCTAAAAAGATTACTCAAATCTTTTTCTATTCTTTCTACTTCTTTTTTTTCGGGGTCAAAGGTATAGTGAATTTCTCCCGGTTCAACTGTCAAACAAGAAATATGTTGAGAAGAGGTTATTAAAGTAGGAATTTTTAGGTTATGGCTATCTCCTAAAAATCTTATCCCTTTATAAGGAAAGGCATTTCTTAACTCTTTAGATATCTTAGTAAAGAATATACTTACATCTTCTTCCAGATAGGGCTTAGAGAGCCTTTTAAAGAGAGTAAGCCCACTACTCAAAACAGAATATACAGCTAAACCCACAATTAAGATTAAAGAAGAAGTTAGCAATATTTCTATTAAAGTAAAACTATTCTTTTTAAATTTCTTCATCTTTCTTTATAAATTATATAAGAAGCCCTCTGAGTCTTAACTTTTTTAAATCCCTCTCTCCAGGATATATTAAGCACTACCTGATAAAGACTCATATCTTTCATTCCTTCTATCAGTTCATAACTAAGGTCCCAAGAAAATCTCTTATTCCCAATAGTAAAACTCCCCTCTTTATCCTCAGTTAAGAGAATCTTGTAATGGGAAAGTTTATCTTGAATCTCCCAAAGCTTCTCATCTAACCAGTTCTGGACAATAAGGTAATCTATACAATAGTTATAACCCCCTAAAGAAGTAAGAAACCCTTGATAGACTAAAGTAATACCTAAAGAAAGCACAGCTACACTCAGCATAAGCTCAACGAAACTTAAACTTTTTATTTTTCTTAATTTCATCTACAACTTAACTTGGAAATTACTCTTCCCAGTTAGTAATATCGTCCTCACTCTCTCGGCCATCTCTCCCCAAAGAATATAAGTCGTAATCTGGGCGATGCTGTCCGGGACATCTGTATTTATACTCTCTCCCCCAGGGGTCAACAGGCTTTTTCTCTAAATAAGGACCTTGCCAGTTTATTGCTGAAGGAGGTTTTTTGATAAGGGCTGATAAACCTTCTTCAGTAGTAGGAAAGGCCCCGTTATCTAACTCGTAAAGCTTTAAGGCGGTAGCAATATTTACGTTTATGTCAGCCTTAGCTGCAGCAATTTTTGCCTGTTGGGCTCTTCCTGCTAAACGAGGAAAAACCATTGCTACCAAAGTTCCAATAATTATTACTACTAGCATTATCTCAATAAGAGTAAAAGACTTCCTCTTCATTTTCTCCACCTCCTATTCATCGCCTTTATAATTCTCCATATAAGAAAACCAGAGAGATTGAAGTTGGTCTAAATTATTAATAAGTTTAGGATAAGCTTTTCTCAAAGCACTGTCTAAGGGCTCACCTCTCTTTAAATAGCGACAAAAATCAGTAAATCTGCTATTCCCATGCCTCTCAATCAAAAACCCTACCAGAGAAGCAGATTGAAGATAAAAAAGTTTTACCAAATTATCTCCACTTAAAAACATAAGGGTGGGTTCTTTCTGGAGGGCATACCGAATATGGATAGAATCTATAGAATTAATCTTGTTAACATCTATATTCATCATATCTTTAAAAGAAAGAACTATCCCTTTATCAAAACTTTGCTTCATAAACTCCATAATCTTCCTTCTATCTTTTTCTTGAGCCCACTGAGCTACACCTTCATCTAACCATAAAGGAACCTTACTCTCAAACCCAATAAAATCCCTAAATAGAAGGTGGGTTATCTCGTGAGGAAGTATAGAATCTAAGAAACTTTTAGCTCCCCGATAGGTTAATATTTGTTTATTAGTATAATTAGCCATCCCTTCTGACCATTGAGGCTGTCCTGAATACTTTAAATAACTCTTTTTATCGGGATAGATGTAAATTTTAACTCTGTTATCCCAGGTCCAGAAATTAGAATAGCGCGCATATCCTAAATAATGAGCAATATCTTGATAATACTTCTCTGCTCTCCTTAAAGCTTCTTGGGAAAAAGCATCTTCTTTCAAAACATAAATTATAAAATGCTCTCCTTTTAATTCTTTCCATTCTAAAGCTTTTATACTAAAACAGGTAAAACAAAAAAATAAACTTAAAAAGAATACCTTGAACTTCACTCTCCTCCTCTCTCAGATATCTAAAATCCTTATTTTATAATCAAATTAATCTGAAATACAGGCAGAAGCAATCCTATTACTACAAAACCTAAAATTGCTCCTATTACTAAAATCATTACTGGCTCTAAAACCGTAGTAAAAACTTTTATGCTTTTATCAGTCTCCTTTTCGTAAGAAGAAGCTAACTCTTCTAAAGCCGAATCTAACTTTCCTGACTCCTCTCCAATACTGATAAGGTTGGTCATAAAAACCGGGAAGATGCCAAACTTTTTAAGCGTTCTTCCTAAAAAAGAACCCTCTTTTAACTCTTTGTATCCTTGGAGAAAACTTTCTCTCAAAATCTCATTCTCAATTATAGGGGCAGTCAATTCTATGGCTTTAAGAATAGGCAACCCACTTCTTAATAAAAGCTGAAGACTCCTACTTAAGATAGCTAAATCTTTTTTAAGAATAAGTTTACCTAAAACAGGCAGTTTCAACTTAACTATACTTAAAAATCTTTTTCCCCACTTACTCTTAAGTTGACTCCTTAGGATAAACCCTAAAACAAGCAACCCTATTAAGATAAAAATACCTTTATCATAGAGAACTTTGCTTACTAAGATAAGTATCTGGGTCGGAAGGGGAAGAGTTTGTCCTAAATTCTCAAATATCTTAGTAAGTTTGGGGACTACAAAAAGGAGCATAAAAATAACCGTGGCTATTCCTACCAGAGACATAATCAAAGGGTATATCAAGGCTAATTTTACCTTGGAAATAATCTCCTGTCGAGACTCCTGATACTCGGCTAACCTGAATAAAACCTCATCTAAACTACCACTGCCCTCGCCAGCCTCTACCATAGCAATATAAAAAGGAGAAAAAACCTTAGAATGTTTACTTAAAGCCTGAGAAAGTTTTCCTCCCTCTTTTAACTCCTCATAAATATCCTTGAGGATACTCCGGAAGTAGGGATTGCTACTCTCCTGAGAAAGGATATTTAAACCTCGTAATATAGGTACTCCTGACTTTATAAGGGTAGCTAACTGCCGAGAAAAGATAACAACCTCCTCAAGCTTTACCCTTCCTCTCTTTTTCTGCTCTCTTAAAACCTCCCTTGGAGAAATCTCCTCTACACTTATAGGAAAAAGCCCCATATCCTCAATCTTCTTAATAGCCAATTCTTCATTAGGAGCTTCAATCTTTGCTTCTACTACCTTCTGGGGTCCTTGTTTGGCTTTATATTTAAATACAGCCATTTCCCTCTAAATTTGTTGGGTATATCTCTTAAGCCTTGCTCTCTCGCCAGTAGTCAAATCTAAAAAACAGATACCCACCTCGTATTCTCCCGAATCTAATCTCTTAGTCCATATCACTCTACTCAAACACTGGATAGGCGGTTGACCATCCATCAAATCTATCTCTACCTCTATAAGAGAACCTCTATTTAACTCTTCTAAAGCTAAAAAAGCAATCCCTCCAGCACTTATATTCTCAGTAAGGGTGAGTTTCTCCTCAGCTATATCTTTTTTCTCTGATTTAATTACCTTGTATTTTACGTTAAGTTTCTTATCTAAACGAGGATAAATTCTTTTCTCTGTAGAATTACTGGTTTCCTCTTTATTTTCCTCTGCTTTTCTTCCTAAAAATTTAATCTCTTCTCTAAAAATATTCTTATCCAACTCTCCTCCTCCCAATTCCCCTATAGAAACCACTCTCAAAACCTCTTGAGGGGTGGTTATGCCCTGGATAACTTTCTGCCAGCCATCCTGAATAAGAGTATGCATCCCTCTCTCTATAGCTACCTTCTTAATCTCATTAGCCGAGACTTTTTTAAGAATTAACCCTTTAATAACTTCATCTACCAGCAAAATCTCATAGATTGCAGTCCGGCCAAAAAATCCAGTGTAATTACAGTTATCACAACCTTTACCTCTAAAAATTTTAACTTCTTCTGCTGAACTTAAATTAAGGTCTTTAACAATAGCTTCTTTCAAAGAAGATTGAGAATTATCTTCTTCTTTACAATAAGGGCAAATTACTCTCACTAACCTCTGAGCAATAAAAGCTTCTACACTAGAAGAAATAAGGTAAGGTTCAATCCCAATATCAATAAGGCGGGTAATCCCACTAGGGGCATCATTAGTATGGAGGGTAGAAAATATAAGATGTCCGGTCAAAGCTACCCTTATAGCAATTTCCGCAGTTTCTAAATCTCTCACCTCTCCTACCATTATAATATCGGGGTCATGCCTCAAAATACTTCTTAAGCCCCGAGCAAAGTCTAAGCCAATACTGGGATTAACTTGAACTTGAGTAATCCCTTTTATTTCATATTCTATAGGGTCTTCAAGGGTAATTATTTTTTTATCCCGGGTATTTATCCTATTCAAACAAGCATAAAGGGTGGTAGTCTTTCCTGAACCTGTAGGACCAGTCACAAAGATTATCCCGTAAGGTTTTCTGATTAAACCCTCTAAAATATCTAAATCCCTCTTAGAAAGCCCCAGCTTCTCCAAGTTAAAAAGCATCTTAGTAGGCAAAATCCTTATTACTACACTTTCGCCGTAAGGAGTGGGCATAGTAGAAATTCTCAAATCCAATGCCTCATCCTGAACTTTGACTATTGCTCTTCCATCCTGAGGAAGTCTTCTTTCTACGATATTCAAATTAGCCATAATCTTAATCCGAGAAATTATTGCTGAAAAAAAATCTTTTATCTGAGAAGAAGTTTTAATATCGTAAAGAATCCCGTCTATACGGTAACGCACAGCTACTTCTCCCCGGTAAGGCTCAAGGTGAATGTCAGTAGCTCTCTTCTTATAAGCATCAGAGATTATTTCGTTTACTAATCTAATAACTGAAGCATCTTCGGCTAAACTCTCAATCTCCTCTATCTTCTCTACTTCTTCAAGCTCAGGCTTTGCCTCCTCCTGAGAACTAATACTTATTCTTTCTAAAGTCTCTGCACCCACTCCGTAAAACCTCTTAAGAGCTTCTAAATTTCTCCTCGGGAGGCTAAAACTACCTTGATATTATAGCCTAAATGGGTACGTATCTCATCCTGGGTCTTTATATCCAGAGGGAAACTTACTGCCAGAGTTAAGTCTCTCTCTTCAACTTTAAGGGGCAAAAACTTATAATAAAAAGCAATTCTTACTGGTACTTTATCTAAAACTCTCTTATCTATAGTCACATTCTTTAAATCTGAATATTGCAGATGGAGTTGCTGGGCTAAAATCTGGAGGGCCTCCTTCTCAGAGATTAAGCCTTGCTGAGCTAAGCCTAAAATTAAATTCTCAGCCTTGTTAGCTTCTTCTCTTACCTTAGCCCAGTCCTCTTCTTTAATTAAACCTCTATCAATAAGAACTTTTTTTAGGATGTCTTCAGCCCTCTTCATAAACTACTTTAAAAGGTCTTTTATTTTCTTCTTTAGGTAGTTATTATACATCTCTAATAGCCTTTCCATATCTTTAGATGAGACTAAAACTATCTTAATCTGATAACCCTGAGCTTCACTCTGAGCTTGAGAGATTGTCCAGGCATCTAAGGGGTTAGTTATAGCTAAAGTTATAAAGTCAGATTCTACCTTTAAAGGAAAACACTTCTTTTCTAAAATTAAAGAGTTAGAAAACTTATCTGCTAAGCCCCAGTCAATCTTAATGTCTTTAAACTTTAGAAAGGGTATATCTAACTGCTCAGAAAAAGCTTCTAATAAATCCTCCTCTTTAATAAAATTCTTCCTTAGGAGAATAGAGCCTAAAAATTCTTTAGTATTTTTTTGAATTTCTAAAGCTTCTTCTAATTGAGCTGGAGTTATAACCCCTTTCTTTATAAGAATTTTTCCTAAAAGATCCTTTCTAAAAACCACGCCCTTCTTTAGTTCTTATCCAGATAGATAAACTCTCGGCTAAATCTGTCTTTCCTCTAATTCTTAACTTTCTTATCTCTTTTAAAGCTTGAGATTTTTGACCAGCCTTATAGTAAGCTCCTATGAGACCTATATAAGCTTTATCCAGCTCCGGATTAAGTTCTATACATTTCCGGTAAGCATTAACAGCTTGTTGGTAATCTCTCTTTAAATAATAGCTGAGCCCCAGCTGATAATAAACTCTATAATTTTCGGGATAAATGTCTTTAGCTTTATTAAAGTAATAAATAGCCCTCCTGTAATCCTTTTTATTTAAGTAAGCTAAACCCAAATTAAAATTAGCTAAAAAACTATCAGGTTTAATTTTGAGAAGGCCCAAAAAATATCTTATAGCCTGATTATAATTTCCTTTCTTTAAGTAGAGATTACCTAATTGAAGATGGGCTAAATCATGGTTAGGATTAATTTTCAAAACCTGTTTATAAATCTGGATAGCTTCTTCTAACTGACCTCCCCTTATATAATAATTAGCCTCCTCTATTAAAGAAGGAATTTCTTCCTTCCCTGCGTAGCTGAAGAACAAAATCTGGGTTAAGAAAATAAAAATTATTAAGACTCTCATAGTTCTAAAGCACCAATCATATAAAATTGAGATTCAGGCAGAGAATCTACTTTTCCCGAAATAATCTTCTCGCACCCTTCTAAAGTTTCTTCTAAACTAACGTAAACTCCGGGCTTACCGGTATAAGACTCAGCTACAAAAAAGGGCTGAGTCAGAAAATTCTGGAGTTTCCTTGCTCTCTCATATATAAGCCTATCTGAAGCAGAAAGTTCATCTACTCCGATAACCATAACTATCCGCCTTAATTCTTCATACTTTTGAAATATCCTTATTACTTCTTGGGAAATATCATAATGGCGTCTTCCCACAATATCCGGGTCAAGATTTGCTGAAGAAGAAAGTAAAGGGTCAATTGCCGGGTAAAGCCCTAACTGAATTCTCTCTCGAGATAAAACCATTATTGAATCTAAAAAACTAAATATAGCTACTACCGCTGGATCTGTCAAATCATCAGCAGGAACATACACCGCCTCAATAGAAGTAATCGAACCTCCTCCTTCCTGAAGAGTCCTGATTCTCTCGTGAAATTCACTGGCTTCAGACAAAAGGGTGGGCTGATAACCCGTTTCTGAAGGAAGGTGTCCTAAAAGAGTAGAGATTTCTGCTCCTGCCTGAATAAACCTAAAGATGTTATCCACGAATAAAAGAACATCCTGATTCATCTTCTGGATTGACTCAGCCATAGTAACCCCTGTAACTGCTCCAATAAATCGGGCTCCTGGAGGTTCGTTCATCTGACCAAAGACTAACATCGTCTTAGAGATTACTCCTAAACGAGTAAGTTCATAATAAAGTTCATTACCTTCTCGTATTCTTTCTCCTACTCCCGCAAAGACAGCACTGCCCTCATGCTTTTTAATAATGTTGTGGATAATCTCTAAAGTCAAAACACTCTTACCTAAACCTGCGCCTCCTAAAATCCCACTCTTTGAACCCTTAACTAAAGGGAATAAAAGGTCAATAATCTTAATCCCGGTGGGCAAAACTTCAAACCCCTTACTTTCTTGCCCGTAGTTCTTAGATATCTTGGTACCCATCTCCGGTCTTCTTATTGGAAAATATTCAATAGATTCTAAAACTCCTTTCTGGTCCATAGGTTGACCTAAAACATTTATTAATCTTCCGTAAAGAGGCTCTCCTACTGGAATCTGAATAGGAACTCCCTGAGCATAAGCCTTAGCTTTTCTCCTTATATTTATAGTAAAATTAATAGCAATACAGCGGGCAATATTTCCCGGTAGATGTTCAGCTACCTCTAAAACAGTCCATTCTTTATCTATCCTTTCTACCAAAACCTTTTCAAATATTTCTGGGACGTCTTCAGGCTTAGAAAATTTTACATCTACAACTGGACCCTGCACAGAAATTACTTCTCCTATTGAACGAAAATTATTTTTATCCATTTTTCTCTACTTAGAATAAATCACCCGGGCAGCAAAAAGCTCTCTCATACTTTTATCGGTCAACTCGTGACGCAGTTTATGATATTTAAGTTTAAGCCCTTTTTGTAAATCCTCTAATTTCTGAGAACTCTCTTCTAAATGGATAAACCGGGCTGCTAATTCTGCTAAACGAGCAAACCCCAAAATCTCATAGAGAGTCTTACCCACCCAGAGATAGACTAAATATTCAACAATATTATCTAAACTGGACTCTTGAATAAATTCCTCTAAATTTATAAGATGGCCTTTATCTTCTGCTAACTCTCCATAAGGTAAAGGAGTGTATTTTTCTATCTTCTGAAGCATTAAAGATAAAGCCTTAGGATAAATAACCACTATTCTTCCTACCTCCTCATTAATCACTCTTTCTAAAAGATAGTCCCTTAAAGTTAGGGCTAAATCTAATCTTCTTTCCTCAGTAATTCCGGGAAACCCTTTATAACTTAAACCATGCTCCTGAGCATAGAGTTTACCTCTTTCTCCTACAATTATTAAGATATCGTCCTTGCTTTCTAATTCATCGAAAGCTAAACTAGCCACCTGCATATTAAGTCCTCCTAAGAGACCGGAATCAGAAGTAATAGCTACTACAGCTTTATTCTCATTAACAGCCTTAACAAAAGGATGCTTAACTTCTTTCACATCTATACCTTCTAAAAAACTTTCTACCACATAAGAAAACTTATCAAAAGACTTTATCTTCTTCTCTAAAATTTGATATTGGGATACAGCTATACCCTTAAGAACTTTCAACAAAGAATAAAGCCCCTGATAAAACTGCATATCTTTTTTAACCTGAGGTAAGACCGCCATCTCTACCTTGCTTCCTTAAGAGAAAACCCTAACTTAAACTTCTTCAAAATATCTCTGCAAACACTTCCTTAACTTTTCAGCAATTTCTTTAGTTAATTCTTTTCTCTCCCGCAGTTCAGAAATAATCTCTGGTTCCTGCTCTTTCACTTTTTCTAAAAAAGTTTCTTTAAACTTCTTTATTTCAGCAACTGATAAGTTATCTAAAACCCCTAAATTTAAAGCAAACAGCCAAAGAATCTGCCTCTCCATTTCTACGGGTTGGTTCTTATCCTGGATTAAGAGTTGAGTAATAGCTTCTCCTCTTTTTAAAGAAGCTTCAGCCTCTTTAGACAAACCCGTAGCTCTCAGCTGAGTCATCTGGAGAAGTTCTTTATACTGCAGATACTCCAATCTCAAAGTTCGACTAAAAGCCCTCATTGCTGGCCACTGAGCTTTACTGCCAATTCGAGAAACTGAAAGTCCTAAATCTATAGCTGGCCTAAAACCTTTGTTAAACAAAGGAGTACTGAAATAGAGCTGACCATCAGTCATAGAGATTATATTAGTAGAGATATAACCAGTAACATCACCCTGCTGAATCTCTACGATGGGGAAGAAAGTCATAGAACCTTTCCCCAATTCTGGCTTCAGATACCCCGCCCTCTCCATAAGCTGAGAGTGGATGTAGAATATATCCCCAGGATAGGCTTCTCTTCCTGGAGCTCTACCTAACAATAAAGAAATCTGGCGGTAAACCCAGGCGTGGCGGGTTAAGTCATCAAAGATTACTAAAGCATCTTTACCATTATACATAAAATATTCTCCTAACATAGCTGCTGTATAAGGAGCTAAATACTGCTCACCCACCGAAGTAGAAGCTATCCCGCTTACTATGATTGTGTAATCTAAAGCTCCCTTATCTCTCAAAATATCTACTATCTTCAAAAGATTAGAATAGGTCTTGCCAATACAACAATAAATACAATTTACATCTTTACCTTTCTGGCTAATTATAGCATCTACAGCTACAGTAGTTTTCCCGGTAAGTCTATCTCCAATAAGAAGCTGACGCTGACCTTTAGCAATAGGGATAATTGCGTCTATACTTAAAGTTCCTGTCTCTAAAGTTTGATCCACCGGAATTCTGTCCATAACTCCAGGAACATCTCTAAATACTGGATAGAAATCGTCAGGCTCAATAGGACCTTTTCCATCTTGGGGCTCACAAAGACTGTTTACTATCCGGCCTAAAAAATTCTTTCCTACCGGGAGTTTAAGAAATTCTCCTTTGTTATAGACTTCATCTCCAGCCTTCAAATCTACTGCTGAACCTAACACTAATATCTGAACTTCCTCTTCAGTAAAACCAATCACTAAACCTTTAACCCCATTAGAAAATTCTACCATCTGCCCGCTCACGCAAGAAGGAAGCCCTAAGGCTAAGACAATAAACTTCTGCACTGACTTAATCTTACCTACTTCCCTGACTTCAAAAGCCGAACTGAACTCTAAACCCTGCCTCTTATTATTTACTTCTTCCATACCTTTAGTCCTTAATATTCTTTACTCTCCTTCTAATTCCTTTATCCTTTCTCTTATCTTAAATTGAAGACTCCCGTCAATAATCAAACTACCCAAAGCCACGATAACCCCAGCAATTAACTTAGAATCTTTTTCAAAAACAACCTCTGCCTCCTGAGAAGAAATCTTCTGGAAAATTCTGATAAAACTATCTTTCTCTTCAGAAGTCAATTCAAAAGAAGACCTAACTTTTACCTCTGATAAATCCTGAGGAATATCTAAACTCCCGATTTTCTTGGATAGTCCTTCAATAAATTCCTTAACCAAGTTATTATGGATAATTTTACGGATATTTTCAGATAAAGCCTCTCCTAACAATTGGCCAGCTTTCTTAACTGCTTCCTTACTTATCCTCTGCTCAATTTCTGTTATTAACATCCGACGGGTTTTTTCGGCCTGAGAGATTATTTCTTTAGCCTGCTCTTTAGCCTTGTTTATAATCTCTTCTTTTTCTCTTTCAGTCTGCTTTAAAATCTCCTCCCTTAAACTTAAAGCTTCTTCTTTAGCTTGAGAAACCTTTTCTTGATAAATCCTTTCTGCTTCTTCTAATTTCTTTTCTGCTTCTTCCTGCTTTTTTAAGTAGTCCTGATTTATCTTATCTAAATGGCTAACTGCTGAACTAATATTCTTGTTAATTACTTTCTTGAAGATAAACACAAATAAAAAAAACATCAAAATAAAAAATAATACTAATGCTCCAATTATCATTCTTACTCCTTTCCCTGGGCCCCTTCTAAAAAATAAGAGTTTAAGGGGCAAACAGCTGGAATACTATCAACATAGCTATTAAAGCTAAACTCTGAGCAAAACATAAAGCTATAATCATCGCTGTAAATATCTTAGGAGCTGCTGAAGGATTTCTGCCTAAAGCTTGAATGCTGGCCTGACTCCCAAAAGCAAAGACTAAAGAGGGGCCCAAAATACACAAACCAAAAATTATAAGCAAAGCTAAGTTCCTATCCATTACTTTCTGAAACCCCAGAACAAAATTTTCAATTCACACTTCTCAATTTATAATAAATTTTCAATACTGAAATTTTCAATATTACTCTCTTTGAGAATTAAATAATTGTTAATTTAATGAAAATTTGGTAATTGAAAATTTAAAAATTAACCTTTTAGGGTGTCTCTCCAATTATTACCACCTCATTCCTATCTACTTTCACAATGCCTCTCTTTAGAGGGTATTCTTTCTTATCTATAACTACCCAGCCCGAAAGAAGCCGGGATAGGAAATTGCGGTGGTAAGGAAGAATTGTACAAACCCCTAACTCTCCAGGAACCACTACTGATTTTGCTCTTCCTTCAAATATTACTCTTTGGGGGCTAATAAAAAGAACGTTCAACATCCCTTATATTGCCTAATCCGCGGTTATTCCTTGCTTTCTTCTTCTTTTTTTTCTCCCAGTTCTAAAAAACTTCTTTTTTTAGCTTCCGAGATAATTTTTTCTGTAGCCTTAGCTTGCTTGTACCAGGTAAAGAAGACTACCACTGATAATATCCCCAAGAAAAAGACAATTACAAATATGGCTATCCAAGTAGCCGTCTTAGTAGGAGATTCAGTCTTAAATTTTGTCTTGGTAAGCATCTTAGGAGTTAGAGGACCTCTCTCTCTTTGGAGAATCTTCTCCATCTCTGAAAGCTCTTCTTTAAGCCGGGCTAAAGCTTTAACATTAGTCCTATAAACTCCAATGTGTTGAGTCCTGCTTAAAGACTCATCAGTTTGGCTCTTAACAATCTCATCTAAAAGGGAAAACCCTCTCTGAGCAATGTCCTTCATCTTATCAAAATATTCTGTGCCTTCAAATATCTTGAGAAGTTCTTTAATCTTATCTCTTACTTCATCTAAAGACCTCTGAAGAATAATCCAAACATCTTTAACTTCTACTTCAAAGACTCGGGTCTGAGCAGGTTCAAGATATAAATCATCTTTATAGACATAGAACAAGGACTTATTGAGGTCGTATTCTAATTCTAAACCTCCTAAATCTACGATATCCTCTCTCTTAACTTCTTGGGGCAAATAAACTTTTATAGGAACTCTCTGGGTCCTTACCTTAGAAGGGTTCACTGCCACAATCCTAAACCTAATATTGGCTGATTCCGAAAGAAAAGAAAAGAGAGAAAAAAGAGAAAACAAGAAAAAAATCTTAAAAAGCCTTCTCACTCTCTACTCTCCTCCTAAGTTATTATATATCCTCTCTCTTTTTTCACCAACCTTTTTCTTACTCTTCTCTCTCCTTAATCAGTAAGAATAGTGGAAACAACCGGTGTATCTACCCCTCCAAACTTTGCTTCAAACAAAGCCTGAAGTAATCTTACAATAGCTTCAATAGCCTCAGCCTTATTTCTTATTGCCTTTATAGTAGGAGATTCAGCTAATTTCTCTTCTAACAATTCACTAAAATCAAAACCCTCCTTAGAAGCAAGTTCATTTAACTTCTCACTCATCTCATCAATAGCCTTTATAACTTTTGCTGAAGGACCTTCTCGGGCAATTATCTCCGGTAGCTTCTCTACGGACTCCTGGAGGTTCTTCAAAGTTAAAGCAATGCTTGTACCATCATCAGCCCCTAAAGCAAGTTCCACAGCCTTTATAGCTTCTAAGGCATCTTTGGCTGCCCGTTCTGCCTCAGGAGCTGAAGCAGCTAAACCAGCCACAGTAGTAATAGACATCTCCTCTACCATACCTGAACCCATTATCCGAGCTGAAGAACGCTCCTCAGTAACTAAGTAAGTATAAGCCTTACCTACTGGAAACCTCTCATCAGCAGTAAACTTAAAGGTGTAAACTCCCGGATTAGTGGCGGACTCCTCCATCACTTCATCCTGAAGAATTACCTCGTCATCCCATCTATAGATACTAACTTTGGGCTCTAAATCAGGAAGACCCTGTACAGTCAAAGTTACAGTGTCACCAGCTAAAACGGGGTCAGGAGCAATGGTTGCCTTCCATTCAGATAACTCTACCATGCCAGAACCAGAAACCAGACCTCCAGTCAAAGACTCAGTAACTACATAAGTATAAGCCTGCCCAGCAGTAAATTTCTTATCTACAACAAAACTGTAAGTAAACACACCTTCAGCAGTTTTTATAAGAGGCTGGTTAACAATCAAAGGCTTATTGTCCCAACTGTAGATATTAAGTATAGGCTGAGTAGGCTGAGAGTCCTCCTCAGGAGTCTCAGGGTTATCATACTCTAAGGGGCCTTGAACAGTAATAGTAACAGTAGAATTTACTTTGGCTGGGTCAGGAGCAACCGTTGCTGACCAGGAAAACTTCTTAGCGGTCTTATAAAGTTCTTGACCTGCCTTAACTGCCTGCTCAGCGCCTAACTGTAAATCAGAAATTGCCTCTTGAGTGGTCTCCTCAAATTCCTGCAAAGACTGCTCAATCATACCTACCATACCACCTTCAGCAATAACCTCTTCAGGAGTTTTTTCAGTACCTACCATAATCTCAGTTATAGTATCAGTCTGCTCCTGAAGAGTCTGCTGAAGTTCAGTATTAACCTCGGATATTGGTTTATCTAAGACTGTATTTACAGTATCCTGAACTTCCTGAAGTTTTTCCTCCTCAGTAATAGTAAAAGAATCCGGGGTCTTAAAGTGAGCTCCGGAAGCGTTAGTAATATCGGTAATTATCGTATAAACCTTCCCTGCCTGCAATAGATTATCTTCAGGATCAGGGGGATTCTCTGCGACCCCTTGGGGGTCAACTACCCACTCAGAATGAAAGAATCCTGCTGAATCGGGAGAAGTATCAGTTAACTGCTGAACTAAACTTCCATCTGTAGGGTCATAGATATAGACATCAGCCTGAACACCACCAGTAACTACAAAACCGTCTCTCTCCAGCCAGCTACTTACAGAAAGAGTCTCTGTCTCAGGATCATAAGCAAAGTCTGAATAGGCTCTCCAAATATGAATTGCGGTTGTCTCCATAAAGATTACCTCATTTTCTGTCCCGGCTAAAGGGTCGTCTTTATTTAACAAGAAACTCACCTGCTTATCACCATAGCCAGTCTTTGACCAAGTAGCAGTCCAGAAGCCATAAGGAAGTTGAGCTGTTACTGGAGAGCCTAAGGGCTGACCAGAAACCTGAGGGTCTTCAGAGGTCTGCCAAACATCTCCTTTATTAGAAGAAGCGTCCACACTCAATTGAGCTAAATGCTCATTAGTTAATAAATCCCTTAGTTCGAAAATAACTGTATAGTAGTTAATAGTAAAGCTACCATCAGAAATATCATTTACGGTGACATCTCGGACATCAGAGACTCT
>Ga0164310_10000376_pt1 | contig 23357 bp, 27 predicted proteins | sample GuaBasSedimGuay1_FD_121795 | JGI IMG/M metagenome (GOLD analysis project Ga0164310, IMG submission 121795) | Subseafloor sediment microbial communities from Guaymas Basin, Gulf of California, Mexico - Guay1, Core 4569-9, 0-3 cm | ecosystem: Environmental > Aquatic > Marine > Hydrothermal vents... | reverse complement strand
GGTGAGCGGGTATCCGAGACACCGGATGCATATTCTCAACAGTCGATTCAGAACAGACTATGGTCCTATTGAGGAAGATTGCCCTTGCTACACCTGCTCCAATTTTTCACGTGCTTATCTGCGCCACCTTTTTGCAGCTAAAGAACCAAGTGCAATGATGCTCGCCACCATTCATAACCTCTCTTTCATTGAAAGGCTCATGGGCGAGATCCGCTCGGCCATAGCGCACGGCTCTTTCCAGGACCTTATGGATATGTGGACCTGCCAAGAAACATAACTTTGGTTCTTGACAACTGGGATTTGGTCTTGTAAATTCGCCGAGATTTTTTCAGGAATAAGGCAATGAGGTCTGCCTGAACCGCCCCATCCAACATACTACTAGGGGCTGATGACTTCTGCATGGAAAACAGGCAGGAGTCCGGGCAGAATTTACAGGAATAGGCCCGGCATTAGCTTGCCGGGTTTTTTTGTTATAAAGGCTGGAAAATATAGGAGGTAAGTTATCCGTGGCCTTCAGCATAGCTCTCATTATTATCCTGGGATTGTGCGCTGACTATCTTTTTCGAAAAATGAAGCTTCCCGGACTCGTGGGAATGCTCATTGTGGGAATCTTGGTAGGGCCTTATGTATTTGACTTCTTGTCTCCTGAGATGATGCATGTCTCGGGGGATTTCAGAAAGATCGCCCTCATAGTCATTCTTCTGAGAGCTGGCTTCGAACTCCGACGCGACACATTGCACCGTGTGGGCCGAGCTGCTTTATTCATGAGCGCCATTCCTGCAGTTTTTGAAATTTTTGGAGTGACATTCCTAGCCAACAGATGGCTGGGAATGTCTTACCTTGACGCAGCCCTAATGGGATCCATCCTGGGTGCTGTGTCGCCTGCGGTTGTAGTTCCCTTGATGATAGATTTCATGGATCGAGGTCGTGGCGCCAAGAAAGGAATCCCAACCCTCATATTGGGAGCTTCTTCTATTGATGACGTGTTCGTAATTGTAATATTCAGCATTCTCCTTAGTGCTTATGGCAGCGAAGAAATCCACCTCGTCAAAAAGCTCCTAGAAATCCCGGTATCCATAGGATTAGGGATTATTGTTGGGCTCATACCGGGGTATTTTCTTTACAGGCTTTTTGAGGCTAGGGACTGGCGCCCCCCAAAACGAACTCTCATCGTCCTAGGAATTGCGATTCTTCTGACCAGACTTGAAGAAGTGCTCCAAGGCACCGTGCCAATAGCAAGCCTCCTCGGCGTAATGGCCCTTGGGTTTATCATTCTGGAGAAGTCTGAACCTATAGCCCACATCATATCCCAAAAGTTGAAAAAATTGTGGGTCTTTGCGGAGTTATTGCTTTTTGTACTAGTTGGGGCTCAGGTAAACATTCACGTGGCATGGCAAGCAGGGCTGGCCGGGGCTGCTGTAATATTCGGTGGGCTGGTTTTCCGAAGTATTGGAACGTACCTCTCTTTAATAGGAACTCCCCTCAATTTGAAAGAAAAGCTGTTTTGCGTGGTCGCATATATCCCAAAAGCCACTGTGCAGGCGGCCATTGGCGCGGTCCCACTGGCCGCAGGTGTACCTTCCGGAGAGCTCATTTTAGCCATGGCGGTACTTTCCATTTTGCTTACTGCCCCACCAGGGGCAATCGCTATCATGGTTATGGGTGAGCGCATATTGGACTACGGGGAAAAGTCTCCGTACAAATTCAAGGAGTTGAGAGACCAATTTGGTTTGCCTCGAGTTGGCGAGAGGGTCCGAAGCAAGAAATATGGAACTGTATGGAAGGTAATTGAAGAAAGAGAGGTATGGGTCAACTCTAAGTCTGACGGCTCCGGGGGCCGCTTGATACCCGCCATTCATATAAGATACTGGCGAGAGGATACCTCCAACGGCCCTGGAACCGGAAAGACCCTTTCATTTCGCTATAGCGTAGAAGATCCCAATTTCGATGAGCACTGGGAGATCTTGTTCGACTGGTAGCGCCTTATAAGCCAGGTGTGGGCAAATAGTCGAGTCTTACGTTTTGAAGGGCATGAAAGATATTGCCCTTGATCTTCTTGTTGGATCGATATAACCCATGGAGCAGATTCTTTATTTGTCGCCTCGTGGATGAAACTGCAGTGGGGCACCCTGGATCTATCTGGGGCCAGTGCATTTCCTTTGCATACCGGTGAATAAGAGATTCATCAACTAAATAAAAGGGCCTCACTATCTTGATTCTACCGCCGAAAAACTCCTGAACCGGCAGAAGCGTACTGATGGAAGCGCCGTAAAAGACATTCAAAAAGAAAGTCTCTATGAGATCGTCCTTGTGATGGCCCATGGCGATCTTGGTTATACCCAACTCCCTTGCCAACTCAAACAGACACTTTTTCCTGAGCCTAGAGCAAAGGAAACATGGATTCTCGCGGTTCTCTGGCCCGTGTGCCTTCAGGCCTATGTCAGTCTTGACAATCTTATATGAAAATCCATGGGTCTTGAAGAATTCTTCCATTGGCCCGGCAGTATCCACACCGAACCCCAGATCCACGTGCACCGCGGTTATTTCATAAGATATGGGGACACGTTTTAGGCGCTCCCTAAGAAGCCACAGGAGGGCAAGACTATCCTTACCACCTGATACACCCACTAATACGTGCTCACCATCGCGTATCATATTGTGGGAATGGATGGCCTTCCCCATCAAGTGCCGTATGCGCTTTGCCGCATAGCTCATGCGTAAAAACGTTCCCCAAAAATCTTAGTGCCTATCCTAACCATATTAGCCCCTTCCTCAAGGGCCACCTTATAGGAATTGGACATACCCATAGAAAGGTATCGCATCTCAACCCCAGGGATATCCAGTTCCTTTATTTCTTCAAAGATCTTTCTTGTCTTCTGAAAATAGGGTCTGGCATCCTCAGGATCACCGGTAAACGGGCCCATGGTCATAAGGCCCATAATCTTCAGGTGTTCGAGTCCTGATATATCTTTGACCAGGGAAATGACCTCCCCAGGCATCACGCCTGCCTTTTGAGGCTCTTCTCCGCTATTTACCTCAATCAAGATCTCCATCATCCTGCCTTCTTTGGCGCACGCCTTATCCAGGGCACGGGCCAGTTTCATGGAATCCACTGTCTCGACCATATCAAAGATCTTCACGGCCTTCTTTGCCTTATTGGACTGGAGATGCCCTATCATATGCCATTTCGCCCTGTTTCCAATAACCTGGTAGGCCCTTTCTGCTTCCTGAACATAATTCTCCCCCACGATCTCGAGGCCAGCCTCAATGGCCTCAAGTATTTCCTCAGGTGTTCGGGTCTTGGCCGCTCCCACCAGCTTGACACCTTCAGGGAGCTCACTCAGGATTTTTCTTATGTTTTCCTTGATCTCCATTTTTCCCTCCAAAATGACGCATGGGATTACACCTTTATTCCTGCTTGCCATGTATACCATTGAAAAGCTAAAGTGTCATCAAAAGGAAAGGAATTTTTGAGACCAGGCAACTACTCTCTGAAGGAGGAAGATTACAAAAATGGATGAGTATAAAGAACCACATTTTGCCAAGAAACACCCGGCGGACCGCAAGCCAAAAGAGGAAGTCATCGCGGCAATCAGGGAAAAATCGTTGGATAATGAAATGCCCTGTGCCGTAGCCTTTGATATTGCAGCGCAGCTCAAAGTCGAGCCATCTGAAGTGGGGTTTGCAGCGGATTACTTGGAGCTACGCCTAGTAAAGTGCCAGCTTGGGCTCTTTGGCTATAAGCCCCAAAAGAGTATAGTAAAACCTTCGGAAAATGTTCCCCCACTCCTCGAGCAGGCGATCAGAGAGCAATTGGTAGATGGTAGGCTTCCCTGCAAGCATGCCTGGGCCATAGCATCCAAGCTGGGGCTGAGGAAGATGGAGGTCTCCTCTGCCTGCGAAACCTTGGGCATAAAAATTACAGCCTGCCAATTAGGTGCATTCTAAGGGGAATCAGAAAGGTCATGAACAAAAAAAGCCGCCATTTCTTCCACTAAGAAAATGGGGAAATGGCGGCTTGGATCAGTTAACAGCTACAAGAGCTCCCGCAGGCCGCTCCCATAACCATATTGGATTGGATGGAAAATCCAGAACCAAAGGGGGAGTCAACAAAGTCTACCTTAATGGGCTTTATCTGTTCGAACAATCCCTTGTCAATCACATAGGTAATGCCTCTATCATCAAATACTGCGTCATTGTCTCGTTGCTCATCCAGAGCCATGCCCAAAGAGGGCCCAGCTCACCCACCTTGGGAGAGCATGATGCGAATGGGAGGAATTTCTTCCTTGTCCTTTAGAAATTCTTTAATCATATTACTTGCCTTCTCTGTTACCTCAAACATCACAACCTCCTGTATTTTCCTAAACGGGCGTTTGCGTCTTAATCTATACACGATTTGCGGCCTGTCAACCCTGCCTGCCCACTGTAGGCAGGAAGCCGGAGTTAAAAAGGTTCCTCTTCAAGTCTCTGGTGTAACCAAATCAGGACCTTATCAAATTCTTGCCTTAATTCGGCCATAGCCTTTCCCCTATGGCTCACTCGGTTCTTGTCCTCCGCCGACATCTCTGCAAAGGTCTTCCCTAAAGGAGGGTAATAAAAAAGGGGATCATAGCCAAACCCATTGTTTCCTCTCATTTCTTCTGCTATCAGTCCATCGCAGGTCCCTTCATAAATAAGAGCCGGCCCTCTGGGCACTGCAATAGCAATAACACACACAAAAGAGGCCTCCCGGTTCCGGATCCCTTTCATGGCCTCCAAGAGTTTACGATTATTGGCAGCATCATCAGCATGATCTCCCGCATATCTTGCCGAGTACACCCCGGGTAACCCTCCAAGGGCCTTTACAACCAAGCCTGAATCATCGGCCAATGCTGGAAGACCCAAAATCCTGGCCGTGAATCGAGCCTTTTTTACCGCATTGTCTTCAAAGGTCTGTCCATCCTCTTCTATCTCAGGGAGAGGCCCAAAATCATCCAGGCTCTTTATTTCAATGTCAAAATCCTTCAGGAGACTCTTGAACTCTAGAATCTTTCCCTGGTTTCTAGTAGCGATCACCAAGGGTCTGTCTAATCCCATAGAATATTCTCACTTATCCCAAAAAGATAATCTCCACCCGTAAAAAATGCCACGAATAACAACTCGTGGCCTCTTATTATCAATTGGTTTTTAAAATATTTTATATTAAAATGCTCATAAAAGCAATCCTAAATTTTGATCCTCTCTCTTTTTTCCATTTCCTGTCCCATTTCCTTTTGTAGCTGCTCAAAACCAGGCTTTCCCAATAGGGCAAACATAGCGCGTTTGTATGCTTCTACCCCAGGCTGGGTAAATGGATTATGCCCCATCAGATACCCGCTGATGGCCACAGAACGCTCCATCATATAATAAAGCTGGCCTAGGACATATGCGTTCCTGTGTGGGACTTCCACAATTATGCAGGGAACCCCCCCCTTGTAATGCGCATAGGCAGGGCCTTCAATAATTTTCCTATTGACATGCCCCATATCAAGGCCATTGTTAGGCAAAAAGTTCAATCCATCCAGATCTTCTTCATCCCAGGGGATCTCCATATGGCTGTCATGGGCCTGCAAGAACAAAAAGGTCTCAAGGATATTTCTCTCTCCCTCTTGAACCATCTGGCCGTTGGCATGAAGCTTTTCTGAATAAAGTGACGGAGACACCCACATGCCATGCCCTTCATGCCCCTCGCTTTCAGGAAAGAGCTGCTCCATCCATCGGGCCACCCCGTAGAGGGCGGAAGAATTTGTGGCCACGACCTCGATCTTCTTTCCTTTCATCCAGGCAAGGTATCGGGCTGCTGCATGAACAAGGCAGGGATTCTCCCAGAACTCGTCTTGCACGCACCGTGACCTCATGGCCCTAAATCCTTCCACAAACTCCTCAATGTCAATCCCGGCCACGGCCAAGCCCACGAGTCCCACGTCTGAAAGCACGGAAAACCTCCCCCCGATATCATCCGGCACCACAAACGTGGTATAGCCCTTTTGCTCTGCCAATTTTCTCAAAGCACCCTTTGATTTATCCGTAGTCACGATGATAAGTTCCTTGGTTTCTTCGCCCCAGTTTTCCTCCAGTAAGCGCCGCATAATCCTAAAGGCAATAGCTGTCTCAGTGGTTGTTCCGGACTTTGAAATGACGTTCAACCCCACCTTCTTGCCTTCAAGCATGTCAAGGGTATCTCGAAAATAATCTGGATCCATGTTCTGCCCAAGAAAGTAAACCTCAGGAACTCCTCCCCTCTTGTCCCTGTCTAGCTGATTAAAGCAGTGGTGACTCAGGGCGCGAAAGGTCGCCTCAATACCAAGATAAGAGCCCCCTATCCCAAGAGAAACATAGGCGTCTATCCTGGCAGCCAGTGTATGGGCTGTATCGGTTATTCTCTGGAGATGTTCTTGGGTGATACGAACGGGCAGATCCTGCCACCCGGTCATGGCAATGCCCTTGTCAAAGATATCCCCCTTATTTTCTTTCAGGTTCCTATGGGCCTCCATCACATTTGGAATCAATGAATCCAATTCCTTACGGGTGATACTATTGTTGCCGGGGGCATCAAACAAATAGGTAAGATCAAGGGTAATCTGATTGGCATTTCTAAAAGATTCGGAGCGGAAAGGGTTCCTTTCCCCAAATCCCCTCTTTTGTTGTGCCACGACTGTTCCATTTTTGCCAATTCCGGTGAGTTTAAGTCCCGCCATATCTTCCTCCTTTCCCTATATCGCCTCCTGTCACCTTAGACTTTAGACACACGATCAGGTTTTGCTTGCAAGAATAGTGACCGTGATATTAGGATGGTCTGCCAAGAAACAATAAGATGTCTTTCTGTTCCTAAAGAAAACAGGGAAATTTCATCCTGATCAGATGACAAAACGAGGAAAGTGATGGACTTGGAGGCATTTAAGAAAAAATATGAGCCAGACGTGGCCCGCATAACCATCAACGGAAAATCATTCCAATTCTTCGTCCCCAGCACCCTTGAGCCTTTCATGAATACCGAGGACCCACACCACCACTTCCCACTTTGGGCCAAAATCTGGGAGGCGTCTTTGGTGCTCGCTGAAGAGCTGGCACAATTACGTCCAGATCCCCAAAAGCAACTTCTAGAAATAGGTGCCGGTCTTGGCACAGTAGGAATCATTGCCTCATTCTTCGGCCACCAGGTCACGATCACAGAATACGATGACTATGCCCTGGCCTTTGCTCAGGCCAATGCCCATCTCAACCAGGTCTCGCCCGTATCTATCCAAAAGCTTGACTGGCATGATCCCCAATTAAAAGGCCAATTCCATCTCATATTTGGCTCGGAAATCGTATATAAAGAACAGGATTATCAGCCATTGCTCGCCTTGTTCCAGAGGTATTTAAGACCAAAATGCCATATTGTCCTGGCCGAGGGACTGCGTCGGACCTCTTTGGCCTTCTTTGGTCACATGAGCAATCACTTCCATGTGGAGGGCCGAAAAAAGGTGCTCCGTTCACAGAATAGCGAAACAACCATTCTTTTGTGCTCCATGACACCCAAGTAATATTAATCCAGAAATCAAAGACTTATAGACGGAGCTACCAGCAATCAGCTCTCAGCTCTCAGTCCATTATAGTTTAGACTCTTTAACTCCTAAGAAATAACTTTTTGGACTCAGATGCCATAAACCCTCAAGATAGGCCAACGGGATATTCCCGAAGCGAGGTATTTTAGCCCCCGTAGCCAGCCTGCCTGCTGCAGGCAGGGATGGCGAAGGGGGTAAAATCCGCAGTTAGCGAAGCCCAGGATGGCGGAGCTAACGTAGCGCCTGCCTGGCAGCAGACAGGGAGGGAATGTCGCGTTTGGCCGAGGTCTAAAACCCCTAAGAAGGCTGTTTTTTTACATAAATGACCTAAAAGTGTAGCGCCTCGGTCAGGTGCTGTATATTGAGTGCGGGTATTGTCTCAGCCCCGTGCAAGCAGGGGAGTAATACCCTGGCCCAGCACGAGCAAATCCGAGACTAAATTCACTATCCCCCAGATGGAGTCTGCGGCCAAGTGACTCTCAATGGACCGATCGAACAGCACGGCCAAGTTAGCTGAAAACTCCTCGTTCCCTTCCCATAGTAAATAATAGACTGGCACCTTGGGAAAGACCTGAAACTTATAAGACACATCAGCCAGGCCCAATGGCTCACCCCCAAGTCTCTCTGCCGCCAGTACCAGACCCTTTGAATCATTTCCATACCGGCTAAGTACAGATTCGGTCTTCAACTTGTGTGGTCCTTGAAAAAAATGGGCGCACTTGAGTTCCTGAACCCCAACCATGGGACCCGCGATGCACTGGTCACACACATTCAACAAATACACCACAGCCATCAGTACTGACAAAGGATGATCCATAAGCCTCCATTGCCCATCAAGTTCCAGATACCCTTCCTGCTTGTCTGCATCTATCAAAAGGGAAGTATTGAAAAAGGGAAGAATTACTGTCCCGGATGAATGGCGCGTAGCCTGGGCCCGTTTGCAAATGTCGGTCAGGTCACTATTTGCGAGATCCTGCCAGTAGGTCTCTGGAACGGTTACCTGCTGTCCCAATGGGCTTAAGGAAGGAGGAGGTGCTTGTCTACGTCGCTCTTGCATATTCAAGTAAGCATGACTGAATGGATAAGGTCCTTCTCTAAAGTGCCCACAGGGAAATTCATCACAGTCCCTTGGGCAATAGGCTATGTCCCGATCCATGGCACAGGCCAGCACAGGGCAAGGGCTCCCCAAGAGCCTTTCTTGTGCCGCTCGCTTCTTTGCTCCTTCAATACTTTTCCCTGAGCCACATGTGGAGCACTCTCCCAGGAGGTTCAACCTGCACACAGAACAATCAATCCCACAAGCCCGTGTTGCCACTTAAAAGTCTACCTCACTCCTCTATTTTTAGGTCATCCACATCTGCCTCATCCAGTGGCTCTTCAACTGTATTGCGGAGCCAAGAAGAGTCGTAGCCGTCTACCGCAGTTCCTTCAACCTGTATTGTCACCTTTCCTTCATCCGATTTGTCTGCCAGATTGGCTATCGCTGGAGATGCGTTGAAGACTTGATCTCTTGTTGCCTTAAAACTCAGCCGTACTATCCTTTTGTCAGCACTTGTTGTTTCCCCTTCTCCTATTGGCCCTTTTTCTTCACTTTCTAGCCGAGCTCTATGGCGAACACAGCCTCTGTGAGTACACCCGCTTCCACATCAGGGTGGAGCTTCACCAGATCAGTCCAAGGGGGAAGAGTATGTGTACTCAAATCCCTCCCTCATTCCTTCAGAAGCTCAGGATGTTTCTTCTTCAACCAACCCAACACATCCATTTTGAAATCCTTGACAAATGAAATAATTTCCTCTGCTTCGGCCTCTGTAACACCACCAACATAGTCATACTCCACAGTATTCCTTTTGATACGACAAGTATCTAGATAAATTGCATCATCTTTGCGCTCCTGTCCAAGAATCAATGGCAGTGCGTTTATTGTATAATAATGGTTTGAAACCCTTGCAGCTCTATATCCTTCAGCATAAAGCAAGATCGTACACAATTTGAGTGCTGCATTGTAGGCAATCCCGAATTTCCAGTCCGGTGATAATGCCTCATTCACCGCATCTTCTAAATCTCGTTCCACAATAGCCAACAAGTTCCCTATTTCCTGAGGACTTGTCTTGTGGGAACTAAGCCAGCCGTTTTCCTTCCATTGCTCTAAGGTCATCCTCGCTTCCCACAATAAACAGCTTAGGTGATTCCAACACACGTGCCAAGAAATGTTCCCCAGCTTTTTTCCGCTTTTCAAATTCGGATACCGTCATAACGTGAGGAGTAATTTCCCGTCCTATCTGCTCCGAAACACTCGGGAGCTTACTAGCAAGACTCCTTAAGCCAATATCACCTATAACCATCAAGTCAACATCACTGCGGGCGTTGGTATCGCCTCGGGCAAGTGAGCCAAAAATAAAGGCTACACATATGCCCTCTTTCCCTAATGTGTTTTGAAGGATCTCTACCAACCCTGATGTTTTCAAAACTATATTACGAAGGTCTATATAAATAGGATGCTCAATATTCGCCTTGTAGTATAGGCGGTTCCCGTCTTTTCTAACTATTACCAGATCAAGGCGGTGTAACTTCCTTAACTCATGGCGAATAGTACGAATGTTCATCCCCGCCCTTCGTTCTATCTCCCGGACATGCAGCTCTTGATGGGATGGCCCAAACAAAAGTCTTAAAATTTCTGCCCGCGCTTTTGAGGAAAATATTTCACTTAGCAAATTCATGATTGAATACTTGTATCCCTCAATTGAAGGCTATTATTCTTCAATATCGAAACCTTACTTGTTTAGTCCGGAAACCCATTCAATCGTAGCTCGATTAAGACCGGCCAATTTGAAAGAAGTTTCTTCAAGGCCGATTGTACTGAGTTTGTGCTTACGATTTTAGATTCACCTTTGTCTCTGCTACCCTCCAATGCGGTACCTCCCAAGGTTTGCGCCACCAGGCGCAGGCTCTCACGGTCGGCCCGGGCCTCGTCGAGGAAGCGGTTCAGATTGCGTGGCTCGTTCTCCATGAGCCACAGGATCCGGTGCAGTGAATCGATGAGCGGTGCGGGCGGGCGTACCATAGCCCACCGGGAGCCCCAGCTCCTCGTTGTTCCCCCGGCCGGTGAAGTCGACCAAACAGCACTCTCCTTTTAAACCGTATAGTCCATTTGAACCATTTATGAGCTGTTTCCAATGCCTGCCCCTTGGTATATCTGGTTTGCCGGGTTTCTGTCGGGCCTCCTTTGAGGCATTTGAGACGTTTGTGATGCGTTTCTTCGTAAGCACATAATGAGTGCCTTTGCCCGTAGTTCCTACCCTTTTCAAAACCCCTCGGTTCACGAGCATATCAAGATCCCGGCTTGCAGTGACCCTTGAAACGTCAGTAGTCTTTTGGTATTCGCTATTGGTAATTTGTGCATGTGCCTTCAAGTAGGCGACAGCTTCCTTCTGCCAGCGATTGAGTCCCATGTCACTCATAACCTTATCAGTCAGCCAATCTCGCCAGAGCGTAACCACAAACTGATCCGCCCGTTGCTCGAAATCAGGCTCCGGGAGGCCTGCTTCTCGGCATCGCTCAATCATGTCGAGCGTGCCGGTTTCAACCTTTTCGATATAATGGGCCAAATAAAGCAGCGCATCTCCTTGTACAAAGTTCTTTATGGCCCGACGTTCTTCCTGTAGTTCCTTCTGGACGCTGCTAATGAAAAGTATCCTATGGTTAGGTACCATTACGCATACCCTTCGCCTGGATGACTTACTTGTTGTATCGCTTTCGCCGGGATTCCAAAAAAACCTTACACCAATATTTTCACGCTTTGCTCTGCTTTAATGTAAAATAAGCTTTTATCTCATCAATGGAGTGTAGCTTGTGACCGGAAAGGAACTTTGACTTTATATCTCTGATCCGGTCAATACTCTTGTGTAGCCTTTCAAGGGGAATTGCACCCTGAAGCAATCTCTTACGAATCTCAAATATGGACTCTAGGACAAGGTTCTGATTCTCGCATATCAAAAGCAGATCAGCTCCTGCCTCAAAGGCATCGGCAGCAGCCCGGGGTACCGGCCACCGCTGCGTAATGGCGCCCATTTCCAGGTCGTCGGTGAGCACCAGTCCGTCAAATCCCATTTCCTGCCTTAGAAGCTGCTCCACCACGACCGGGGATAAGGTTCCTGGCAACTCAGAATCAAGGTTGGGATAAAATGCATGAGAGACCATCACCCCCGCCACACCAACTCTTATGGCATCCCTAAAGGGCAAGAGATCCACAGCCTCCATTTCTTCCATGGTCAGGGGTATGGTCAGGTCAGTCTTGTGTGGATCGCGGCCTGCCGCCCCAAGCCCTGGGAAATGTTTAGCAACAGCAATAATACCATTGTCTTGAAGCCCTTTGATAACAATTGTGCCCAACCGTGAAACCAGATCAGGATCTGACCCAAAGGTTCTTCCCTTGAGGTAGGCTTCGGGCTCCCCCCTTGGTACGTCCAGGACCGGCGCCAGATCTATATTCAGGCCCACAAGCCTCATCTCCTGGGCCGTGATCCTGGCAAATTCGTGGGTCTGACCCTCTGGATCAGGCCCCCGTCCGATTACCTCATTCCCTGGAAACACGGCAAAGGGCTCCTTCAGCCTGGCAACCGGTCCACCCTCCTGGTCTACAGCCAGAAACAAAGGTACTCCTTGGGCATCCAAGGATATTTTTTGAAGCTCGCTACAAAGCTGGGCAACCTGAAGCGGGTCCTGAATGTTTCGCGCGAATAGGATAACACCTCCAAGGCCCATATCATTTATCAGGCGCCTTGTACGGTCATCCAAGTCAGGTCCAGGCATACCAGCCATAAAACACTGGCCAATCTTTGCATCCAGTTCTGATAACTCAAGTGTAGACTGCATGGCTCACTTACCCAGGCCAAAAGCCCTTAGCTAATAGCATTCAGCCATCAAGAAACACATTCAAAGCGGTAACCTAGTACAGAGTACCCGTATAGGTTGTCAATCGCCAATACCTGAGATTATTGACATCAGTTCATATTGATGCCATCGTAAAAGCCAAGATTCACCCCCATTTTTACCGTCTGTACCGGGGAAGGGAAAAAGATGGTGAAAAACCCATATCACTATGACGTATTATTATAAGAAAGTAAAGAACATGGACGCTATCCCATGAAGGCCATGATTCTTGCAGCGGGCTTTGGCACCCGGCTAGGCCCCTTAACAGAAAAAAGGCCCAAGGCCCTTATGCCCATCGCAAACATCCCCGTAATAGACCGGGTTATCGCCTACCTCGCCTCACACGGGGTCAAAGAAATCGTCATCAACGCCCACCACCATGCTGACCAGATGCTTGCACACTTTTCCAAGGCACAAAAGGCCAATATTCCCATTCACCTGGTGGTAGAAAAGGAAATCCTGGGTACAGGTGGGGGAATCAAGAATGTAGAGGACTTTTTTGACAAAGAACCGTTTATTGTGATCAACGCCGACATCCTTACTGATATTAATCTTGCTCGGCCACTTGAAATCCATCAAGGACACGGCCATTTGGCCACCTTGATCCTGCACGACTGCCCACCTTTTAATCAAGTACGGGTAGATGAAGACAGAGGTATCGTGGGCTTTGAAAAAAGGCCCACACCAGGGCTTCTTGCCTTTACAGGTATTCACATCCTCTCAAAAAGGATTTTGGACTATATACCCAAAGACACATTCTCAAATATCATCTATGTGTATCGGAATGTCATTCAACACAGCGGCATAATCAACTATTATCTGAGCGAAGGCCATTACTGGAGGGATGTGGGGACCATCAAAAGCTATATTCAGGCCAACAAAGAGCAACTTGCAGACCAACATTTTCTCCTGTCACCAAATGCGAGTATCCATCCCTCTGCCAAACTGGATGGATGGGCAGTCGTGGGGGCTAGTACCCATGTGGGCAAGGAGGCTTTTATCAAGGACTCAATCCTGTGGGGGGGAATACAGATAGGACCTAATGCACACGTCATCGGCAGTATAGTAACCCAGGATATTGGGGAAAAGAAGGTGGTGAAAAATCAGGTGGTCTAAATGGCGTTGATACTGTCCGCCCATCCAAGGGCCTCCAAGTAAAGCTCCGGGACCTTTTCTTCCTCCACACCGAGCTTTCGAGTAGCATCTGCAAAGCCTTGCCAATCTCCTGTCTCATAGCTGACAGCAATACGTAAAAAATCCGCCAAGGTCCCTTCCCCGGCAATAAGTGCCCTCTTTATGGACTCAGTAAGGGGCAGTTTATTCATCAGGGATTCCATCTCTTGGTCCATAATTGCGTCTATCAAAGAAAACAGGCCCAAAGTGAAAAGCTCTGCCCCATTTATATCTTCTCCGCTGTGTCTTCCCAGCAGTTCACACAGTCGCGCCCTTATAATAGAGGTCCTTACCAATTCCTCTGGCTTATCAGAGGCGAGCTTGGCCATTACAATAAGGGAGATGAACCTTCTCATCCCCACTTCACCTAATAATATGATGGCCTGCTTAATGGAAGAAATTTCATGGACACGCCTGAAAAATGAAGAATTGATGTAGCGCATCAGCTTATAAGAAATGGACACATCCCTGAGTATCAATTTTTCCAGTTCCTCAAATTGAAACTCGGGCTTATTTGCCTCTGCTACTAGCTGGACAAGATTAATCTTTGAAGGCGAGACATCCTTACCTGAAACAATCTGCGGCTTACTAAAAAAATAGCCCTGGAAATATTCGAAACCCATATCTGAGGCCAATTGAAATTCCTCATGGGTCTCAACCTTTTCGGCCAAAAACCTCACACCGAAAGACGACAAATTCTCCACATACTCTCTAATGGTATCCACAGGCGTGGCCCGGAAATCAATCTTTATGATATCAGCAAGAGAAATAAGTGGGTCCCATCCTGAAGTATAGAAAAAATCATCCAAGGCGATTCCATACCCGCCTTGCGATATCTCTTTGCAGGCTTCAACTACCTCTTGATGCGGTTTCACATCTTCTAAGACCTCTACCACAAGAACATCCTTTGGAAAGAGCGTTGGCACCTTTTTGATCAAGAGGTCTTCGGTAAAATTGACAAAGGCCTTTTTGCCTCCCACTATCTGCTCTATACCAATATTAAAGAAGCTGTTTGAAAGCAGCTTTGAGGTGGCTGTGTCACCGTCAATAGGAGGAAAGGCGTTTGTGGTCCCGCCTCGGAATAAGAGCTCGTACCCGTAAATCTTCTTATTCTTATTGAAGATCGGCTGCCGGGCTACGTAGATCTCCATTGAATACCCCCATCAAAAATCCTTTGTGCCTCCCAAAACCACATATTTCTCCAGACCTCCGCTCTTGTCACAAAGAGCCCGAAACACAATGATGAACTACTCAAGGCTCATATCGGCAAGAAATTCCTTTACCTTTACCAATGGTCCTTGAAACATATCTATTATTAAGGAATGCAAATATCAGGTATGGAAAAGAAAATAAAATAGCAACAAGCCGTATCCTGCCATTCTAGGGAGATCATCAGCTTATAATGTGGTCAAATCCTGGAAATTTTTCCCTTAAGTAGTCAAGAATCCTCTGGAGGAAACGGCTTCTCACCCTCACCCGTAGATACAGATCCCCGGGCTCACCACCATCTCTACCCTTTCCCCCTAGTCCCTTGAGTCTGATTTTTTGCCCGCTTTTGATCCCTGGTGGAACAGAGACCACAAACTCCCTTTTCTCACCCCGATTGACGTATCGAAATTTTCCGCCCCTAGCGGCCAGTTCAGGTGAAATTGTAATTATATCATAAAGGTCTCTACCCTTTTCCGGGAACTGGATGCCTAACTTTTTTCTCAATATCCACTTGAACACCCTTCCCGTGATTCCAATTCCAGGATACGAAGGTGTCTCACCCGCTCTCGGGTTAAACTCCCCAGATCTTCGGAATTCAAAAATTCGATACCCAGGGCCGTACGTTTCCCGGAAAATTTCATCAAAGCCCCTAAAGCCAAACATCCTGCTCAGTTCCTCAAAGATCTGTCCAATGTCTGAGCCCCTGAAAATATCTTCATCTGTATATTGGCCCCGGAATTGCTCGTAAGCGGCATTTCCATAACTTTCCCTGAAGCTGTCATAATGACGCCTCTTCTCAGGATCTGAAAGGACCGCATAGGCTTCGTTGATTTCTTTCATCTTGGCTGCGGCCTGGGGATTATCGCGGTTGCGGTCTGGATGATATTTTAGGGCCATTTTGCGATATGCCTCTTTAATTTCCTTGATAGAGGCATCCCTATTTACCCCTAAAATCTCATAATAATCTCTTGTTACCATAAAATCGGCCTTGATCCTGACACAGGATTTGCTTTATCTCTTAGTTGAGAGATTAAACAAAAGTTAAGCTCAATACACATGAAAGGCAAGCTCCCTTGGCTCAAAACCACGAAAAAATCGAGCGCGCCGTCTTTCTGTTTGTCCGGCGTTTCCTTAAACAGCAGGATTGCAGGACCTCCCAAGTCCACATGGAACCCGTGACCCCGGATGGCTCCATGCGAATGTTCTGGAGGATTTTGGTGCCCGGCTTTGACAAAAGCCTTATTGCAATGGCTAATCCTCCGCGGAATGCTTGGCTCAAAAACGAAAACCGGGCCTTTCTCATGATCGGGCAGCATTTACTCAATAAGGGGGTTTCAGTACCTGAAATCCTTTGTTTTGATCTCGCGAGAGGTTTCTTTCTCATGAAAGATCTGGGTAAACAAAACCTCCAGATGTTTGTAAAAAGATCTACCGACCCCCTTCCCGTCTATTTGACAATTGTAGAAGAGCTTCTGCGTCTGCAGGTGGACGGCAGGCAAGGGTTTGATACGACTTGGTGCTGTCAAACCGCTGTGTATGATCAACATGTCATGCGTAAATACGAGTCGGAGTACTTTAAAGATGCCTTCCTAGGCCTCTACCTCGGGCTCAAAAAGGACTGGAAGGAATTGAAGCAGGATTTTGATCATTTGGTGGAACTTGCATCCCAGGCAAACGCCAATTTCTTCATGCACCGGGACTTTCAGTCCAGAAATATTATGGTTTCGGGCAGCCAACTCGGAATCTTGGACTGGCAGGGAGGCCGCCTTGGTCCCTTGGCATACGACCTTGCTTCCTTGCTCATCGATCCATACACAACTCTGCCAGGTTCACTGCGCGACCTAATTTACGATGAATACGTAAAACTTGTGGGGCGCCTTAACCCTCATTGGGCAGAGGATATAAAACGGCATTTCTTGTATATCGCCATCCAAAGAAATCTTCAGATCCTGGGGGCATTTGGCTTCCTGACCAAAAAACAACACAAGAAGGGTTTTGAACAATACATTCCCCCTGCAGTAAAGGGCCTTTTGCGGTTACTTGAGATTAGCGCAGACAGGTATTTAATAAATCTAAAGAGTTTAGCCCAGGATCTAGTAGGTGGTATTTCCTAGAACCGGTATACATAATAGGCAAGATCCGGGAAAGAGTTTGTGGTTTGCTATTGACAGGCCATAGTGAATCTTCCATACTTTGATCCGCATAGGTCCTTTTACAGCGGATTCACAATACCAAGGATAAGTATGGACCAGAAAAAACGCTCCTTTGAACCCGGTGAGTTTGTTGCCCTTTTTACAGGCCAAATGGGTATGGTTTTGTCTGAGGAAATGTATCAGGCGGCCATAAAGGCGCTAAAGCAAGGACACAAGCCGGGTAGGTACTTCGCACCTGGGTGTTGCCAACACCCAGACTATATCATTCAGGTGCCCGTGATCTTCGAGGACGGCACCTATGACGTAATGCGGGCCATGAACCTGAAAAGACCCACTAATGTACCAGAAGAAAAGAAGAAAAAGATTGAGTCGATTATCTCTCGAAATAAACTTTCATGATCACTGAAAGGAGGCATGGCATGGAAGAGTGCATCTTTTGCAAGATTGTTAAGGGAGAAATCCCCTGCTACAAGGTCTATGAGGATGATCATGTCTTGGCCTTTGAGGACATAAATCCAATCGCGCTTGGCCACACATTGATCATCCCAAAGAGACATGCGGAAAATCTCTATGAAATACCGGATGAAGACCTTGTGGCCATACACCTTGCTGCCAAAAAGATCATCCGTGCCATGAGAGAAGCACTGGAGCCCACAGGTGTGGCATGTCTCCAATTGAATGGAAAAGGGGCGAACCAGGTAGTCATGCATTACCACTTCCACCTTGTGCCAAGGCATGCCGGAGATCCTGAACTGCCTATAACCACATGGGAGTTGAAGCCGGGTGATAAGGATGCCATAGAAGAAACAGCAAAAAAAATAGCCGCTGCGATCAAATCCTAGAAAGAAGACGCAACGGCTATAGTTCATTCAGAAAGTCCGGCAAGCCCTGTAGCGGGCTTGCCTTTTATTCAACGAGCTCCACATTCCAGTAGAGATAATCTCGCCAGGACTGGGGCACCTCCCTGAACCCGATTGTTATTCTAAGGGCAGGGATCCAGGTAGGCTTTACCGGCTTCCTTATCAATTTCATTCCTGCTTCTGCCGGTGTTCGGCCTCCTTTGCGCCTGTTGCAATCTACACAACAGGTGACAATATTCTCCCACTCGGTTTTGCCTCCACGAGACCGAGGAATCACATGGTCATAGGTGAGTTCCTCAGAGGAAAACCTCTGGCCGCAATACTGACATTTGTATTTGTCCCTGGCATAAATATTCTGCCGCGAGAACTTGACAGGACTCTTGGGCCGCTTGACCATCCTAAGAAGGCGCACCACAGAGGGTAAACGTATGGTAAAGCTCACCGACCGGATCTCCCGGCTGTACTCCTCCAGGACCTCCACCTTGCCAAGCAAAAGAAGTGTTATGGCCTTTTTCCAATTGATGATCCTTAGAGGTTCGTACGTGATATTTAGCAGAAGTACATGCTCCATAACTTCAGTTCAAAGACTCGTTTGATATTGTTGCCCAAGTTCCTCGGCCCAAAAGGCCTCCTGTCCTCCCGATTTTGAAGCAATTTAACCCAAAACGAATAAAATTACAAGGATAAAAATGAATTACTGTTTTTATCCTCAGGTTCCCTTCTATGTTGACACCCATACACCCAAGGCTTTATAAGGGATTTGGAGCTACTACACCCAAAACCCCAACAAGGAACGCTGTCATGATTGTCCTTGGCATTTATGGGAGTCCCAGGAAGGGCGGAAATAGTGACCAGCTCTTGGATAGAGCACTCAAGGGAGTCGCCGCCTCAGGCGCAGAGGTAAAAAAGATATACGCAAGGCATATAAAAATCTCAGGTTGTCTGGAGTGCGGAGGATGTGATCAAACGGGTATCTGCGTCCAGAAAGACGATATGAGTCAGATTTACCCCTTGTTGGAAGAGTCTAATGTCATTATCTTGGCCACTCCCATCTTTTTCTACAGCCCACCTGCCCAGATAAAGGCCATCATAGACCGGGCCCAGGCCTGCTGGGCAAAACGGTTCCTCACTAAGCCTCCTGAAGCACGAAAAAGACACGACAGCGGCATCGGTTACCTCATTGCAATAGGGGCCACTAAGGGGAAAAAGCTTTTTGACTGTACAAAACTGGTGGCTAAATACTTCTTCGACGCCCTTGATATGGCCTATGGTGGGGATCTTCTGATTAGGGGCGTGGAAAAAAAGTCAGACATCCTAAAACGCTCAGACGCCCTCGATGCAGCTTACGAACTGGGCAAAAAGGCCGCCCGTGCAGAACAGGTAGGCTCTACTTTACTCTGAAAAGATGGCCCGAACATTTTCCCGTATTTTCCAGAACCCGGCTCGGGCAAAGGCGGTCTTACCAAAAAGTTTATCAAATTCCTCTTCACTGCTCCTTAAAAGATCCTGTGCAGGTGGAAGTATAACCTCTTTTCTTCCCTTGTCCTCATTAAAAGGACACACCTCCTGGCATACATCACAACCAAAAAAACAGTGTCCCATGGCCTTGGCTACCTTGTCATTCAACAGACCCTTGTATTCAATGGTCAAGTAAGATAAGCAGCGTCGTGCATCGTGGAGATAGGGAGCCTCAAGTGCACCTGTGGGACAGGCTTCTATACAGCGTGTACAATCGCCACACTGGCTTTCCAAGGGAACAACCGGCAAGAATGGAATTTCAGCGGTTGTCAGGATCTCAGCAAGAAAAACATAGGAACCATGCCCGGGAATAATCAACATAGTATTCTTCCCTATAAACCCCAAGCCACCGGCATAAGCAAAGCTTCGTTCCAGGATAGGGGCCGAGTCTATACAGACCCTGTGTCTGGAGCCTGGAAAAAGTTCTGAAATATGCTGGGCAAAAATCTTACACAGGCGCCTCAGTCTATCATGATAATCTAAGGCCAGGCCCTCGGTATATCTTGCTGCCCTTAGCCCATCGGGAGTCACTGGAATAGTTGCGGAATAGGGGAATGCCAAGCTGATAACTGTTTTGCATCCCTTTAAAAGTCTGCTAGGATTTTCCCTAAGCTCTGTTCGCCTGGCGATCCAGTCCATATCGCCATATCGCTTTCCTGAGATCCAAGCGACAAATGCATCAAAAAAGGGAGGGATTTCGGGCAAGGAAAAACCGATGCGAATAAATCCAAGAGATGCGGCCTTCTTTCTCAAAGCCAGGACTGTTTCTTGTTCATGACCTCCAAGGCCCTCTATATTAGAGTTCATATGGCGTTAGACTTTCCCAGCCATCCTTGGTGACAAGTATGGTTTGCTCAAACTGGGCAGAGAGTGATCCATCAGCTGTTACTGCGGTCCAATTGTCTTCCAAAATCTTCAGATGCCGTTGTCCAAGATTAATCATTGGTTCGACAGTAAAGACCATCCCAGGGATAAGTACGATACCCTCACCCTTCCGTCCGTAATGAGGGACCTGAGGTGGTTCATGGAATTTGAATCCCACACCATGGCCTACAAATTCCCTTACCACGGAACACCCTTGTGCCTCTGCATAGGTCTGTATAGCCCAGCCAATATCACCGATGGTGTTGCCAGGGCGTACCTGTGCTATTCCCCTTTTAAGACTTTCTTTTGCTACGGCAACAATTTTTCTGGCATCTTCACCAGGAGAGCCCACAAAAAAGGTCTTACTGGCATCTGCGTAATACCCATTAAGAATGGGCGTCACATCCACATTTACGATATCGCCCTCTTGCAGGAGCCGGTCTCCCGGAATACCATGACAGATCACCTCGTTGACAGAAACACAGACGCTTTTAGGGAATCCTTTGTAGTTTAAGGGGGCTGGAACAGCCCCTTGTTCAATGGTAAAATCGTACACCAGGCGATCGATATCCTTGGTGGCCATCCCAGGCCTTATATTGGATTCCACCAAATCCAATGTCTTTAAGGCCACAATTCCTGCCCTTTTTATGGCCTCAATGTCCTTCTTGCGCTTTAATCGAATGCCGTACTTTCTCAAATAGACCTCTTCTAGATTATTTACCTTTATATTGTCTTTTCCAAGACAGCACTTCTTGTACTTGAGGCCACTACCACAAGGACAAGGATCATTTCTTCCAATTTTGGTGATGTTTTTCTCCCGGAGCACTATTTTTCGCCTCCCTTTGCCTGACCTGAGATCAAGACCTCCGCGCATAGTTGACCAATTCTCCCAAGCCTTTAAAGTCTTCCTCACCATAACAAAATCTATTTCCCAAATCAAACTCCCCGTATTCTCGCATGAGAATAGAGGTCAATACTCTTTTAAAGTCCATCTGCATAAAACAGTTGATCAAGAAATGAAGAGCGGGTATGAAGGTGTTCGAAAGATAAGGCTCCAAATATAACCCACAGCCATATGATCCATTAAGGGGAAGGTCTTTTAGTGATATTGTCCTCTTCAAGAAACCGCCTTATCCAATCTCCCCACGTATGGGCCTTTACAACCTACTTTGCTGAAGGCTTTCCATACACAATTATAAGAATAATATCCTCAGTCTTTTTCCGCGACATTGGGGTCAGCCTTCAAGCCATAGGCCTTACTTCTCTTTATGGTATACCTTGGGTGTTAAAATTCCTCTGGGGCCCCCACATAGATCAATATGGGACAAAAAGGCGCTGGATGCTCCTCATGCAAGGGGCTCTTGTTCTGCTTATGGGCCTCATCGCTTTTTTTTCAGCCCTATCTGGGGGAGTAAGATTCATTGCCTTGATATTGCTCGTCGGCTCATTTATAGCTGCCACCCATGATATGGCCATCGACGGATACTACATGGAGGCCCTGGATGAAAAGGGGCAGGCCAAATTCGTGGGTTACAGGGTAATGGCCTATCGTATTGCCATGATGACAGGCACAGGAATCATCATAACCATCGGCACGACAGTATCCTGGCGAGCAGCCTATATCTGCTCGGCCTCGATGCTGGCCATTCTGTTCTGCTATCACCTGATCCTGCTCCCCAAGGTAGAAACCTACAAGAGCTCTTTCAGGGAGCTTGTCCTTGCATTGCTTAACCTTAGGATCTTAATTATTTTACTGTTACTGGGCGGTTGTGTTTTGTTCTTTTTGAAGGTACTGACTCCTTACTGGAACAAGCAAATTGTTCCTCAGTTCCCAGCATTAGCAAGGATAGGATTTTCCGGATGGATTGCCGTTGGACTTTTGCTTGCACTTATCCTCCTTGGTCTTTTCAAAAACAAAGTAAAGCAGCTCCTACTAAGTGACAGGAAGACATTTTATGCCCGTGCCTTCATGGCCTTTATGGACAGGGAACGAATGGGTATAGCTCTGGCCTTTATCATACTGATGCGAGCAGGGGAGTCCATGCTGACCTCTATGGTGTCTCCATTCATGGTGGATTTGGGTATCAAGGTACATTATGGATGGATTTCAGGAGGTGTGGGGCTGCCTTTCTCTATTGTAGGTGCCATAGTAGGTGGATGGCTCATCTCACGCTATGGACTGCGGAAGACCATCTGGCCTTTTCTCATTGCCCAGAACGTTACAAATCTCATCTATATGCTCCTTGCCTTGCATCTTCAGCCGTATGTGGCTGTGAACACCGGTGCAAATGTGGTCACACCCATTGGTACGTGTAATATCTTGATGGTGGCCTCGGTCCATGCCTTTGATCAGTTCGCCGGCGGCTTGGGCACCTCTATTCTGATTACCTACCTCATGCGAACCTGTCTAAAAGAGTTCAAGGCTGCCCACTTTGCCATTGGCTCCGGCCTTATGAACATTAGTGGTGTACTGGCTGGGGCAAGCAGTGGTTTCCTGGCAGCATGGTTAGGCTATGGGGCCTTTTTTGGGATCAGCTTTCTTGCCTCAATTCCGGGGATGGGCCTCATCTTTTTCATTCCATTTCTGAATGCAGAGCTAGGTCCGGGAAATACCCGCTAGAGACCCTCCGGCCTCCCGGTGTCTTATTTGCTTACCATTTTCTCAAATAATCCCCCTTTTTAGATGTTTATTTATCTATTTTTCGTTTCTGACCGATTAAAAGAAAAAATTATCTCGAATGTTATAGGCATAACAACCAAAATGGATGAAATGGGAGGAGTCAAATCCCTATTCTGACCCGCTTCCTGGCACAGGAGGATTGGATGTTTAGCCAGAAATCCCTGAATACTGGGAAAAAGGCCTTGGCTCAGGCTCATGCCTGCAATCATACTAACTCCTATGACCATTCCAAGGAGAGGGTCACTCACAAGTCTTCAAAAAGAGCCTACCATAGCCCTACGGGACATCCAATACCAGTGGAGGTCCCCGAAAAACTTCTCTCCTTTTTCACAGATGCTTACAGATCAGTTCATGAATACTTCCTTCATAAACTGGAAAACCCTCAGGAAGGAACTCTTGAAATAGC
>Ga0164310_10000374_pt1 | contig 23384 bp, 17 predicted proteins | sample GuaBasSedimGuay1_FD_121795 | JGI IMG/M metagenome (GOLD analysis project Ga0164310, IMG submission 121795) | Subseafloor sediment microbial communities from Guaymas Basin, Gulf of California, Mexico - Guay1, Core 4569-9, 0-3 cm | ecosystem: Environmental > Aquatic > Marine > Hydrothermal vents... | reverse complement strand
AAATCGGGGTGACAGGACTTGAACCTGCGACCTCATGACCCCCAGTCATGCACTCTAGCCAAACTGAGCTACACCCCGTTCGGTCATGATTATAGCATGTCGTCAGAATAGGGCAACGCTTTTCTTTTATGCCGGGCTGTCATCGAAAATTTCTATTTCTGCGGGGCTCTATTTGAAAACCTTTTCAGCTTTCTCTTGAAATACCATCCACGGGTCCATATAATGACCGTTTGCGAGTTTGGCGCTGTCTCTCCTTTAGATCGAGACGCTTTCACTCCATTTTCTGGAGAGATGATTGAGGTGGCCGTCGGCCTAAAAGCGGCGGCGTCCTGCAAAGACAGAAGTTGACCGCAATCAAGCATGGAGACGGAGATCTCTGTTCGGAACGCATGGATGTGTGTGATGATAAAACAGGAAGCAGGGGTGCAGTGTGGGTATCGAGGGTAATTCGCATCAGCGTTCACAACACAGTAGAGATATTCTTGGTATAGACAGCCCGAAATCTCAATCGCAGCTTGGCGCAGATTCCGAACAGCTCCGATCTCAGCTAAAGGAATCTGAACAAAAAATCGCCGAAATGCTCGTCCAGAAAGAATACCTGGCCAGTACCTGTGAGGGGCAGGGTGATTATATCCGCGAATTGACAGCCAAAATCCAGACCCTCCAAAACCAAGTTACCGAAAAACAGGCCGCCTTGGAATCTCGCCGCCAGAACGAGGAATGCTCCAATCAGTCCGCTGAGCAATTACAACAACTAACCGGTCAGTTGGACGAGACAAAACAGGCGTGGCAAAAAGACCTGGACGAGGCACATACTCTTCAAAACCGCCTTATGTCCCGCCTGACCGACCAGACCGCCGCTTTTGAAAAGGCCTCGGGCCAATTAAAAGAATACTCCGGTCAGATTGAAGGGTTAAAACAGGAAAAAGAGTCGGACAAACAGCGAACAATAACGCTTGAGCAGACGCTTGAACGAGCCGCTAAACAGATTGACAAATACATTGAACGAACCCATCAATCCGAGGCGGCAACCGCTAACCTGCGGCAGGAGTTGGTGGCAACCCAAGATCAATTGACCGAAAAAACCGAGACGAACGAGTCGTTGCAAACGCGGTTGGACGCCTCGGCCGGAACCCGTGAGACGCTCCAAACGGACATTGAGCGGTTACAGACGCAACTGGATACGACGACCGGGACCAATGAGTCCCTGCAAACTGATATCGAGCAATTGAACGAGGAAAAGCAAACGCTTGAATCACTCTTGCAGGAAAATCGGGGACAGGCAAAACAGGATCAACAGGGTTACGAATCAGACCTCGGCATCGAACATCAGAAAGCCAAGGCGCTGCAGGAACAGATTGAGCAAGACCAATCACAGCTCGAAGAAATGACTGTCGAGAAAACCGCCCTTGAGGTTCAGATCAACACGGCTACAAACACCCTGCAAGAGATTCGCAGCGAGCAGAGCCAACTGCAAACCGAATATGACGAACAATCGCAGCAGCTTCAGGCGTCCCGGCTGGAAAATGATACGCTTCGGGGTCGGCTGGAAGAACAGCACCAGCATTTTGCTGCTCTGCAAGCCGATATGGCCGAACGCCAACAGCGGATCGCGAAATTGGAGCAGTCGCTGGACGATAACCAGGACCGACTTACCGAGCAGACCGGCCAAAGCCGTCAAACCGAAGCGGCACTGATTGCCCTGCGAGAAGAAATGGCCTCGCTGCGGACGCGACTGGAGACCTCTGCCGAAACCAACGACGCCCTGCAGGTCGATGTCGAACGACTAAACAAAGTGATCACCGCTAAGGAAGCTGACCTGCAAAGCGAAGCCGATGAACAAAGACGATTGCTGGGGCAACAGCAGTCTCTGCAAGAGCAATTGGACGCCAAGGTTTCGGAACTGGCAGACCTGACCCAGGATGCCGAAGGCCTTCATACGCAATTAGCACAGCAAGAACGACGCTACCAGCAGAACCTGGAAACAGCCAGTCAGCAAAAATCCGACCTGCGGGAGCAACAGCAGGACTTACAGGCCCAACTGCAACAGCATGAACAATCCCTTGAGGAACTGCGCGGTGAAAAACAGACCCTTCAAGCACAGCTTCAGGAAGAACAACAGCAGGTTGCCCTGTCCCAGATAGCCAGTGAACAGTTGGAATCGGACATCAGGGATCAGCAACAGGCCTATGAAGAACAGATTGAAGCCGCTCTGTCTGAGAACGATGCGCTCGGTGGTCGAATACAAGAACACCAACAGCGGACAGATGCACTCGAGCAGGATATTCAGTCGCTTCAGGGAGACCTGACAAGCAAGACCTCCGAGTTGGACACGGCCCGCCAGGATATCGCCAGCGCGATAGAAATCCAACACACTCTAAATGAACAGATTGAACAGAAGACCCAGCAGGTCCGCCAGCTTTCCGAGCAGAAAACAACACTCCAATTCCAGGCCAACAGCACCGCAGATACCTTGCAGCGGGTTCGCAGCAGTCTCCGGCAATTGCGGGCAGAGTACCAGGCACAAACCCAAGTGCTGGAAAATGAGCGAACGGAAAATACCGAGACGATCCGGTCGCTGAACCAGCGGATCAGTGAAGCGGCTAATCTGGAAGAATCCCTCTCAGAACAGAAAGTTGATCTGGAATTTCAGATTGAATCGACCGCCAACACCTTGCAGCAGATTCAGGGTGAACACGCTCAACTACAGGAGGATTACCAGGGACAGACAGAGCAGCTTGAAACTGAACGCGCCGAACGCCGGCAGCAAATCACAGAATTAGAACGGACACTTTCACAAACCCAGGATCAGCTTGCCAATCAAACCGAGCAGACCCGCCAGATCGAAGCAGCACTGGAAACTCTACAGGATGAGACGGCTTCGCTGCAAAGGCAGTTGGATACCTCTGCTGCAGCCAACGAAGGCCTGACGACTAACATCGAGCAGCTAAACGAGGTGATTATTCAGAGGGAAGCTGATCTGCAATCGGCCGCCGCTGAACGGACTGATCTATTGGACTGTCAGCAGGACTTGCAGGAACAACTGGCTCAGCACAAACGATCCCTTGAGGAGTTCTCCGATGAGAAACAGACCCTCGAAGCCCAACTGCTGGAGACCCAAGAACAGGCGCAACGGGACAAACAGGGTTATGAGTCAAACCTCAAAATGGCGTATCAGCAAACTGAGGCGTTGGAAAAACAACTCAAACAAAAGCAATCGCAGCTTGAAGAAATAACAGAACAGAGGGATGAACTGGAGCTTCAAATTGAGCTTGTTACCGATGCTCTGCAACAGGTTCGCGACGAGCAGAGCCAACTGCAAACCGACCATAACGAACAGACAGAGCAGCTTCAGGCGGCCCGGGAAGAAAATGATACACTCCAGACCCGGCTGGAAGAACAACAGCGGCAGCTGAAAACGCTGCAAGCCGACTGCGCCGACGGCCAGCAGCAGATTGTGGAATTGGAGCAAACGCTTGCGGACACGCAGGAGCAGGCCGCCGATCTGACCCGGCAGAGCGAGCTTCTCTCTCAAGACAAACAGGCCCTCCAGCAGCAGCTTGAGCAACGACAGCAGCAAATGGCCCACTCTCAGGCGGCCTGTGAACAATTAGAGTCGGACATCAGGAACCAGAAGCAGGCCTATGAAGAGCAGCTTGAATCGGCTCTGTCGGAAAACGATACGCTTTGCGGCCGGATCGAAGAACAACGACAGCAGACAGAGACGCTCGAATTGGATATTCTGTCGATTCAGGAGCAATTGACGGCCAGAACATCAGAACTGCAAGCCGCCCGCCAGGATGTTGCCGACGGGCTGAAAACGCACCACTCTCTGCAGGAGCAGATAGATCTGAAAAGCCAACAGACCCGGCGGATTTCCGAGCAGAAATCATCGCTCGAACTTCAGGTCAACGCCATCACGGACACCTTACAGCGGGTTCGCAGCAGCCATCAGCAATTGCGGGCCGAGTACGAAGCACAGACGGAAACACTGAAAAACGAACGCACGGAAAACAGCGAAACGCTCCGGTCGCTGAATCAGCAGATCAGCGAAGCGGCTATTCTGGAAGAATCGCTCTCAGAACAGAAAATCAAATTAGAGTTCCAAATTGCTTCGGTTACCGATGCCCTGCAGCAGATTCGCAGCGAGCAGGACGAACTGCAGGAATCGCATCAGGCGCAGAGCCAACAACTTCAGACAGCTCAACAGGAAAATGAGACTCTTCGAGATCGGCTTCAAGAGCATCAGCAACGCCTGGAAACACTGCAAACCGACTACGCCGACCGTCAGCAGCAGATCGCCGCATTAGACCAATCGCTGGAAGAAACCAACCGGCAACTGGATGAACAGACCGAGCAAACACGACACTCTGAAGCGACGGTCGCCGATCTGCAAGAGGCGTTGACGATAACGCAAGACCGCCTGGTCGGGCAAACTAAAACAAGCGAATCATTGCAGACCCACATCGAGCAGTTGCAAACACGCCTGACGGACAAAACAGCCGAACTCGACGATACGAACGCGGAACAACAACGGTTGATCCAACAGCAGCAGTCTCTTCAGGAGCAACTGGAGGTGAAAACCTCGGACTTAGCGGAAATGGCCCAAGACGCCGAAGCCCTCCGGATACAACTCGCACAACAAGAACAAAGCTACCGGCAGCAGTTAGAAACCGCCGATGAGCAAAAGGCCGAACTGCTGGACCGCCAGCACGACCTGCAAACAACGCTGCAGGAGAATGAGCGAACCCTTGAGGAACTCTCCGACGAAAAGCAAACACTTCAGGCACAGCTTCAGCAACGACAGCAGCAAATAGACCACTCCCGCGCAGCGTGTGAACGGTTGGAATCGGACATCAGAGACCAGCAACGGGCCTATGAACAACGGCTTGAGACGATTCATCAGGAAAACCAATCGCTCAACGAGCAATTGCTGGACTATCGGGAACAAATGGAGGCCCTGCAGACCGACTACGACCAGCGGCAACAGGAAATCCAGGAACTCAGTCAAAAACTGGAGGCCAAAACCTCCCAGTTGGACGCCGCACAGCTAAACATCGCCGAGGGACTTCGGACACAACAGCAATTGCAGGACAAAATTGACCAGAAACAAACGCAGTTACAGACGCTTTCAGAGCAGAAAACCGAGCTTGAGTTTCAGTTTAATTCGATTTCGGATACCCTGCGGCATCTTCGCGGCGAACAAACCCAATTGCAAACCGAATACGATGAACAAACACAGCAATTCAAGATGGCTCAACAGGAAAATGACACACTCCAAACCCGGTTGCAGCAACGACAGCAACGGCTGGAAACACTGCAAAGCGACACGGCCGACCGCCAACGGCAGATCGCCGAATTAGAGCAGTCGCTGGAAGAAACAACAACACAACTGGCAGGCCAAACCGAAAGTACCCATCAGGCCGAACAGCACATCAGCCATCTGCGGAATGAGGTGGACTCGCTCCGGATGCAGTTGAATACGACCGCCGAAACGAATGAAGGGCTGGAAACTGATATTGAACACCTAAACGAGGTGATCGCCGCCAAGGAATCAGATCTGCGGGATGCAGCCGATAAGCAGAGCCGGTTGCTGGGACAACAACGGGATCTGCAGGGGCAATTGGAGACCAGGACTTCGGAGTTGGCGCACCTAAGCCGCGACGCCGAAGCCCTTGGGACAGAACTAACGCAACAGCAACAACGCTATCAGAAACAGTTGGAAACCGCCGATGAGCAAAAGGCCGACCTGCTGGAACAGCGGGAGTACCTACAGACCCAATTGACCCGGCACGAACAATCCTTCGAGAAGTTGTCTGATGAAAAGCAGACCCTGCAATCTCAACTACGAGATGAACAGCAGCAGCTTGTCCAATCCCGGATGACCTGCGAACAATTGAAATCGGACATCAAGAGTCAGCAACGGGCTTATGAGCAACAGCTCGAAACGGCCCATCAGGAAATCACATCGTTGCAGGATCAGGTTGCCGGCGACGCCAGAGAGATCCAAACGCTCCACCTGCAACTGGAAACACTCAGCGAAACCGAACGGCTGTACCACCTGACAGTTAAGGAGGTCGAGTCGCTACAGCAGAAGATCGGAGATTTGCAGTCCTTACTCAAGTCTGAAATTATCGAACTCGATGATGCACGGTTAAAAATTACCGAGGGGCTGGACGCTCAGCAGCATTTGCAAGAGCAGGTTGAGCAAAATATTCAGGAGGCCCGCCGACTTTTCGAGCAGAAATCATCGCTCGAATTCCAGGTCAACACCCTTACCGATACCCTGCGGCGGGTTCGCAATAGCCATCAGCAATTGCGGGCCGAACACAAAACACAAATGGAAACACTGGAAAACGAGCGTACGGAAAACACCGAAACGATTCGCTCGCTGAACCAGCAGGTTAGCAAAACGACCGATCTCAATGAGTCGCTCGACGAACAGATCGCAGCGCTGCGGGAAACTGAACAGCAGTATCATACGACGACCGAACAGATGCAGGCATTGCAGGCCGAACACAAAGAGCTGCAATCAGTGTTCGAGGCGAAGGCAAAAAAACTACAATCAACCGAACGGACTCTGGAGCAAACCCACCAAAAGCGGAAATCGCTGGAAGAAGAGTTGTCCTGCGAGCAGCGAGAAGCCGAGACACTCCAGCAGGAAAAACAGCAGTTGATCGATCAGGTCCAGGAAAACGCCGAAAGGGTAAAGGATATGCAAGAACGGTATCAACACCAGCAAGCCGAGTTGGAATACCGCAAACGCCAGTTCCAACAGGAAATCGAAACGAAAGACCAGCAGATTCAATCACTGCAACAACGATTTTCGGAAACCACGCAGCAGATTCACGACTTCGAACCGCTGCTTCAGACCGCTCACGAGGACAACACCCGGCTGCAGCAAACCATGCAGAAAAACGCTCAAGAGATTGCGCAACTGCAAAACCGGATTGCCGAGAAGAATCTGGAGTACACCGCTCTGCAGAAAAAACTGGCTGAGGTGCAAAACATTCCTATCGAGTTCTCTGACAACGGCCCCAACGAATTTGAAAACGCGCAAATGCGCATCCGCCTGCTCGCTCAGGACCTGGAAAAGGAAACCCAATTCAACCAGACCGCCCGAGCCGAGCTTAAAGCCAGCCAGAGCCGTGCCAAGCAAACCGAAGAGCGGCTCGGTCGGAAAACCGGTGAACTCGAAACGCTCCGGCAGGACAATCAGCAAACCAAACAGCAGCTTGCAAAAATACGGAAAGAACTGGCGACGCTTCAACGGGCCAACCTAAATGCGATCGGTCTTGAAAAGAAGCTTAACAACGCCAACAATCGCGTCGAAAATCTGGGTTCGCAGGTCAAAGAGCAGGTAGAAAGTCTCAAGGCCGCTCACCGGATGATTAATTTTTTGCGGGCACAAAAGGCCGGCCGCTCCTATAAAGTGCCGGGACTGGACACCCCGGGCCACGAAGTGGTCTCCCCGCCAAAAGCCCCTAAGAATATCATCCCCTAAGGGGCTGCGCATAAATAAAGCGTTTATTTGTACGCAATCCCTAACCCCTATGTTCGGTCTAAAGAGGCGGGGAAAACACGGCCAGGCGACGCCCGGCCGTGCCATTGGTACATTACTTGAAATAGGCCTTGAGGCCATCATCGGTCGGGACCATGGTTTTGTCCCCTTTATTCCAATTGGCCGGGCAGACTTCGCCATTGGCCTCAAAGAACTGCAACGCATCGACCATTCGCAACGCCTCATCGACATTTCGCCCCAAGGGGAGAGTGTTGACCACCTGATGCTGGACGACGCCGTCCTTGTCGATCAGGAAAAACCCGCGAAGTGCCACGCTGCCGTCTTCCATCAGAACATCGTAATCCCGTGAAATACTCTTTGTCAAGTCGGCGACCAGCGGATATTTAACGCCCTCGATACCGCCGCTCTGCTTAGGCGTATTGACCCAGGCGAAGTGCGAAAACTGCGAATCCACGCTGACGCCGATCAATTCGACATCCCGCTTGGCAAATTCGGCATATTTGGCCTGAAAGGCATGCAACTCAGTCGGGCAGACAAAGGTAAAGTCCAGCGGATAGAAAAATAAGGCGACATACTTCTTGCCCTGATAATCCGACAGTTTGACCGTTTTGAACTGTCCATCGACGACCGCCTCGGCCTCAAAGTCCGGTGCGGCTTTATTAACAAGTACTCCCATTTTTTTGCTCTCCTATTAAAAAGCTATCATTCACTAACAGTACAAAATCTTACCGATATATACATTGATCGGGGTCCGATGTTCGTAGAAAAATCAGCTTTTCACAGTTTTACTCTGTTTTTTTGTCGTTATTGTGTAGAAATGCCAGATGCAAAGGTTCTGTTTTATTGGATTGGAGTCCTGCATCCTGATTTTGCCAGAGGAAAACACAGGATTTCCAGCAAACCATCGCACGAACCTAACCCGGCTTCGCGGATTTATAATGTTATGCGTGTTCGCTACAACGAATTGTTGTTAAAGAGCTTATGCTATACATCGCTGCCTCTGTCTGTTAACCTCAACACATCCTGCATGTCGTAGAGGCCGGGGTTTTGGCTGGCGACCCATTCGGCGGCGCCGAGGGCGCCTCGGACGAAAGTGTCGCGAGTGTGGGCGCTATGGGAGATTGTTACCGTTTCGCCGAGCGTGCTGTAGATAACACGATGCTCGCCAACGATGTCGCCGCCGCGGATGGCGTGCATCCCGATAGTTCCTTTTTGCCGTGAGGTCTCTTTGCCCTGGCGGCCGTGGGTCAAACTGCCCGGATAGTCGCGGCCCGTCTCTTGGCAGACCGCTTCGGCCAATGACAGGGCGGTTCCGCTGGGGGCGTCTTTCTTGAAGCGGTGGTGCGCTTCGACGATTTCGATGTCATAATTTTCGCCGAGTGCTTTGGCTACCTTACCGACGGTGGCAAACAGCAGGTTCATCCCCAAGCTCATATTGGTTGCCTGCACGATGGCGATCTTGCAGGAGGCGTTTTTCAGCTTCGTCAGTTGGGCCTCCGACAGTCCGGTCGTTCCCATTACCAGCGAAACGCCGTTTTTGGCGCAGTAGTCAATCGCCGCATCGGCGGCCTGCGGTAGAGAAAAATCGATCATTACGGCCGCACTGTCCGGAAACGCAGCCGTCAACGGAACATTGATCGGCTCAATCCCTGCCAGTAAGCCGATATCCTTGCCCATATCCGGGTGCTGGGGGTAGTCCGTTGCTCCGACAATATTGAATTGTCCGCTTTCACAGGCCAGTGCGACAATGCGTTTGCCCATCCGCCCGGCGGCTCCGTTTATGATCAGTGCTGGTTTCATGCTAAAATCCCATTTTTTATTTCATTTTACAATGATTGCTGATGATTATAGAATACAGCGGAACCTTTAACAAGCAACTATTTTCTCTAATGGGAGACAGTAAAATGACAGATGACGCTCAGGCGGCAAAAGACCAGTATGATATTTCGATTATTCGTCCGGCAATGCGTGATGAAGATTTTAAGCTGCGCGGTGAGGGGTTCGGCGCCGACCGGCTCAAGGCCATCAAGAAGGGATTGCTGACGCTGCACACGCTCGAACTGATGGCATCGACGGTCTATAAATTCCAGATCACCGGCCAGCGCAACGAGATGAATCGTCAGCTTATCGCCGCGATGTGCAACGAGATGGGCCACTATCAGGATTTTCAGATCAAGCTGTACGAATACGGCTTTAAGCCTAGCAAAATCAGGTGGGCTTACTGGATTGTTGGCTTTGTGTTTGGCTTTGGTTCGCGGCTGCTGGGCAAACGGGTCATGCTCAAGGTCGGTGTCTTTGTCGAGACCAAGGCCGTGGACCACTATAGCCATCTGCTGGCCGAGATCGACTGGGACGACGAGACCCGCAAGGTCGTTGAGAAAGACGCCGCCGACGAAGACGGCCACATCAATCGCTGGAAAGCCCTCTTGCAGTCAACTTCATAGAGCGGCCTAAAAATGAAAACAGGAGAGACATAAGTGACGGCTAACAATTCGATCATTACTTTTTTGGCAGCGGCACTGGTGTTGGTAACCGGTTGTCAGCAGCCGTCGGTCCGGCCCAAACAGATATGTCCCGGTAAGGCCACGGCCCGGCAGGCCGCCGCCGTACTCGGGCTTGAAAAACAGAATGTCCAGCCAATGAGGGCCTCGGCCGATTGTGTCATGTCATGGCGTGGTGAAAATGGCGACAAAAAAGACGAGCGGGTCAGCGGCAAACTGGCGTTTGTTCCGCCGGGTAAGATTTTTTTCAAAGGGGACAAATTCGGCGAGATTCGTTTTGGGGCAAACGAAACCCAATTCTGGCTGCGAGTCAAGCCGGAACTGGACAGCTATTGGTGGGGCAGCAAGGCCCTTGCGGACCAATGCGACCAGATGCTGCTGGTTAATCCGGTCAATATCACCGAAGCACTGGGGATTGTTGTCGTAACACCGGACTGGAAGCTGATTTATCGCGATGGCTATGATATTTTAAGCTTGTACGAAGACCAAAAGCTCAAAAAACGAGTCTATATAAACGCCTGTGATTACCGTATTGAGCAGATTGAGTATTTCGACGGGTATGGGATGAAAAAAGTCTCGGTTGAATTAACGGACTATTGGGCCGGGGATGATGGTCTGATGGTTCCGTCAACGATTCGCGTTGGTTCTTTCGATTCGTTGGGTGCAGAAGAGTCGTCGGTTCAGATTAAGCTCAAGCATATTCGGCCTTTGCCGCCAGAAAAACAGAAGAAAAAGTTGTTCCAGCGACCGGGTCGGGATGGATATGAACATCTGTATCGACTCGATGAAAATTGTGGGTTTATTGAGGAGTGAGACAAATGACACGAATAGCATTAAAAGACCGTTTACAGCAGGGTGTATTTTTTATTGACGGTGCGATGGGGACGCAGCTTATTGAAGCGGGTGCGCCGGCGGGCTGTTGCAATGACTACCTGAATATCGAGTCGCCCCAGATTGTCGCCACGGTGCATCAGAAGTACCTCGATGCGGGGGTCGATGCGGTGATCACCAACACTTTTGGCGCCAACGGAGTTGTCCTGAAGCGGCATGAGTATGGAGAAAAGGTTTACGAGATTAACCTCGCCGCGGCGAAACTGGCACGCGAAGTGGCCGGTGATGATAAATTCGTACTGGGCGACATCGGCCCGTGCGGGGATTTTCTGGAGCCATTGGGGATGGTCAAGCCGGATGAACTCAAGGCCGATTTTGCTAACCAGGCCGCTGGGCTTCTGGCCGGTGGCGTCGATGGTTTCATTATTGAGACGATGACTGCCCTGGACGAGATCCAGATTGCGATCCAAGCGGTTCAGCTGGTTTCTGAGCTGCCCATATTGGCTTCACTGGCGTATGATCCGGCGGGCGATGCGTTTCGCACGATGATGGGTGTCTCGCCGGCGCAGGCGGCCGAACAGCTTGCCGGCACCGGTATTGCCGCATTGGGCTTTAACTGCGGCACGCTGGATATGCCCGGCTATGTGGAACTGGCAAAAGAATACGCCGCGGCGTTGCACGGCAGCGGTGTACTTTTACTGGCCGAGCCGAATGCGGGCCGACCGGAATTAGAGGGCGACAAGGCCGTCTATAAACTCTCGCCCGATGCGTATGCCGAGGCACTTGAACAGATTAAAAGTGCGGGCGCCGCTGTTCTGGGCGGCTGTTGCGGCACAACCCCGGCCCACCTGGCAGCCGCTGTCAGAAAATCAGATTAAAATTTGGATTATTCAGTCGATTGGATATACGCTGGCATTGCATCGGACTCACTTGCACCGCCGCGCTCTTGCGGGCGAGACGCCCTCGTTCCCACCCTGCCGGAATGGCATAGTTCTCTTGTTTTGGGGTGTTTTAATTGGCAGGGGTATAGTTTCGCTGGGATTTTATGGGGTGTGCGCAAATTACTTATCCTCTTTATTTGAAATGGGTTACAGGTTAAACGGGTGGGTACAGCCCACCCTGCGGGGGTTTTTGGTACTTGTTTTGCACTATGACTTTCGTTGCAAGGACAGTGTATGTCTATTGCACCAGAAATAAAACGGAAATGATAAACAGGAGAGACACATGGCAGTAAAAGATTTAGCTTTTGAAAGCGATGCTCGCAACGCCCTGCTGGGCGGTGTTGAAAAGCTCGCCGCCGCAGTCAAATCGACGCTTGGCCCCCGCGGTCGGTGCGCGATCATTGACAAGGGCTGGGGCGGACCGACCGTTACCAAAGACGGTGTAACCGTGGCCGAAGAGATCGATTTGGTCGATAAGGCCGAAAACATGGGCGCCAAACTGGTCAAAGAAGCGGCCAGTAAGACTTCCAAGATCGCCGGTGACGGCACCACCACCGCGACTGTTCTGACCGAGGCATTGTTCCGTGAGGCATTTAAGAATCTCGCCGCTGGTGCGGACGCGATGAGCTTAAATCGCGGGATGCAAAAGGCCGTCGCCGTGGCGACCAAACAGCTCGAAAAGCTGGCCAAGCCCGTTGATATTACCAAAAAGGACGACATCGTCAACATCGCCTCCATCAGCGCCAACAACGACGCTGAAATCGGCAAAAAGATGGCCGAAGCATTTATGCGGGTCGGTAAAGACGGTGTCATCACCATCGAAGAAGGCAAGAGTTTAGACACAACACTCGAATATGTCGAGGGGATGCAGTTTGACCGTGGATATCTGTCGCCGCATTTTGTAACCGATCCCGACGCGATGACCTGCGAACTGGACAAGCCGTATATCCTCATCTTTGAAGATAAGATCAGTAATGTCCAAAAACTCGTACCGTTGCTGGAAGCGGCTTCCAAGAGCAAACGGCCGCTGCTAATTATCGCCGAAGATGTCGAAGGCGAAGCACTGGCAACGCTGGTCGTTAATAAACTTCGCGGCATCCTGACCGTCGCGGCTGTCAAGGCCCCCGGTTATGGCGATCGCCGCAAAGCCATGCTCGAAGATATCGCCATTTTAACCGGCGCACAGCCGATCTTCAAGGATCTTGGCATTGAACTGGACAAGGTCGAGCTGTCGCAGCTTGGACAGGCCAAAAAAATTACGATTGACAACGACAACACGATTATCGTCGAAGGCATCGGCTCGGACGCGGATATTCAGGGCCGCATCGGGCAGATTCGCGCCGAAATCGACGGTACCTCCAGCGACTACGATTGCGAGAAGTTACAGGAACGGCTGGCCAAGCTGACCGGCGGCGTCGCACAGATCAATGTGGGTGCAGGCAGTGAAGCCGAGATGAAAGAAAAGAAAGCCCGTATCGAAGATGCCCTGCACGCAACGCGTGCGGCCATCGAAGAGGGTATCGTTGCCGGCGGCGGCGTCGCACTGGTTCGCTGCATCGACGCAGTCAATAAACTCAAGCTCAAAGGCGACGAAGCAACCGGTGTCGAAATCGTAGCGAATGCTCTGCGAACACCCTGTTTCTGCATCGCCGACAACGCCGGAGCTGTGGGTAATCTGGTCGTCAACAAAATCACACAGGGTACAGGTGGATTTGGTTATAATGCCGACAAGGACACTTACGAAGACCTGATCGAAGCCGGTGTCATCGACCCGGTTAAGGTTACACGGATCGCCCTGCAGAACGCCGCGTCCGTCGCGGGTCTGCTGCTGACAACCGACTGCGTCGTAACCGAACAGCCCACTGACGAAGACCCGACAGCCGCAGCGGCCGCAATGGGTGGCGGCATGGGTGGTGGAATGCCTGGAATGGGCGGCGGAATGCCCGGCATGGGTGGCATGGGCGGAATGCCCGGAATGATGTGATCCATGAGGCCTGAGACCTTAGCCTTGAGACTTGAGAAAAATAACTTAAAACAATATACAGGAGAGTAACCTTATGAAGCTTATACCAATGGAAGATCGGATTGTTGTTAAACCGCAGGAAGCCGAGGAGAAAACCGCCGGCGGCATCGTTCTGCCGGACAGTGCCAAGGAAAAACCGCTGATGGGAACCGTCGTATCGGTCGGGCCGGGCAAGATGCTCGACAGCGGCAACCGCGCCACCATGAGCGTCAAGAAAAAGGATGTGGTTCTGTACAGCAAGTACGGCGGCACGGATGTAGAAGTCGATGGCACCGAATACAAGATTTTTCGTGAAAGCGAAATTCTCGGCATCGTCGAATAGTCAATAATAACCATCTGAAAAGATAGTGGAGATAGATCCATGGCAAAACAAATGATGTTTCAAGAAACTGCACGGGCCGAACTGAAAGACGGTCTGGGCCAGCTCGCCGCGGCGGTCAAGGTTACAATGGGGCCGACCGGACGCAATGTGCTGCTGCATAAGAGCTTCGGCTCACCAAAAGTAACCAAAGACGGCGTGTCCGTCAGTAAAGAGATCGAACTGCCCGATCCGTTTAAGAATATCGGCGCTAAGATGGTTAATCAGGTCGCCAGCAAGACCAGTGATGTCGTCGGCGACGGCACCACGACTGCGACCGTTCTGGCCGAGGCGATTTATAGCGAAGGGCTCAAGTTCGTTACCGCCGGCGTAAATCCGGTCGCCATCCAGCGCGGCATCAACAAGGCCGCTGCGAATGCAACCGATTTGATCGCCACATCCGCAAAGAAGTGTAAGGGACACGACGACATCGCCAAAGTCGGCGCCATCAGCGCCAACAACACCCCAGCGGTTGGCAAAATCCTCGCTGAAGCAATGGACAAAGTCGGCGAAGAAGGCGTTATTGAAGTCGAAGAAGGCAAGGGCATGGAAACCGAACTGCAGGTCGTCGAAGGTATGCAGTTTGATAAGGGTTACCTGTCACCGTATTTTATGACCAACGCTGAAACACTGGAAGCGATTCAGGAAGATGTATATATCCTGCTGCATGAAAAGAAGATTTCTAATCTTCGCGAAATGGTGCCGCTGCTGGAAAAAGTGGCCCAGACCGGTTCGCAACTGATGATTATCGCCGAAGATGTTGAGGGTGAAGCATTGGCGGCACTGGTGATTAACCGTTTGCAGGGCGTATTAAAGGTATGTGCGGTCAAGGCACCCGGTTTTGGTGACCGCCGCAAGGCCATGATGGAAGACATCGCAACACTAACTGGCGGACAGGTGATTACCGAAGACCTCGGCATTAAGCTCGAAGGCGTAGAGCTGGCACAGCTTGGCAAGGCCAAAAAATTGGTCGTCGGCAAGGAAAACACCACGATCATTGAAGGCGCCGGCAAGAAAAAAGATATCAAGGCCCGCTGCGACCAGATTCGCAACCAGATCGAAAAGACCACCAGCGATTATGACTGCGAAAAACTGCAGGAACGCTTAGCCAAGCTGACCGGCGGCGTCGCCGTCATTAAAGCCGGTGCGGCCACCGAAAGCGAGATGAAAGAACGCAAAGATCTGCTGGATGACGCACTGCACGCGACCAAGGCGGCGGCTGAAGAGGGTGTGATCCCCGGCGGCGGAACGATCTATCTGCGGGCTATTGCAGAGGTTGCCAATGCACGCGGCAAGGCCCGTGGCGACGAGAAAATCGGCTTCGACATCCTCGTCAACGCACTGAAAGCCCCGACCCGTCAGATCGTCGAAAACGGCGGCGGTGAAGGCGATGTTGTGGTTGCCGAACTGCTTGAAAAGACCGGTAACACCGGCTTTGACGCTAACACCGGCCAATATGTCGATATGCTCAAAGCGGGCATCATCGACCCGGCCAAAGTGGCGCGAACGGCTCTGCAAAACGCCGCTTCGGTTTCAGGACTGATGCTGACGACCAATGTTGTTATCACCGACCTGAAAGATGACGATGCCGAAAACGCCGCGACAGGCGCAGTCGTATAAGTAATTTGTAAACAGCGTCGAGGGTCTTTGTAAGAACTCGGCGCTGTTATTTTTATGTGGCACGGCCATCCTGGCCGTGATTCACGGGCTGGAAGCCCGTGCCACGAAAGGATTATGTATGTCCAAACGGGATTATTACGAAGTTCTGGGAGTACAAAAAGACACCTCCGCTAACGATATCAAACGCAGGTATCGTCAACTGGCCATCAAATACCACCCGGACAAAAACCCCGGCAACAAAGAAGCGGAAGCGAAATTCAAAGAATGCGCCGAGGCCTATGAAGTCCTCAGTGACAGCACCAAACGCCAACGCTACGATCAATTTGGCCACGACGGACTTCGTGGTTCCGGCATCCACGACTATTCGCATATGAATGTCAGTGATATCGGCGACATCTTTGGCGACATCTTCGGCGATATCTTTGGCGGCAGTCGTCGCAGCACACGAGGTGGACAGCGACGGCCCAGCCGCGGCTATGATTTAGAAACAACGGTCCAGTTGACACTGGAAGAAATTGCCACCGGAACCGAAAAAACCATTGAGTTTACACGCCAGGATACCTGTGGCGACTGCACCGGAACCGGTGTCGCCAAAGGTAAACAGCCCAGTAAGTGCGGCACCTGCGGCGGCAATGGACAGGTTCAACAGGGCGGCATGGGCGGGTTCTTCCAAATGGTTTCGACCTGTCCCCAATGCCGAGGAACCGGACAGGTTATCACTGATCCATGCAAAAAGTGTCGTGGCAAGGGACAGCTTCCAAAGAAACGCAAACTGAGCGTTAAAATACCGGCTGGTGTGCATGAGGGCCAGGGTATCCGCGTTACCGGTGAAGGCGAGCCAGGCAAACTGGGCGGGCCTCGCGGCGATCTGTATTGCTATGTGCGGGTTACAACGCATCCATTCCTGATACGGGACGGGGCCAATCTGGTTGTAACCGTGCCATTGAGTTTCTCCCAGATGACCTTAGGGGCAACGATTGATATACCCACGCTCGAAGGAACCAAGCAACTGAAGATTCCGGCGGGCAGCCAACATGGAAGTATCCTCCGCATCCGCAGACAGGGGTTGCCGGAAATACGGACCGGGCAACAAGGCGACTTGCTGGTACAGCTATCAGTGGCGATCCCGAAAAAGCTGTCGGACAAACAGCAAGAACTGCTGAGAGAATATGCTGAAACCGAAAAAGTGGATGTCAATGCCGAGAGCAAATCATTTTTTGATAAAATCAAAAAACACTTTAACAATAAATAAGACAGTAGCCCGAAGCGCAGGGACAAGCCCATCGAACTTTTCAGGGTTTTATATTGGATAATGCTATGGCTGAGAAAAATTCAAAAAAAGTAACGAAGCAAATCGAAAAGCTGGAAAAGCAGATCGAAGAACTGACCCATGAAAAACAGGAGTTGTTTGAGCAGCTTCAGCGGGTCAGCGCCGACTATGCCAACTTCCAGAAACGCGCTCCCAGGCAGATTGCCGACTCGGTGGCCTATGAGAAAAAGGCAGTGCTGCGTTCATTACTGCCATCGATAGACAACCTTGAACATGCCCTTTCGCACACATCAACCGCTAATAGGAAAGAAGCCCTCGATGACCTCATCAAGGGAATCCAACTGGTCTTTGAACACATGCTGGATGCGTTAAAAGCACACGGTGTCAAACAAATTGACGCGATGGGCCATCCGTTTGACCCAAATCTGCACGAGGCGATGATGCGGCAGAGTGATCCGGATAAAGACGACGACACCGTACTGGAGGTTTATCAGGCCGGGTATATGATCGGCGAACAGGTGTTGCGGCCAAGCAAGGTCATCGTCAATAAGATCGAAGAAGAAAAAGGAGAATCGCCCGATGCGGCTGATGAAAACAATGATACAGAACAGGACTCGTGAATATGCCCACCTATGAATACAAATGCGGCCATTGTAACCATCTGACCGAAGCGTTTCAATCGATCACCGCATCGCCAAAGAAAAAATGCCCCGAATGTGGCAAGATGAAACTCCAACGCCTGATAGGCATCGGCGCCGGGATCATCTTCAAAGGCAGCGGCTTCTATGAAACCGACTACCGCAGCGACAGCTATAAAAAAGCCGTCGAGAGCGATAAGAAATCAACCTCCGACACAAAAACGGATCACAAGAAAGACACAAAGAAGACCGACTCCAAAGCGGACACAAAAGCAGGGGAAAATAAAAAATCGTAACCGCCCAGCAACGGCGTGGGCATCACTCACCGATGCGGTGGTTCCATCTTTTCGCTTCAAAGAGCAAAAGGTATTTTGGGAAAACCTTAAAACAGATATTTTGTCTGCCATGCAGCTTTTTTGTTTGGTCGTAACCGAGTGGCCCTGGAGTACCTGCTATTCCCATACAGAGTTCTTCGGCTGTTCCGCAAGCACGAAAATCCATATCAGCCGTTACAGCCGACGAACATAAAAAGGTATGACCGTTCCATTTTATTTGGTCGGCCATACCTGACCAGTCAAATCGCGAGCCTTTATAGAAACCGTTTTCAGGACAGGAAAAAAATATCCGCTTCTAATTGTCCGGCTGTTAGCTTAATCTTTGGGTAATCGACTATCTCGCTTCCTACATATCCGAAAGTTTTACAACACTGTTTGTTTTGTCGGACTCATAAGCGGCAAAAACAACGGCAACATCCCCTCGAGCATCTTTGCCGCTGACATGCGGAGCTTTTTCGCCGCGAATAGCTTTGACAAAATCGTCGACTGATGCATGATAAACATCGTAATCTTCGAACTCATCTTCAACAAACCATTCCGTGCCGCGGCGAACCATATCCTCAAGCATATTGTTCGGCACTTCCTGATGCCAAATATCTTCAAGCCAGGTCTTGCCAGCAAGGAATTCGTGAGATGTTACTCTGCCGGCGTATTTTTTATTCTTTCGGCTTGTTACTCTAAGGCTGCCTACTTCGTAGCAATAATGGCCGCCAATCCTGTGGTTTGAATTATCTATTATAGAACCCTCGGTTCCGAAAATCAAAAATCTCGGCTGATCCCATTCCGGCAGACCTAATGTATTCCAGCTCTGGGTATAGTTTGTGACTATGCCGTTTTTGTGTGTTGCGACAATAACGGAAGTCTCATCGCCTTCCCAGTATTTTTGCGGGTTCATACATGTGCCATAGACGGTTTCAACTTCGCCGCCGAGATAATTGAGAACGGCGGCATTATGCACACCACGGTCAAACAATACACCTCCGGCGTTACCTTCAAGTTTTCTTCTCCACTTGTAAGCAGGATTTACCGTCGTTAATTCCGCCATCCAGTAAAGGTCATTTATCATTATCATAAAGGGCTTGCCGATATCGCCTGCGTCCATAATCTCTTTAGCTTTAATAATGGCCGGCTCAAAACGGAAATTCTCGTTAACGGCCAGGATTTTTCCTGCTTTGTCAGCGGCAGCTATGATCTTATCCGCTTCTTCAAGGTCGTTGGCCATCGGCTTTTCAAGGAGAACATTCTTGCCTGCCGCAAATGCCTTTTCGCAAATCTCAAGATGCAGATCGTGAGTCAGACAAATATCAAGACCATCAATATCTTTTCTTTCGCAGACCTCATCGACAGTATCGATTATTTCGCTGACCTGGTATTGCTGGGCAAACTTTTCAGCTTTTGAGCGAGTACGGTTATAAATTTTCAAATCGACATTTTCACAACGGTTATAACCTGCCGCATGAACACCCGCTATCATTCCTGTTCCGACAATACATACTGTGGTTTTTTTCTTAGCCATTTACTTGCTCCAAAACAAAGGTTATTTTTTCTTATCGTACCGTTACTGCACCTCAAGGGACAGTTTTATGTCTTTATTGAAAAATAGATTCGTCTGTGAATGGTATTTATTGGACTGAATGCTTCCATCGGGCCTGGCTGAACGCACGGTAAGATAACCATTCAGCAGAGCAGTTTTTGAGTCATACCATAAAGAAAGATTCTTAATAAACAAATCATCGGGAACGACAATTTCCGGCTGCTCTCCAACGAACTGCCAGTTGAATCCATCCGGCGACCAAAGCCGCCAAATCGCCACTGGCGGCCACCCTTGACTAAGCGTCATACTCCAGCCATTTTCTCTAAGATTGACAATGTGGGGGAAAATCATACCCTTACCGGCAAGAAACGGAATAAGATTGACTATTTTTCCGTCTTCGCCGCGATAAAAGATCCATTCTTTTCCATCATTAGAGAAAAGAATGTTAACATGGCCCCAGCCCGAATAATGACTGGTAAAAAATACATATCTATTCTCAAGGGGCTTTTCGCGATTCAATTTGGCTGATTTTTCCGGCTGAAAGAAAAACGCACCGCCATCGGAGTGGGTCGTTTTTTCAGCATTATCACCAAACTCGTCCCAAATTTCACCCTTGAGCCGGCCGTGATATTTCCAGCTTCCAGCTTTGCCTGTTTTACTCGTAACCAGTGCCGGATACACTCGTTTATCGACAGGCATATAATCCCGGCAAACATGAACAATGCCCACAAATCCATCATCGCGGTGCCAGTCAATAAAAGGACGGGTAATACATCGCTTCGGATGGGGCTTGCCCGCCTCATCGGCAAGGTCATCAATTTTACTATTGGCCAACACGACCCCGGCAGAATTAAAATCTATCAGCGTTGCCCCTGTCCACATTTCCAGACCCTCTTCCAGATTGCCCCATGTGTTTACGAACGCTGCATATTTATCCTTACCTTGACGAACCATCGTCATATAGGCCCCGACGACCGAACAAGTCTCAGGTGCAAAGTGTCTGTCCCAATGCTTTGCCTCAATCGGATACGGCGGAGAAAGCTTTTTCTCTGCCGCAACAATCTGTCCGGCAGGAGCCAAAACTAATAATAACACTATAATCAAAATCTTGTTCAATTAACTACCTCTGCAAGGCCTTCTTTAATTTTTCATCTTTAATCGAGTCAGCATCAAGCAACTCGGTAACACCGGGAAACTCCAGAACCGGCTTTAACACCTTATCATCAAGCGAGGTAATAATATCCGCGAAACTCTTATGCGTTGCAACTGAAATTTCTTCAAGCGTTCTTCTGCTTGCCTGTTGGGACTCTTCTCGATGAGGAGGATAGCCCTTGCCAAGTTGGGGCAATTCAAATAATCGGTCAAAGATAAATTTCAGATTAATATCGCCCGCCCAGCCGTAGCCGAATAACAGAGCTAATGAAATGCAGTTTCCGCCGTTGATCTGGCCGAACAGCCAGACATCCAATGGATTCTGGATCAGGCCGCAAAAACAGTTTGGATACTGCAAGACAGAGTTGATATAGCCCTGGCCTGTGCCGCAGCCGCCGACGACGAAATCCACTTTCTTTAGGTTCAGCAGCATCGCCGACAATAGTCCTGTATGAATATAGGTCATCTCCGGCGTGTCGCCAGACTTAGTCATGCCGATATTGATAATCTCATGTCCCTTGCCATCAAGAGCAGCGAGAATATCAGCATTCCTGTCGGCGGCGGATGTTTCATTTATTACAGCTATCTTCATAATTATTTTCCTTTAACTAATAGTGGTTCATACATACCGGTTTCATTGTTTCTCTCAAGCCAGATTTGCTTTACGACCAAATCGCTGACTTCAACAAGCAGGTATCCATATTTTTCCGCATGATGATATTGCTCTACCGTGTAGTTGGTATTAGTGTCATTGTAAGGCAGCGAAAAGCTGTAAATCGGCGCCCCTGCCGTACCGACGATGTATTGACTGATATCGTTATCAGGATTGCCGTCACCATCATCGACGACAGCGTGGTCATAAAAATGGTCGTGTCCACAGGCATAAACCCGACAACCCGCATTTTTCAGACTTGCCCAAAACGCATCCCGCACGGCAGGATCGTTGTCAAGACAGCCGACACGGTGAGTTCCAAAAACCGGCTCATGGCCCAATGCGAAAATATGCGGATTCGTATTGGCCGCTAATTGAGCATCGACCCAGGACTGATTGACACGATGGGGCGTTATATACTGGTCGAGAGCCAGCACAAACACATTCTTATGCGAAACCGAATAGGTTAAACCAACCTCGCCGGCCGGGCCGTTTGTCGGCAGTGCGTAATCACCGCTAAAGACATTGTTCCAGGCCGCCAAGTTTCCCGTGTCATGGTTGCCTCGAACCGGATAGACTCCGATACCGGCATCATAAACCGGCCGCATCGTATCACGCCAGGTCGTAAGCTGGCTTTGCAGCGTTGCCTGATCGCCGCTGCCATTAACAAGGTCGCCGGGGAACAGAACGAACTCGGCATCCTGAGCTACGATCTCGGCGGCTATTTCGCTAAGAATAGCGGTATTGACCCCATTGTCGCCGCCTCGACTGTCGCCGACGATGATGAATTTCCAGGCTGGCCCATCATCAAGTGTAAATGTATTTCTACACGAACAAATCAGTAAAACCGCTGCCAGTAATAATCCTGCAATCACACTCCTTTTTTTCAGCATCTTGAACCTTTTCAACCAATTTCTATTTTTGCTTTGGGCTTTTCTGTTACAGTAAAAAGCACACGGTTTCCTTTTGTAATGGAAAGTATTTTTTCCATAGTCATATTTTCCGTCGGCCTCATATAAAAAATCTGGTCATCGCGCAGACCCTTAAAGTAATCGGCGAACTGGTCGGTGCCGGCATCATTGAGCTGGACACCTTTGATGCGACTTCTACTGGCGATTTCGGAGACATGCTGATTCGACCTGCCGCAGATATGTTGAATCATACCTTTGTAGCAATCCGGTACGCACCTATCGTCAGCATCAGCGACAAGTTCTGTGTAGTTGGCAGGCGAGATCATCTGTGTCGCACAAATACTCAAACCGGCATAATCATAAGGGGTATAAACATAAAAATTGTTATGACAGCGAATGGTTTTTTGCCCTACCGCTGTTATCAATTCATCGTAAACCCTGCGGGTAACTTCGGCAATCATTGCCAATACCCGCTTGGCTGAATCGGGGTTCATAGCGATTTCAAGGAAAAATTTCTCGCCGAACAGGTTTATCGCAATGTTAATCGGCGAGCCAATGTCCGGCATAACAATCAAAAACTTACCGTCTGTCTGCTCTTTTATCCATTTAGCCAGATCAATGGTTTCTTTGAGCAGTTCCGAATTGTCAAAATCCGGCATTTGCAGTTCGGACACTTCACAGGTCTGCTCCTTTGACCAGAACTGGTTCTTTACCCATTGGACCTCATTACCGAAAAGAGCATCGATATAATGAGTGCCGTAAAGAGAAACCATCTCAATCATTGGGTAATAAAGACAGTGATTTTCAAGGGCTTCTTCGACATTGGTTTTAACCGCTTTTAGCTGATTATCAAGCCAGGCCTTTCGGTCCTTTTCAGCCATCAATAATTCCGGCTTGATCTGGCCTAATTCCTCATAATACCACCAGACAGGCACAAAGTCCGGCTTTTCGCCGGCAAAGACCTTTGCGAACTGATTTTCTCGACAATTAAGTTCTTTCCATTGTGATTCTGAAAACATTTATTTTCCCCTTGCCAATTCTTTTGCCTTTGCGATGATATTTTCAGTATTGACGCCGAACTTGCTGAATATCTTTT
>Ga0164310_10000373_pt1 | contig 23385 bp, 20 predicted proteins | sample GuaBasSedimGuay1_FD_121795 | JGI IMG/M metagenome (GOLD analysis project Ga0164310, IMG submission 121795) | Subseafloor sediment microbial communities from Guaymas Basin, Gulf of California, Mexico - Guay1, Core 4569-9, 0-3 cm | ecosystem: Environmental > Aquatic > Marine > Hydrothermal vents... | reverse complement strand
TGCATGCTCTTTCAATTGCTTTTCTTATAGTGGCGCTTCTTTTAGCGATCGTTTTCGTTTTTATATCCCTTTCTTTTTTGGGTTTGTTTCTGTCAGAATTAGGTTTGTGGATTTTTTGGGTGCCACTTATTTTTATAATTATTAGCATTCCCTTTTTAATCAATTATGCTCTCTTGCATCCCCAAACGGATTTCTTTCTGCTTCTCACAAGCACAATCATTAATCTTTTTGTTTTTATGAAATTGCTCTCACCCTTTTTTAAAGTTGTTAGAACAAATAAACGAATCAAGAAGCAGTTTTGTAAGGTTTTAGGTGATGATTACCTGCTTTTCGTTGCTCCGGAGACAAAAACAAGTCTCTTGAAAAATATACGTTTTAAATTTTCTCTCTGTTTTTCCGGAATTATGTTTAAACGATTTAACAAAGAAATAATTTCTTTGAATGATCTCCCCTATCGCACTATTGATAACCGAACTTTGAAAATGAATGTCCTCCACCCTAAAAAGAAGGGGCGCTACCCCATTTTGATTTACTTCCATGGTGGCGGGTGGATTCGTGGTTCAAAGGATCGCCATCTTGAAACGAGAATTTTAAAGCGTCTCGCGCTACGGGGATACACGATTTTCAATGTTGAGTATCGCTTGGCACCACAGTCCACCCTTTCAACATTAACTAAAATCCCGCATGATAAACCAACTATCAGACAGATGGTTTCCGATATTCGAGCAGCAATCCTTTTTATGAAACGGCACTCAGAGGAATATTTTGGCGACCGTGAGAACCTATTCCTCTTCGGCAGGTCAGCCGGTGCTCATTTGGCTCTTCTTACAACTTTTAGTTGTGAGGAAAAATTCTTTGCAATGGAGAATATTTACTGTAGCTTTGATGATGCTTCTGTTGCGGGTGTGATTGCTTTTTATCCAATCACCGATGTCACTGAACTCTACTCTTTCTATCAAAAGGAGGTCAACCCAATTTTAAAGCAAGCCATCTATCGTGGCACAGCAGGGACGTTTGACGAAACAAAAAACCTCTTCAAAATCTTTTCACCGATAAGTTATCTCTCAACTGTTGCTGCTAACAACATCCCACCCATTTTCCTTGCTGCAGGGAAAAAGGATCGAATAGTTGATGCTTACCAATCTGAGGAACTTCACAAGGATTTACAAGAACGTGGCATTACAAGTATCTATATAGAATTACCTTGGGCAAATCATGGATTTGATATTGTAATCAATGGTCCGGGCGGGCAGTTAGTTTTTCAGTACATGCATCAATTCTTACAATGGATCGTTAATACAAAACGCTTTCAAGTATTACTGGGCAGGCTGAACAATCTGGCATTGAGTCGTTTTTGGTAGTTAAACACAAAAAACTTTTGCTACCGCGGCTTGTGAAAGGTGAAACAATTGAGTGGCTTCTTAATTTCTTGCAAAAAGAGTGTTTGCGAGAAAAAGGCAATATTAATGATTAAGCTTATAATCTTTTAATATTTAATTGTTAGAAGTAGAGCTTGCTCTCTGTGATTAAAATGCATGTTCTTGCTATTGTTTACCTGGTCATTGCTTTGTTCCTTTTTCTTATCTTTGTTTTATTTGCAAAGACATTCATGGGGCTTTGGTTAACAGAAGTTGGTTTATGGATTGTTTGGCTGCCCCTCAGTTTATTGGTTAGTGGAGTAATAGTGATCTTAAGGTTTGAAGTGCTTGCCTCTGACAAGTTGAATTTTGTGTTCATTTTAATTAGCATTCTTCTGAATTTGTATACCAGTATTCATGTGCTAGTTCCCTTCTTTGAAATTAAAAAAACAAACTTTTATTTAGAGCAAGCAATGAAATTTGGATTGGGAGACGACTATTTGGATTTTGTTGACCCCATAGTCAATGCGAAGTATTTCAAGACAGTAAAATTTCGATTTTTACATTATCTTATTGGAGCCCGCCCACGCAAATTACTCGAGAAAGTTGCCAGGGTGAAAGACATTACTTTTTTCAAGGACGAAACCATTGATTTGAAATTGAATGTTTATTATCCAAAAAGAGAGGGCGTTTTTCCAACTATTGTTTTTATTCATGGTGGAGCTTTTATTCTTGGCTCAAAGGATAGACCAAAGCATGAAAAGCTTTGTATGATGCTTGCAAATTATGGTTATACTGTTTTTAGTTTAGATTATCGTTTAACTCCTTTAGAATTTCTTTCAAAAAAGAAGTCGCTTAAAGATGAACTATTATTTGCGGCGATGCTTTCCGATGTTCATCATGGCGTTGTCTTTGCAAAAAAGCATGCCCATGAATACAAAGGCAATGCTAATGAGTTGTTTTTGTTCGGCCGTTCCGCTGGTGGGCATCTTGCCTTATTAACAACTTTTAGTTGTATGGGAAAATTCTTCGAATTTAATGAGCAAATAGGAAAATTAGAGGAATACAAAATCTCTGGCGTAATTGCTTTCTATCCTCCTACCAATTTTTCAACTCTCTATAACTATTATGGTAAAAAAAATCTGATGAAATTCTTGATGGAGCGAGGAATGGGCGGCTCACCAGATGAAGTACAATATCTCTATCGCTTCTTCTCTCCGGTAAATTATGTCACTTCAAAGAACAGTCAATTCATCCCACCGGTCTTTTTAGCTGTTGGAGCAAAAGATCGTTTGGTCGCTCCTGGGCAGTCTGAAGAATTGTATGCCCAACTTAGAAAGTTCAACATTCCAAGTGTTTTATTAACACTTCCCTGGGCAAATCATGGCTTTGATGCGATACTTAACGGTCCTGGGGGGCAATTGGTAATCAAATATCTGACACAATTTTTGGTGTGGGTTCTCACAAAAGAAAAATACCGGCGGCTTGATTCTCTTGCGCATAAGCATGGCCTTGATGACCTAACTCATCAAGAAAAGATTGATATTCTTTGCAATTTAGATGCCCTTAAAGATAAAAGCAGTAATAAAGAAAAGTATAACCAGTTTCTTATTGATTGCTTCCGAGAGCGAATCAAAAAAGAACAACAAGAGTAATACCCTCTTTTTCCATTTCTAGATAGAAAAAAGCAAGCAAACTTTGCCTAAACAGGCCCCTAAATTTTAAAGTAAATTATAAAAAGCTTTCAATATACAGTTACAGTGATAGAAATATGCGCGACGTGGCTATTGTAACAGATGGAAGTTGCGACCTTCCTGAGGACATTCTTAAAAAATATCATATTTTTGTTGTTCCTTTTAATGTTATTCTTGGTTCCACCGTCTACAAAGCTTTTGGCAATTTTGGCACAATTTCAAAAGATGAATTTTACACTAAGATACTAACTGAGAAGATCATCCCCTCAACAAGCCTCCCCGCACCAAAAGCATTTATTGACACTTTCCAAGCCGCGTTAAAAGAAGCAAAAGAGGTTGTGGCCATTCTTCTTTCTAGCGAACTATCAGCAACCTATAATTCAGCCAAAATGGCTTTAAATTATTTTGAAAAAGACGAAATTCATTTGATAGATTCTCGAGTTGCGGCATCGACTTTAGGGTTGCTTGCTATGGAAGCAGCAAAATTAGCCTTAGCAAATGCTTCAGTTCCTGAAATTATTTCCCATGTCAATAGCTTAATTCCTCAAGCACGGCTGATCAGCATCTTGGATAATGTTGAAGCAACATATCGCAGCGGTCGCATCTCTTGGGGCAGGAAATTTCTAACGCACGCTTTCAAACTTCACCCTATCCTCAATTTTAAGGACGGTCGCCTTGTTTCCGCTGGAGTTATCCATGGGTCTCGTAAAAAGATCTTTAAAAAAATGCTCTCTATTGCTCCTCTTGTTTTGGAAAATGCAATAACTGACACAATCTTCATTTTACATGTTCACTCTCAAGAGAAAGCGTTAAAACTAAAAGAACAAATGGAAAAAACAAATACAAAAGGTAAAATCATCCATGTCCAAGAAGCCGGACCTGTTATCGGCGTACATGTCGGGTTATATGCTCTAGCCTATATGTATATAGGGAATTACAACTCAAAATGGCTTCTCTAGTGAATTTACATTAAAATCCCTGCTTAGGTGTAAAAAAGCAATGACTAATATAACACTCTTACATCTTTCAGATATTCATGCACAAAACAATTTGAATCTGGAATCAATTAGTGCTCTTATTGAACGTGAGAGCATAGAGCTTATCGTTATTTCTGGAGATATTACTCAATTTGGCACAAAAGATGACATACAAAGAATTCTTGCATTATTTAACCAACTCTCTGCGGTTGTTTTTTATGTCACTGGCAATCTTGACCCCCCAAATTCTTTCACGTTTACTTCCAAAAACGTAAAACCACTCGAGGGACAGTTAGAGGAATTCAAAGGAGTTCAATTTGTTGGCTTAAGTGGTTCAAACAAAACGCCTTTTCGGACCCCTTATGAATTAACAGAAGAGGAAATACAAATGAAATTACAACATTTGAAAACATTACTTGATACTTCAAAACCTTTTATTCTTGTCTCTCATGTCCCTCCATTTAACTCAGGGGCCGATACCGTTCGTCTAGGAAAGCCAGTAGGAAGTTCTTCCGTACGTGATTTTGTTTTAAAAGAAGCACCGCTCGCTGTTTGCACAGGGCATATTCATGAATCTAAAGTCATTACTACACTCGGGAAAAGTCTAGTAATAAATCCCGGCCCGGCTCGTCATCAACAAGCTGCTCTTCTTAAGATCCATGACTCAGCAACAAATGATTTTTCTGTTAATGCAAAACTCCTCAAGTTTTAGAGGGAAAAAAAGAAAAAGAGGAAATACTGGTGAATTCAGAAGGATAGTGGTGGTAAAGGATAATAGTATTTTGCCAACGAGAGGAGCATGGCCATTGCAAATGTTAGTACGGCATTTACCAGAAGCCATCGTTCTGTGTGTTTTACATCCAATGTTTTTCTTTTCTTGCCCTTCCGATCCTCAAAGAGAAATGGCATATGCATAAGAAATGTGCCTTTCTTTTCTTTAATGCGTAGTTCTCCTTTGTATAAGTCTCGGGTATCAATGTTTGGGAAATAGTCTAGGAAGAGGTGTGAGGCATATGCAATGAGAAATGGGATGAAAACAGTCACGAGAACATGATTGGTTGTCAGTCGAAACCAAATTCCTATCCCGAAAAATATTCCCGGGTAAAAGGCGGAATGGGTAATAATATCTCGATGCGACATAAAATTGTAGAGTTGGTCAAAATCCGGTCCTTCTGAGCCAAGAATGGTTAGCATTAATGCAAGGATCCAGAACGGCCAGGTATTTTTTAGATAGGGGAAATTGAGGTTGTTATTTATAACGATAATATCAATGGGGATGTAGATCATTCCTAAAATAAAGCCAAACGACACATGTGCTGTTCGATTCGCCAATTTATCACCTGCTTGTAAATTTTTACGCGGAATGCTAAAAAGGCTAACCAATTTAGGATAAAAAATATTTCCTTTAGCAACGAAGGCTTTTTCATCCCCCTTTTTCTCTTTTGGCGGTTTTTTCTGTTTTTTTGCGGATTTTTTTGTTACACTTATTGACCTTTGCCCCTAGATATATTGCGTTGTTTTTCTAATACGCTTAAATAAGTTGCTACTCAAATAGTAACATAAGATGTAGGTTTGAGTTTGTTTAGTCATATATCTCACCGTGGCATTATTCTGGTTCACAGAACAGCCAAAAACTTGTTTGAATTGTGAGAGGGGTTTTACCTCCGCTCCTCTCACTTCTTTTACCTTTTTTTGTGAGCACTCTTTTTCTTCACTAAACAGATTATTTAAAAAATCCTTCCAGAGTAATAAAGCATCTAGTTGCAACAAATTGAAGATGGTCTCTTTGGAAGGACAAAATAACACGAATGGCTTTGAGCACATTAAGTTCAAATATGCTGGTAAAAAATGGGACGCCCATGTCCATCTTTATCGCCTTGAAGACACTGCGGAATTAATAAGTTATGCTGCAGAATACAAGGTTGAAAAATTTACAGCAATCGTTCGTGATGATTGGCATATATATGAGGAGGCTTTTCCAGGGCAATTTGTTTTTGCCCGTTTTATTATTAATCAAAATGTCTTTAACGGTCATCTTCAAAAAGTGCTTGATGACCTTCAAGCAATAGCTGATGCAGGTTATCCCTTTGTAAAACTTTGGTACTCTCCCCGTTGGCGGCGTTTCGTAGAAGAGCGCTTCCAAGCAAATATTGAAGGCTTCCGGCTCGATGCTCCCGCTCTTGACCCTCTCTTCCAAAAGATCGAGGAGCTCAATCTGGGTTTACTTCTTCATATTGCTGACCCTGATCTTTTTTATAGGTTAAAGTACCAGCCTGAAAGTTATTATGGCAGTAAAACTCAACATCTCAAAGAGCTTGAAAATATTCTTAACAAGCACCCTGAAATGAAGATACAGGTTGCTCACATGGCAGGGCAACCAGAACATTTAGATCATTTGGCACAATGGCTGGACAAATATCCACAGCTCTATGTTGATACCTCTTCAGCAAAATGGATGGCCAGGGAGTTCTCATACAATCCTGAAGTTGCTCGGCAATTTTTCTTGGATTATCAGGATAGGATTCTTTTTGGAACTGACATCGTTACCGGGCGAACCGACAGGGAGCCCATTCCTGGTTATTACTACTTGCGCTATTTATCGCTCCAAGCTTTACTCGAGACTGATATTCAGGAATTCCCTCTCCCACTTGATGATCCGGAAAACAACAATGAAACAATAATTAATGGGTTAGACTTGCCACTTAAAGTTTTGCGGAAAATCTATTGGGAGAATAGCAAACAATTCTATTCTTAAATTGCTATCGCTTCAACTTTCTTCTAAGTGCAATTATTTCTAATGCTATAACAAATAAACTTACTACTCCAATCCAGGTAAAGCCTACTTGATCATAGACTGTTGAAAAGTCGGGCGTCACAGAAAAGGGAACAGAGTACCATGCTCGTAAAACGGCTTCAGCAGGCTTGAATTGGCAAGTGTACCCTTTATCCTTTAACCAATTGGTCGAATTGTAAGGTGTCCAATCCCACCAGAAAATGCCGTGCAACCAGTTTTCCCCCCATAACGACCGGAGGAGTGCTTCATAACACATTGCTTGCTCATCTAAATCTACTCGCGCGTCTCTTTGCCAATTCCATGGTTCTCTGTTGCAACCGTTAATGCTCCGATAACCCACTTCGGTGAAAATGATTGCCCGGTGTTGTGCGCTCGCATATTCTTTTAATGTTTGTTTTATTGTTGACCACCTGGCAATTAAATCCTCGAGTAGTGGACTATTATCCTCTGTTAAAGAGAAATAAGCATCTATGCCTATATAATCAACTGCATCCCACCAAGTTATTTTATCATAGGAATCATAATTGGCCGCATAGGTCAGGTTGCCAGTATATACTTCCCTTACATCATAAATAATCTCACGCCATTTTGCATCAAAGCTTTCTGAGAGGGAAAATTCGCAGCCAATACACAATAATTCAATGTTGAATTTTTGCGCGAACTTTGCCCAGCTGACAATAAATCGGTCATAGGCATTGAACCATGCTTCCGATGGCTCTATATATGCTCGCCAATCACCGGTCACGGGGTCTATCATAGGTTTTAGCATCATTTTTAACCCGAGCTCTCGTGCTCGAGCAATTGCAAGGCGTAAGGTTTCATTCCTACAAGAATATTCATCGAAATCAGGGTGAATATTCGTCGCGGTCAGATTGTCCACAAACCACCAAAAACAGAGGGCTACCCATTCACCACCATCGTCTTTGAATTGTTGTAATGATTGATTTGAAAAAGCGCTATGAAAGGCATATTCACTAAAGGCAGTAAAGGAGGTTCCACGTAAAAAGTCATCGCCGGTAGAATTACTGGCGCGTCTTGTGCTTCCTGTGAGCTGGAAAAAGCCTAGATTGGGAGTTGCAATTAAAAAAACCGCTATCAACCAATAACCACAAAGCATCTTAGCTGGTAAATGAGCGCTTTTCATTTTCTACACACATTATACTCGCTTTTTACCTTCATAAAATCTTCTTTTTACATACCTCTCCATAGGATTCATTTCATGATTTCTTAATTCTTTGAAAGGGCGTTATAAACAAGTAAAGTAAGATCTATCTTCGAGGTTTAAAACGTAAAGAGTATTTTTCCCCATAACCTTTTCCTTCTCCCCGAGGTAATCTGACTGTCCCCGTCTTCAGAATGGGTTCACCACATTTCGTACAAGAATAAATATTCTGATAATGTTTGTGTTCTTGCAGTTTTAGTAAAACAAGCTGATTACAATTCGGGCAAAATCGTAAGGTCTTAATCTCCTTGCAAGCCTTTTTGCGCCAATCAATCATTTGATCCTTATTAAAAAACTCTTCTTTAAACATAGTCGGTCTCCAATTGTTGTGGTTTATTTGCTCATTGTTCTTGAACACAATCTCACAACATAACTAGGCGGCTTCTTGTTTAAAGCAGTAAAAAGTGATATTTCTATACTGAAAAGTCTTTTTCAGATATGTTTTTCCTTAGAAATGCTTTTTCTTGTATGTCAACTCACAATTATTCAGCAGTTAGTAAAAGCGACAAAAAAGAAGAGGATGAAAAGTGCTACTTCTTACCTTCAATTCCATAGATGCAGAAATAGCCGCCTTGTAGATTGTCGCGTTTATAGATTGGACAGATAAAACAAGTACAACCTTTATCAACGATCTTTTCAGCAATGTCGGATTTGCCACGAGCACAAAAGAGTGCATGTGGTAGCTGTTCTTTCAGTTTGTTTTACTTAAAGGTTGGGCATTGACCACAAAAATCTCTGCAGATCTTTAAATTTGCTTCGTTATTTTCGACTGGCATGAATTATTCCGCCTAATTAATAAGCTATTTGGTTCAATAAAACAATGCCCCTCTAACAAATAAAGCCGTTTCACTAAAAAAGACGTAAAAAAGGCTTTTTACCTTTAGATACTAAAGTTTTGTAAAAAAAATAAGGGGAACGAATTCGGAAGTTACTTTCTTTATTTCTCCACAATCTTCATTCCAATGGGGAAATGGTCACTGTAACCGTGGAAGTCAACAGAGGTGGTCGGCCGGCCAAATCGTCTTGGTACCCCATATTTTCCCACACGCATTTTTTCAAATCGAATGATTTCTATTGAATTAGGGACAGCTTCAAAAGCGCCATCCTCAACAAGAAATCCTTTTGAGATTAAGAATTGGTCAAGCATTGTTGGAAAATTTTGATAATAATGTGTCCCAAGACCTTTACCCATTTCTTGCCACATGAGATTGAAAAAGCGAGGAGCTCGTTTCGTTGCGCTAATCACTTTATCTTTTGTTGAAGTACTTAAGGCGTAATCTGTTAATGACCGGTTGAATGGTTCGTCATTAAAATCGCCTAAAGCAATTATTGCGACCTGGTCACCCAATATCTGCTGGATGCGATAATTCCAATAAGAAAGTGTTTCCCCGGCAACGATCCGATAAGGTTCTGATTCTAGAATCCCGCCACTTCTTGCTGGCCAATGGTTGCCAACAAGAATGAGGTCATTTCCCTCTTTTTTTGTTTTGAAATTGACTTGAAAGATATCCCGGGTGGCAACACGTTTCATAATGACATGCGAGAAGGTCAATCCTTTTTCAAGACGATTAGCATCGTAAATAAATGCAACATCGACGCCTCTGTTGTCTGAACAATCGTGATGGACAATTTGATAGTTTCGGTCTTTGATTTTTATCTTCTCGATCAGTTTCTGCAGTACATGGGCGTTCTCAACTTCACACACTCCAAGAATATCCGGTCCCCGTTTGTCATTCATTAATTCAATGATGTCTGCCAGCTGTCGTAATTTCTTATTCAGGACAATGTTGTTCCAACCTTTAATCTCATTCCCTATTGTTCGTTTTAACTTGTCAGAACGGTCGGGATAGTTTTCTGTATCAAACAGATTCTCAACATTCCACCAGCTAATATAATAGCTGTTCTCGTTATCCTCTCCTTTTCGATGTCTTCTCTTTTTGGGTTTTTTATTTGGCATAAAAAAAGAATAACTCGACTGTACATTTAAACTTTGTGAAGGAAAAAAAGGGGTTAGGAGATCTCCCGACAACTCCTAACAAAAATTTCCATTGCTCGATCAACATGTTCCTTGTCAAGGCAAAGTGGCGGTCGAAAACGAATGGATTTTTCACCGGCAGGCAAAATTAGTAATTTATTTTTGTACAATTGCTTCCGGAGTTTATCACGATGTTCTGTTGTGGGGAGGTCGAAGGCGCACATTAGTCCCCGTCCCCGGGCGTTGGACATCATCCCTGTCTCTTCACAAGCATCTTTAAGGCTCGCCAGAAGATACTCTCCAATTTTTCTAGCATTTTCAACAAGCTTCTCTTTGTGGATGATTCTAAGATACCATTTTGAACGAACCATGTCGACTAAATTACCACCCCAAGTGGAGTTGATGCGGCTTGATTCACGAAAGACATTGTTTTCAACTTCGTCAACACGTTCTGTCACCATTATTCCACAAACTTGGGTCTTTTTCCCAAAGGCAACAATGTCTGGCTTAACAAAGTGTTCATATGCCCACATCTTTCCTGTAAGACCAATGCCAGTTTGCACTTCGTCATATATCAGCATTATCTCATTTCTATCGCAAAGTTTTCGGAGCGCTTTGAAAAACTCAGGGCGAAAATGATTGTCCCCACCTTCTCCTTGAATGGGCTCAAGGATGAGTGCCGCCATATCCTTTGGGTTTTTGGCAATAGCTTCTTCGATCTCTTCGATTGCTTGTTTCTCCAATGCTTCAACTTTCTCAACATTTTGCTCTAGGGGGAATGTGATTATTGGGGGTGTGATTCTTGGCCAGTTAAATTTCGGAAAATAGGCAGTCTTTCGTGGGTCTGTGGTATTAGTCAATGAAAGTGTATATCCCGAACGACCGTGAAAAGCTTTCTTAAAATGAATCACTTGACTTCCGAGAATAGCTGTCTCTCCTGCTTTGAAATTTTTCCTAACCTTCCAATCAAAAGCCGTTTTCAAAGCATTTTCTACTGCTAGGGACCCTCCAGAAATCAAGAACAAGTGTTGAAAATCCCCTTTCATGCAAAACCGACTAAAAGTTTCCACAAATTCTGCCATCTCATCAGTATAACTGTCAGAATTTGATGGTTTATTAACAGCTGCTGCAGTTAGTTCCTTCAGCACTTCGGGTGTCCGCATTTTCGGGTAATTATTACCAAGCGGCGCTGAAGCAAAATAACTGAACATGTCAAGAAACTTTTCTCCGGTTATCTTGTCATGGAGGTAGTTTGGGGTACTTTTTTCAAGATCCACCACCATCTCTAATCCGTCTATTAGCATGTATTTTCGTAATATTTCGAGTGCTTTTATGGCCATGACTAATCGTGAATGAGCATTTTCACTTCTATATAATCTCTACTATTACTTCTCAATCTGGCAAAATGTTAATGCGAGGAATCCCTTTGAATGTTCATCGATTATGCCTATTTTCAACGATGGTTTTAATAGACAAGGGAGAATTGTATTTTGGTGGCAAAGAGTTGAAGCAATTGGAAAAAATACCTGAATTACGTAAAGAACTTTTTGAGAAGTGGGCAGAGCAAATAATTCAAAGCTACAAAATTAAAGATGATGAAACACTCGAGAATATTACTGAATCTGTGGCTGAATTTTTTGACTTACTCTTTAAATATTATACTATCAAATTTACAGATCTCCATCCCAATGGCATTTTCCCCTTCGAAATAACCCCTGATAGCAAACCGAAATTTTATGCCGACGAGGATTATTTTAACGAGCTGTTCAAAGTTGAAAACCATCTTCGTTGGACTTACACAATCCTTTTACAAAAGCTTTATCGGGAAAAAGAATGCCCTTTTGATACTGCAGAATGCCCATATTAAAAAAAGAAAAAAATTAGTTGGGCTATTTGCCTAAATCTAGGTGAACCAAAAGATAGATTTCCAGACTAAAAGGAACAATAGAACCCATATGGCAATTCCAACAAAGCCTAATATGATTCCCCCAATTGCTAACCCACGACGTTTTTCTTTAAAAACGCCAATGAAGCCTATGATTATTGCAATGAGTGAGACAGGAATTCCTAACGGTCCGACCATGAATTGCATGAAAAAAGAAATAACACCTGCTACAAATGAAATAATTGACATTATTCCTGGATCTGTTTTTGTTGTGGGGGTAACTTGGTATGTTGTTGTTGCAGTTGTTGAATATGGCGTTGCTATACTTGTGGGCTGTATTGTGGCAGCTGACGCTGCCTTTTCAATATCTAGTTCCAAACTTGCGCCACAATTTTGACAAAATTGGTCATCACTTTTAACAACAGAACTACAATAAGAACAAAATTTTGCTTCTTTTGAAGCCATCTTATTTCCCTTCTAGAATCATTATGTATAGAATTGGTTAAGCCGTTTAATTAAACGTTTAGAAAAAAATCCTTATGAAAGATGCTCTCTTCCTAAAACTTATTAGTTTTAAAGTTTTTATTCTGATTGGAGTATTATTTACCCTTAAGTAAAAACTCTAAGGTAGTGAAAACACAATGCGACCACCGATTTGTGCGATTTGTGATAAGGATCTGGGTGAAGGTGAAGGGGGATTAATTTACTTTAAACAACGCTTTTCTGATCGCGTCTGGGAGCGGAAAATGCAACGGATAAATGGTGTTGGCCATCCACCAAATGCCGAATGGTTCTGTGAAAAGCATTATCCTCGAGCAAAAGAACTTCAGGACCTAACAATCGATAAAGCAATTGCCATTATCCTCAAAGAAGAAGATTCAGAAAAAGGCTAATTCTTCTCTCCTTTTACTTCTTTTTTCCTTGCCTTCTATTTTTCGGTGAAAGTCTAAGGACCAGGCAATCGTCCCTTTTAATTTTAAATGGAAGGCCTTTCTGTTCAAGTTGTTCAATTGTTATTATCTTTTGCTCCAATGCCGAGCCGAAATAGGAATAAAGCAATTCAATCTTTAGTGGTTGATTTTTGGGCAGGCCTGTTTTTGCCGGGATTAGGAATTTTATTGTCCCCTCTTTTTTCTTCCCACGATTCAGGAGAAATAAGAAAAGTGATTTCTTTTCTTTGTTGACTCGCCCAACTATTTCTAATTCCACACTTGTGTCAAAAGTTTTTTTCACGTTGTTCTTATGTAACAATTCCTCAAGAAATTCTCGATTTTGTTTCTTAATTTTCTTCGAGTCATGGTAAAAAGCATCAATAACATATCTTGCTCCGAGGGGGGTTCCAATTATGGTGTTTGTTCCTTTTCCAAGTGTGTGTCGGTAGCCAATGGTTCTATTTCGAACCCTGAGAAATGTTTCAATTCCTTCTTTTTGCCAAATGAATTCTCGAACGAGATAGTCGACTCGAATCTTTCTCCCCTCTTTTGTTGTGGCGATGGTTCCTTTCGGGCGCCAAGAACGTAAAACATTCAGCCGTTCATTTCGTTCTAGATGGTAGTTGAGATTTCTATTATATCTTCTCAATTGCCGTCGTTTTAGGAGCAAATTGATTCGTGCGCTTAACAAACGGAATACGCTAGCACTTTTGCCAAAAATTCGTTCTTTGGTCACAACTGCTGGATAGAGTTTTTGAGTGTTGAGGGGGAAACCATATTCATTCATCACTGGAAAATTAGGCCCTGTGACGAGATGCCCACCTCCTTTTACATAATCTAAAAGTTTCGTATAATCTGCTTTGATAATTGCCCCGCGATTGTGGAAGAATATGGTTTTTAGCCGTCTCATCTCTTTCAGCGAAACTTTTTCCAGAGCAATTGGTTTGGGGTTATAGCCATTTGCAAACAGATAACCAAGAATGCCATATTCTGCTAACATAGTTAGCACCTTTATTGGTCGAATGTTTTGTCCGCTTTGATCAAAATCACCCGGGATGGTTCGGTGATTCATTGCATAGGTGGCAAAAGCAATTTCATCATAAATTTCTTCTGACGCAAGAAGCTCATCATTTGTTTTTTCAATGAAGGAAAAAATTTCTTTAACAGCATCCAGTCGTTTTAATTTCTTTCCTTTGTGATTTATTAGCCCTTTATAGTAGTACTTATTTCCATCGAGATCCTCGCCATCTCGCGTCATATAGAGGTTGAGTCCTTTGGCGCCATGAGCAATTGACCCCATAATGGCTTGCACTGTGGCAATGAGTTTCACTTTTACTTTGGGGTCAAACCAACCACAGCCAAGTTCTGACGCAAATAAGGGCTGATATTCTTCTTGTAAATACCCTTTGAAAATTGAGGGTGTGATAGAATTACGAAACGGATTGTCATGAATTGCTTTTATCCGAGATGTTTTTGTGTTTACTGTATAGCCATAAATTTCTACAAGTGGGGCTTTTTTCACCGGGTTTGAGGGGTTCAATTGGTTACTTTGTTCATTTATTACATAGACTAATGGGATGTCCAATTCAGAAGCAATATCAATTAACGTTTCGAGATATTTGATGATCCAATCTTCGAGAAATGACTGCCAAATCATTGTTTTTGCAACGTTTAAGCCATCTTTCGGTGGCAAAACTTCCTCGAAGGAGAGATAGCTTTCGACACAATAGACGCTCAAGGTCTGTGGGTCGCCAAACACTTCTTCGAGCCATTGTTGGAAATACTTGATCGTTGACTCATTAAAGTCCACACGCCCAACATTATAATTGTACATCAGCCCTGTTTCATTATCTAGTTGGAAGATGATTATCGGATCTTCGAAGTAGTCTTGAAATTCTTCTTTTAGTTTAGCATACCATTTACTCACTAGTTCAATGTATTTTGGATGATTCAAGCTAACGTTAAAATAATTCTCATATTTCTCGAGAGAACCATCAACCCGTTTCACAATTACTTCCGGATAAAGCTCACCTATCCAAAGGGGGATGCCAAAGCCAGGATATTCCGAATAAATGAATGGCCCAGGACGAAAAATCACAGGAAGGCCAACTTTTCGGCAGATGTCGAGGAATTTCCTAAGGTCTCTTCGAGGGTTCGTTTCGCCGGTAAAATCAAAGAAGTTTTCATAAATCTCATGAAAAATCCATGGGACATAAGTAGAAATTACATTTATTTTTCCTTCTTTCTTCAGCAGTTTTAGGTCTCCCTCCCATGATTCTGGATCCACCCGAAAATAATGGTACTCCCCTGAACGCAGGAATACTTCTTTCCCATTAAGCTGGAATCGCCCATTCATCGTTGTTAATTGATACACTTTTGTCTTTGGACCCCCGAGGATGATTGTGAGTTTTAACCCTATTAATCCAAAATTATTTTCTTATTAAAAGTATTCGCATAAAAAAGTTTTAAATGACTGGTTGTTTTTCGAGAAAACTTCCTAAATTTCTTCTTTATGATAGCAAAAAATTTTGAGTTTTCAGAATGTGTAATTTAAAGTTTTTTGAAAACAAGTGAAAAAAATGAAAAAGAGAGACATTAGTTAATGTCCTTATACCTATTTTGGCAAATAATCGGTTCATTTTTCACAAATATTATTGTTATTATATTAATTTAAGCAAAAAAATTGAAAAACTTCAAAAGAAGAGTTGAGAAGCTTTCTTGGTTTCAATAAGAGGACCAACTTTTTCGATAACGCTTTGTGTCGGATTTTTTTTCTGAAAAGACTTATATAGGAAAAAAAATAACAAAACAACAATCATTTGGAGAGTTGTTCGTGAAAGGAAAGAAAGAAAAAATAAATTCAATATTATTATTTGTCATTATCGGCTCGTTTTTTGCGAATATCAATATTGTTTGTTCGAAATAGGAGCTTGATCTAATGGTTGAGAATAAAAAAATTGAAATAAAAACTATTGATGAATTAAAGAAACTGGGTATTGATAAGGAACAACTATTGACTAAGGAACAACATCACTCCATTCAAGAACAACTCTTAGCTAAGAAACGATATGATTTCATTAATAACCTTTATTTACTTTCATTTAGTATAGCATCACTGATTTCAATAACTATTGTGATAATAGGGCTGTTAATTAAAATCGAATTAAATTTTATACGTTATCCTTTAGTCTATATTTTACTAGCTCTGCCACAATTAATTTTTGGAATAAGCCTTTTAGTGCATCTCTTTCCTCTTATTCTTCCTTTATTCAAATTTAAGCCGTATAAGAATAGACTGTTCTACCATATAGATTACAGTAAAATAATCGCAGAGCAAAAAAAACCAACAACTGCCAGATATCGCGTTTGGAAAATAACTTTAATTATTCTTAGTACTTTAGGAGCTTTCATAACCCTGGGAAATATTATTCTATTTGTTGTAGAAATAGTGCTTTGAAAAAATCCATTGGAACTATTGCCGAAGGCAGGAATGACTGATGAAGAGAACCGCACACTTCTCCTTGCCCGAGCAGCAAATATTACTGTCAACTGGCGTTCCTCAGGGCATACCGCTGAATTGGTTCCACTCTTTTGCTTTGGGCAACCTTTAGAAAACTTGACAACTGGCTTCACAATTGATAACACGGAAATCTTCCAATTAATGCTGGCATTCTATAATCATGCTATTCTCTCTCTAAGTACTCTAAAGTTAGCATTTGCCCTTCCTGGATTAGTCGTGCTCTCTCTGTGGGTCTTTCTCTTGAGTCACTTACTTAAAAAGAAAAAAAGCCTTGTTCTTAAAGAAAAGAAAAAATACTTTCAATAGGTGGCGTTAATCATAATCATTTTGTTCGAAGGTTCGTTCTGCTGCCACGCCCCGATGGGTTTCTTTCAGCTGTTTTTGTAGCAGCTTGCCTGTAGGGCTAATAACAACATTGCCAACTAAAATATGTGTCCGGTCATTTTTCGCAAAACCATCTTCATTAAACATATATTCAAAAGAAACAGTGCAGGTGCCGTCGCGTTCTTCATTTAATTGTAGAATGGTTAATTCTTCAATCTCGTAATGAGGATGTAATGGTTGCCCCCATCCGGTTTCTTCATGGATGTATGCAAGGATGATGGCTTTTACATCTTCAAATTTGATCGTTAATTCCTCCAACATTTTACTCTTTGTCTTTTATCAAATATAATAGTATCTAATTTGATTTTTACTCCTCACAGGGCTCTTTTCGCCCTCGTAGATGTTTGCGAATATTCTTCCGCTCAATACGGTTATCAAGGCGTTTGAGTTTCTTATACCCCAAGCGTTCGAGTGTAAATTTCCACCGCGTGGCAATCTCCTGTTCCAATTCTTTGTCAAGTGTATGAACATTTCGTTGGTAATTCTTTTGAGCAGCAACGTAATGTTGGAAGTGATCTTTTACCTTCTCGAAGCCTTGAAGGTTAAGGCCCGAGTAAATTTGCTCTAACCCTTGGAGAGGGTTTTGAATAAAGGTTTCATATTTAATTTCGATCAAATTTCCTTTGGGAATTAATTGTTTCTCCATAAAAAATCGTTGAAACATCTCTTCATAGAGGTCAAAGATAATTTCCTTTCCTTCTTTCATACTAAACGGTTTTTGTAAGAAAAAATATGGGAACATTTTTTCATACATGCGAAGCGTTGATGGGAACACATCGAATGGGTTTCTATAAATATGAATGAATTTGGCTTCCGGAAACAGTTTTAAGAGCAACCCTATCCGATAGGTGTGCGCGGGATTCTTTAATATTAATTGCTTGCCACCAGCTTCATAAGTGACTTTCTTCAAGAAATTCAAGAATACTCGCGTCCATTTCTTCACGATTTTCCTTGGCAGGCCTTCCATTGAGCAATAGCGGGCATAAAACCGAATATTCTTCGGAAAAGCAATCCCGTGGTAGAGTGAATAGTTAGTAAGATTGGCAAGAGCATATTCATCTTCCTGAGGTTCATGTAAACCTAATCTGATGTTATCCATTCGTCGTTTAGCCGGAAGAAAGCGGCGAAGTAATCCTTGAAAGAGTTTTCCACTGCAAAGGAAGATGTTAGGCATAAAAGCATGTACATTAGTGACGTAGCCAAATTGCTTGTCTTGGATCATTAAGGAATGAAGAAAAGTCGTACCACTGCGCCAATGGCCAACGATAAAGATCGGTTGTTGTTTGAAGACCGTCCGTCTGATGCGTTTGGCATAGCGTAGTTTTTCATAGAGCACAAAAGGACTGGTTAAAAGTGTGATAACGCTAATAAATAGTGCCCTGGGAAAATAGCGCAAACTGATTTTGAACCGGTTTTCATAGAGTAATTTCAACCAATTAGTAAAGGTTGTGCCGGTAAGTGTCTGTTCTGTAATTTTATTATTCTCTAACATAGTGCTGATGAGCCCCTATCTTGTCTGCAAAGGACTAACTCTGGTTGCCAAACCAATTGAACTATAAATCCTCATCCTAAAAGTCTTTCTTTAGATAGCAATGAATAAATGCTCCATTAAGAGGAAAAGGGTTTGACAATGAATTTATAAGAGGAATTCATACTAGTTCTCTTGATGGTAAAATGACTGGTCAAATACCCGATATCTTTCTCTATAATGAGAGTGAATATGATATCGTTGGCATAGAGGGAGGGGAACTTTTCAACCCTTCTGAGTATGGTTTTAACCCACGACCAAATTCTACTGCCTGTTGGCGTGGTTTTCAATTATTCTTTTCAATAGACGATAAGAAGCGCCTAATTCTTGATAAAATGTACATAAATCAAAAAGAGAGGAAGATTTTCCAAGGTAAAAAGCCAAAAAGAGTTCGAAAGCCAGAAGGAATCACTTTTCCTTATCATTATTTTAATCTGCAGTTTCAACTAAACTTCTCTGATTCGATATTAATTGCTAAAGATTTTATTAACGAATATTACATTCATATGGGATTTCAATCCCCGCGAAGTTATAAAATTGTGTTTGAACTTACGTTTAAAGACGGTCTACTTATTTCTGAGAAAGATCTCTCAGAACAAATGGAAAAAGATCGTTCATCAGAACAAAACCTCCCGCAAAGGCCATCTGTCTCTGCAAGCGAAGAGGAAATCACTTCATGGATAAAGGAAACATTCGACCTTGATTATAAAAAAGAGTGATCGAAAAAGGATAGAGAGTTGAAATAGAAAATGGTCATAGATGGTTCTAATGATGACTCACAAATTGTTCCGGGAATTAATTATTTTATAGCTATTTCTAGTGGTGCTATATTCATTCTTGGAGGCATTTTACAGCTTTTCTTCGGTGAGATTCAAGGGGGGAAATTTACAGGTGACCTCCTATTGGGTTTTTCCTTTCTCATTCCAGGTCTTTTTGCTGTTCTATTTGGTATAACGAATTTAACATTAATTGCGGTAAAAAACCGTCGAGAGAAGAAAAGAATACTCGAGGAAAAATTTAGCTATATAAAGAACTGATAATGAGTTAACCAGGGGGCGATATGACTTGATTGTGGGTAAGAACGGGTTTGGAAATTAACATTCTGCTGTTAATTCTTGTTTAAACTATTGAGAAAAATTAACATCTCCAAGTTCGAAGAAACTATAAATACAAGGAAAAGTACTATTAATATCCGACTAATATTTTGTCTTCTCCATAGGAAGCTTTATATTAGTCAAGAGAAAGAACCAATCAGCTCGTTTGGTGGCAAAGATGCCACGAAAAAAACAGGCTATGAATAAAACTAATTCATAGTAATGTTTTTAAAAGAAAAAAAATGAGAAACAAAACCGCTGACGCCGGTTGGGTGAACAAAACGGGCGGAAGCGTAATGTTAAGATCAAAAAAACTATATTGATGCGCTTGGCGAGAATTGACGGCTCGCTGAGTAAGAGGTAAAGCGACGATGAAGCCTCGGCATTGGGTGTAGAACTGCCAAAAAGTGCACATGCTAGACCAAATGTCGAAGAGCTCATTTTAGCATCGTCGGATTGTACCGTAGAAGGCCACACTTCTTCAAGTGAAATCTAGATCTCCAAAGTAGGTTCCGACACGCAAACGCCATCTGGGGGATGGATAGGCTTGAGCGCCGATGAAGGCCGTGGCTAGCTGCGATAAGCGCGGGGTAGTTGCAGGCAAACGTCGATCCCGCGATTGCCGAATAGGAATTCCATGTATGGACCAATAAGCCATACAACTCCGTAAGGAGGGGGAACGCACCGGACGGAAACATCCAAGTAGGTGCAGGAAAAGAAATCACCTGAGATGCCCTGACTGTAACGGCGAGTGAAAGGGGCATAGACCAAACTGAATCCTGGCGGGCGACCGTTAGGAGATGTGGTGTTGTGGTCTGTCACTAAATTCTGCGTATGATAGTCGAATATCCTGGAAAGTTTAGCCTTAGAAGGTGATAGCCCTGTAGGCGAAATCATACCCAGAAGGAGACAGTAACCAGAATAACGGGGGTTGGAAATCTCTCGTGAACTGGGGCACAACGAGCTCCAAGTCTAAATACGTCTCAAGACCGATAGCGCAATAGTAACGTGAGTGAAAGCTGAAAAGTAACCCGGAAGGGTGGTGAAAAGTGCCTGAAACCAGATGGTTATAGACGTTTGTGGTCCGAAAGCGTAGAGTCTGGACGAAGAGAAGGCTGGTGACGGCTGGATCGAGTTCAGAGGAGCGGGATCACAAGATCCGTCTAGAAACACGGGCCAGGGAGTTTGCCCTCGTGGCGAGCTTAAGGGTTTCAAAGACCCGAAGGCGGAGCGAAAGCGACAAGTCCGCAGCTTGCAAGGGACGCCGTCTGAAAGGGCGGGAAGTCACGGGGGTAAGACCCGAAACCGGACGATCTATCCGTGGACAGGCTGAAGCCCGGGGAAACTCGGGTGGAGGGCCGAACAAGTGTTGACGTGCAATTCACGTTTGTTGATCTGCGGATAGGGGCAAAAGACCAATCTAGTCCGGTGATAGCTGGTTCCCAACGAAGTGGACATAGGCCAGCCTGATTTGAGGTGGCGCATTCGGTAGAGCAAGGATTCGTGGTCATGGGGAGTAAAATCCTCACCCATGAGTCAAACTACGAACGGATGCGTACCATAGACGATCAGAGTCGGGCGTGCGTGCGTAAGGCACGTGGCCGAAAGGGGAATAACCCAGACCATGGTTAAGGACCCCAAGTCTCGATTAAGTGTTAAAATCGGAAGGGCGTCCTTGGACTAAGACAGTTAGGCGGTAGGCTCAGAAACAGCCACCCGCTAAGCAACACGTAACAGTGGACTAACCGAGTCCTTGGGCCCCGAGAATGGACGGGGCTAAATCGAGCTCCGAGACCATGGGGCACACTGCAAGGTGTGATCCGGTAGTTGGGCGATCGGGTTGGGCGGAAGTAGGGCAGTGATGTCCTGTGGACCGACCCGATTTGCAGATCCTGGCGATAGTAACAGCAAAGAGAGGTGAGAATCCTCTCCGCCGAAAGGGCTAGGGTTTCACGGCAACGTTCGTCAGCCGTGAGTTAGTCGATCCTAAGGCCAGTCTTACCTGAGCTGGTCGAAAGGGAAACAGGTTTAAATTCCTGTACTGCGTGGATACGCCAGAAGCGGCAACGCAAAGCTCATCTTCTGACGCGACTGGATAGGCTCTGTTAAGCCATCGCTTAATTTAACTGTATAACCCTCCGAAGTACTGTGACAGTGAGAAGGAGGCGAAAGCAGGAATAGGCTGCCAATAGTGGCGGCTAGAGCTGCTTCCACTCGCCCATGAAAAGGAAGATGAGAAGGATTCCACGTAATCGTACCGAGAACTGACACAGGTGTCCCTAGGTGAGAAGCCTAAGGCGTGTTCGGTCAAAGATGGTGAGGGAAATCGGCAAATTCGCCCTGTAACTTTGGGATAAAGGGTGCCTGTGGGCTTGAAAGGGCTCGCAGGTCGCAGTGACAAGAGGGGGGCAACTGTTCAATTCAAACATAGCAAACTGCAAGAGCGAAAGCTTGTGAACAGTTTGTGAATCCTGCTCAATGCTGGTAAGTCAAAGCCGGTTACAACCGGTCTAAGCTCCAGTCAATAGCGGGAGTAACTATGACTCTTAGCTAAGAAGAAATCCTATCGGGAGTCGTTAAATCTGGCTATATGCGGGAACATCGCTGAAGAGCACTCCTAAGTAAGGAACAATGTGCTGTTCCAAAGCGACAATCCGCAGGAAATCGAACAGTTCCTCTCAAAACTCATTTCGGAAGAATAGAGGCCGAAGAACCTCAAAAAAAAACAGAAAGCAAATATAAACGAACCATTAAACAAAGAGATGAAAAGAGCAATGTTGCGAAAAGCAAGAAACCAAAGCACAAAAAACACTTATCTCTGTGGACTGGTGGACGGCGAAGGATCTTTTAGCATAAGCATAAAACCACACAATACAACAAAGTTTGGTTGGGTAATAGACCCAACGTTTAGCTTAACACTCGAGGAAACAGCAGAACATGTGCTAAGAGAATTGCAGCAAGCGCTACGATGCGGAAGAATAATCACAAAACCAGGACAACCAAACTGTAAACTTTTCATAGAAGAAAGCAGAAGAAATCTAAAGGAAAAAGTAATACCCTTTTTTGAACGATACCCACTCGAAGTGAAACGAAAAAGCTTCGAACATTTCAAAAAAGTAATTGAACGATTAGAACAAAAGGAACATAGCAAAGCAGAGAGTTTTCTAAGACTGGCGGTGTATGCCTTCAGCCTGAAGGAAAACAAAGGAACAAGAAAATACACAATAGAAGACATCTTACAAACAATGAAACACAAACCAGAAAACGCAGAAGAAATAGTGAAAAATGAGCAAGAAAAACTGATGAAAAGAAATGAGTAATGGAGAAGAATGTCGAGATCCCCAGAGACTATACGCCAGACACCAAACAGAAAGTGAGAAACTTCTGTGCGGTGAAGATATAGTCCGGCGATAAGAAAATATCGTTGCTTAAGGTAGCCAAATGCCTTGTCAGATAAGTACTGACGTGCATGAACGGATCAATGACCTCCCTACTGTCCCCACCATCTACCGAGTGAAATCACTATCCAGCGAACAGTCTGGAACCAACCAGCGGGAAGAGAAGACCCCGTGGAGTTTTACTGCAGCCTGTGCCTGTTGTACGGGTCGCAATACATAGAGTAGTCGGGAGCGTTGAACCAAGTTCTCCGGGACTTGGGAATGCGACAATGAAACACCGACTATTGTTGCTTGTACGACTAACTTTCTGCGGAAAGGACAAGTATTGGTGGGCAGTTTAGCTGGGGCGGCTGCGCTTGAAAAAGTATCGAGCGTGTCCAAAGGTCAGCTCAGGAGGGACAGAAATCCTCCGTAGAGCATAAGAGCAAAAGCTGGCTTGACAGGGTTCTTACCCATAGGGAACCCTGGAACGAAAGTTGGGTCTAGCGATCTGTCGAGACTTCTCGTTGAGGTCCGGCAGCGGCAGAAAAATTACCCCGGGGGTAACAGAGTCGTCGCGGGTAAGAGTTCACACCGCGTCTACAAGAAAGTAAATGTCTTCTAAAACAGATAAAACATAACGTG
>Ga0164310_10000371_pt1 | contig 23464 bp, 28 predicted proteins | sample GuaBasSedimGuay1_FD_121795 | JGI IMG/M metagenome (GOLD analysis project Ga0164310, IMG submission 121795) | Subseafloor sediment microbial communities from Guaymas Basin, Gulf of California, Mexico - Guay1, Core 4569-9, 0-3 cm | ecosystem: Environmental > Aquatic > Marine > Hydrothermal vents... | reverse complement strand
GAACCTTCAATAGAATTTTCAAATACTTTAATGTCAGAAAAATCTTTTCCGCTAAATCTTAAATCAGGGATATTACTCCTAGAAAGGGTAATATCAGTATTATAAGTTGTATTTCTTAATGTAGCACTTTCAGCGCTGCCATAATTAAGTGATGCCCAACTATCCGTCCAAGAAACACTGGAATCTATAGTTGGAGAAGCCCATGAAAATGTTACACCGCTAGATGTCACTACGTCAGAAACATGACTTGCATCCTTAAATTGACAATACACGTGTTGTTTTCCAGATTGATCTATGAGAGTACCACTCACTTCAGCCTGAAATGCTTGCCATGAAGCAGCACCTGAAGTAGTTACACCATCAATATTCCACAACTTATAATGAGTAGGTGTCCAACCAGCAGGGCCAGATAAAGAAATATCTACATCTAAACCATCTACAATCTGATCCCCATCATAATTATTCAATTGGATAGCCAGAGGTGTTAAATAACCAGTATCATAGGTTATGTTGAAATAATTACCCATATCGGTCTTACCTCCTGTTGTTTTTTTATTGGAATATTAATACTACAAGCAAAGTATCGAATTTGTAATGAGGGGCCAAAAAAGGCCCCTCTAATCGACAATTAAAACTATTACTGTCTTACTAGATAAGTAATATTTCTTCCAGCTTGTATATCAAAATGGAATGTAATACCAGAAGCTGTAGTTTCATCATAATCTCTAGCATCTCCTACTGATGGATCGGCTGCTAACAACTGACCACCTACATAAACGTCCATATTACTACCTTCACGACCTGCTGTACTATCAGGTGTATAGGTAATACTATATGGAAGTGCATGTACTGTTTCAGCACTAAATCCTGAAGAAACTGATTCTACATATTTATCTGCAACACCAGCTGCTACACTTTCCTCTACATCTTTAAGTGCCATATCTAACTTATTTAAAGCATCAGCAACTGTATCGTCATCTGCGATATAATTGTCTTCTGTAAATGTCATGTCATCAATCACATCATTCAATGTGTTGATAGCTGCTTCTAAATCACTTGGGTTACCACTAAGTGGATAATTCGCACTTGTGTTGGTCCAAGTTGGTGAAGTCAAATCATCAGCAGCACCTGTAAATGACCATAGATTTGAAATATCTTCTACTAATTCTACATCACCTTCCCAAGAACTAATAAAATCCGTACGGAGCCATTCCCATTCTGCCACATTATTCATAACCTTTCTATGTGGAAATACAAATTTAACTGATGTAGGATCACTACCAGTAAATGTATACGGTGTCTGAGCAGCGCCAACATAAAACTTAAAGAAAACATCTGTGCCAGTTCCTGTTCCACTATTATCAGCACCATCTTCCATTAAAGCATAAACTGTGTTTCCAGAACCATCTTCAAATTCTTGATCATTATCCATATCGAGAACATCGACACGACAAACATTCATGCTACCGCCCTCATCATGATAAGAACCAGTACTTGCATAGATTGGCAAACCCTGTCTATCTGCATCTGTAGCGTATCTGGTAGTTACATTAGTAGTCAAAATACCAGTAGTACCAGAAGCAGTCGTATGGCCCGAACCAGAATTGTCTTCTGTAACAGCAATAAGAACTGTCTTAGAATCAAGAGTATTACCCTTAATGTTAGACATACTCATTTGCTTGTTAGCAGCATCTCCAGCATCAGTATCTGAAGGATCAAAATATTTCCCCAAATCATCATACCAATTAGTTGAACCCTTAGTTTGCTTCATAAGAGAACGTACCACATTCATATCATCCTCTAAAGAACCAGACACTGTAGGTTCTGCAACAGCTGATGTGTTCATATTAACAACAGCATCATCATAAGTTGCTGAACGTCTAATTTGTTCTAACTGTCTTAACAAACTTCTAGCCATTTTAATTTACCCCCTTGTATTTTTTAAGGTTTTTTTATCTAGATATCTGTAATTCTTGAATCCTCTTCCTAAGCATATTACAAAGAGTATCCTTTCCCGAAAGCTGACTTGCTTGTTGAAGAGAATATTTCAATAAATTTAAATCCATAATATTCGGTAAAATCTCTCTACCGTTCCTAACTGATAGACCTGAAACGTCATTTACAGTCATTTCCTTTACAGTAACCTGTAACTCATCGTCTCCCATTTCGGGGCCTTGTTCCAATATCTCTTCCTCTTCCTTCTCTACTATTTTATCTTCATCGCCCTGCTTTTCCTTTAACTGCCCATCTTCGCCTTCAAAAACTATTTCCCATACCTCTTTGTCCCTCAATTTAATCTTCCTGAGCCAGTTAATAAATTCTTCACCCTCTGCTAAGTCGTGTTTTTCACCGTACTGCTCATAAAGACTAGAAAGAGAAATCTTTTCCCCTGGGCCCACTGCCCTTTTCATAGCGTGTGTCCATGTAAATGTTTTGTTCTTAACATACCCATTCATAATTATACCCTCCTTTTCCTTTTATAATATAATATGGACTGTATTAAAATTAGTCCTTTTCCTATCAAACGTAAAACAGCCCTCTATCTATACAGAGGTTAGTTTATTACAGACACTGAGGCCTGCTCGTCAGTTTATGGTAAACATAATAGTTCACCACTGTTATCTCATGATTTACCTATAACAAACCTTAAATACAATTATAGTACCCCACGCACAAAGGCGTAGGATACTATAAATTTAATACTCAATAAATAAATGCAATATTATAGAGATCTATCAATAATACCCATTCCTAGCATTCTTGAATCCAAGCAAGCAAAACCAAGTTCGGCCCATCCAAAGAAACCAGCCTTTTGAACTCTGAGTAATGTTGGATCTTCATGCGCTTCGTACTCCTTACGGATAGGCATTACGAGAGAATCATTAACACTAAGATCAAAACCCAGTACCTGAGTTTCGCCTAGAGTGCTAATTGTGCCATCTGCACTAGTAACATTAGGGTTGTCCAACTGATAACTGTTGTACTGTTCACTGCCATCAGCTATAAACTTACCATAAGAAGAACTGTTACCATTGATATTGTAAAGACCGGTGGCTCCGAGATGCTGTACTTCATGGAGTCCTACGTTCCAAAGGGAGCCCATACCAGCGGCCTGAAAAATCTCTCTTCGTGTTACAGGATCAATATCAGTATCTGTCCATTCTCTAATATCAGCAGCGTCTTCAGGACTAATATACAAATCAGTCAAAGTTCTTCCAATTCGCTTAAAACCAACAATCATCTTGTTGATAAGCTCTTTTGAAAGATAGCCTGCTCCAGTGGAACCAGGTAAAATCTCATAAATAGGAGCTGGACGTGGACCTAAAAGACCTTTGCCAGAAAATGAGGATGTTGCTGAAGGCATAATAACCCTCCATCCACACTCTTCTTCGTAATTGGCTAGATCTTTTGCTACTCTTGTTGCGGCTCTCTGTGCAATGTCCACACGAGAATCTCTAGCATATGTAATCTTCCAATCTGCAGATGAATTAATAGAAAAAGTTGGTACGAAAACTTCTTCACCAATTCCTTCTATAAAATTTTGGGCCATATACCCAAGACCGGGCAAAACCCACACTGGAATCTCAAAATCTTCACTTACAGGATAAACAGCTTGTGCTCCCGGCGAAAGTCGTTCTACCGCGAACAACTTTCTCATAATTGATTCCAGTTCAATCTTCTGCAGAATTGGAGTAGTAAGTGCCGCCGCAAATGCTCTGTAGGCAGCGAGGCCTTCAGGTGTATTGATTTCAGCGGTCGCTTTAAATAGTTCTTGCATTTCTTTTCTATCCATATCTACTCTTCCTCCTTGGAATTATAATTACGGAGATACATAAAAATCAGTATCTTAATCCGTTTAGTTCATTTTTTTTTAAATAATAAGCTTTACCCTTATAGGATAAAGTGTGGTGTTGTCAATATTAGCCTGACACTTAGCTATGCTGGCGCCTTTAACAACTCTAGCAACAACAACTGTACTACAACGGTCGCCCATTAGCACATCATTGGCTCCATCAGAAGTAACACCACTTCTGGTCAACTTAGCATTATCAGCAGCTGGGTAAAGTGGGTCACCAGGGGACATTTTAGTCTGTACATCTCCAGCTGGGTTATCACGATCACATGTATAATGGACTGTGTCCCAAATACCCAAATGTGCAACACCAACAGGCACTGATTTATGGCCTGTAATATCACCACCAGCATTGTAATATGCTTGAGCAATAACATCACTAGAACCAAGGTCACCGGGCATATAGTATCCAGTAGGATGTACCTGGTGATAACCAGTTTTTACTTTTTGTTGCAATAACCCAAACGGAGTCTCGCCACTATCACCATGGGCAAATTTCTTGACCATAGGCTCTTCGTTAGCAGCACTAGAATCCAAGTAAACTACTGAACCTGCATAAGCAATTACTCCACCTACGCCTGCAGAACCAAAACTAGTATTCTCAGCGTAACTACAAAATTGATTTTCTACAACAGGATGTCTTGGAATAAACATATCCTTTCTTCCTCCTTTAAAATTTCATTATTTATCAGACTTAGTCATACTTTCAGCCATAGCCTTACCTAACTCAGCATACTTAATAGCCATCTCTTGACCAATCGGTCTGTAATCTATATTCAAAGCAGCAAAAACTGCTTTTCCGTGATCTATATTAGCAGCAATACTAACATCTGCATTATCACCAGAAGATCCTTCTTCATTACCTTCTACACTTTCATCTTCAGATGTATTTTCATTGGTGTCCTCTGTTTCTGTATCAGTTTCTTTATCTGAACCAGTTTCGCCTTCTTCTAGCTCTTCCTTTTTTTCTGATACTTCTTCAGTTTCTCCCTCAGACGCTCCCTCTGTAGCTGCTATAGCTAATTCATCCATAACAGCCTGCCTTACAGATATAAGCTCGTCTTTATATGCTGTAAATTCATCATCGGACATCTCTCTAACTTTAGCAATCTGGTTAGTTTTGGCTTCTTCATTCTTATGAATAACACCAGCTTCTTCCAAACCAACCATTCTAACATCAGCAGTTATGTCTTTCTTCATCTCTTCTATCTCTGATTCTTTATCAGAAAGCTGTGTTTTTATAGTCTCTATTTCTTCCTTCGCCGCCTCAAGCTCGGATTCAATAGTAGAAATTTTATCAGTATTTTCAGAAAACTTAGATTCTAGTTCATCGGCTTCTGTGGTTTTTTCTTCCAAAGAGTTCGTAAGGTCTTCGATAGTTACAGCAGCCTTTTGAAGAGCATCTTCAGTTTTTCTTCTCATTTCAGCCTCTTCTTTTTCAGAAAAGATAGAAGCTACATGCGCTTCAATATCCTTTTTAAACTTTTCATCCATAGAAGTAATACCTCCTTATAAAATTTAATAAAACAAAATACTTAAAACAATACCAACCTAATTTAATATTCAAAAAATCCGTTTCCTGTACCAAAGCTATCTATCCTAGCTTTATGGATAACTCGGCGTTACACCTCTATTTCCTCTACAATAAATATTTTCAATATCAGGGTCAACACCTACCATGAATTTGACATCGAAATCAACATCATCACTAACACTAGCTGAGGATTTAATAAGAATCCTATTATCAGTAGTATCCTTCTCAACCCACCACCTAGATCCGACATCAGACATGGGGCTAGCCGTAACATTTCCATGATCAGCTAACTCACTACCATGAAATTTGATACCACTAGCAATAACTAGTTCCTGGGTACCAGAAGCCAAAGTAAATGAATCACTCCACAGAAAAGGAACGGCATGGTTATTGCCAAGATTTTTATAGATTATTTTGAGATTATCATCCCCATTAATCCTACAAATCTTAGGTATACTTTTTCGCGCACCAGAAAGTGCCTGTGGCATAACCTTTACCTCCTTTTTAGATATTTAGTTGCTTTGCACAAAGTGGTGCGTAACTTGTTTACCAGCACTTCTCTTTTGTCTTTGTCTTCTTTAGATTTTAGAAGTTTTTTGGCGTACGACTTTGCCACCTTAGATACATAAACAACATTGTCCTTCTTATTTTTTAAACAGTTTGGGTCTGTCACATCTCTAGAAAAAGACGAACACTTATCCTCATAAAGAGTACACCAATCCTCATGTAAAATCTCTGTATCAGGTCCTTTTTCGCCATGACCATAAACCCATCTTTTGTAACTTACACATATGCCTACTGTATCATCACGTGTAATTTCTGCTTCCTCCTTATTATCTTCTATACTTACTTGTATAACATTATTATCCTCGTCTAGGTTGAACATTATAACAGAATCATCAACCTTGATTTTTCTAGATTTTGCTGTTTCCATAATAATAGAATCTGGATTTGCAGGATTTTTAACAATCCCACAACCTGAAAACATCAAACCCCTTAAAACTCTTGTAAGTCGTCCAGAAGCAATCTCCTTTCCTTTCTTAAACACTTTTGATATACACCCAAAAATACTAGACTCATCCGACAAACCTAGAGACTCAGCCTCTTTGCGGCTCAGAATTAAATCACCAACTTTTACATCATAATCCTGATAGTATGCTTCCATGCTAACTTTCCAATTATTATCAGATACTTCCTTTGCTATATTAGGAAATCTTGACTTATAAAGAATACCGGCTATAGCAACATGTATTTCTTGTTTATCCAACGAAGCTGCTTCCTTTGATGCCAATTCTTTAATATCTAAAGAGTTTCCTTCTTTATCCATAAAAGCACGTTCGTATATATGCCCTATTATTTTGTCTTCCTCATGCTCTACATCCAAAGCCTTATTAACTATAGTTCCTTCTGACTTCACTAACTCTGAAGGAAGGAAAAAAGCGTGGTTTAAATTTTCACCAGAAGATACAAAAATAGCTGAAAAATATAATAAATCTGGTTGTTTATCTTTATCACCTGGCAAATCAATTATTTTTGCTGCCTTCTCTTTTCGTGCATTAGTTTCCTTTTGTATCTTTATATCAGCTTCCAAATACATCTTTTTTTCTTTATTCTTACCCACTTTAGACCCTCCTCAAAACAATATAAAAAAATAATAGTACCTCACTTATACTGAGGTTAGTTAATTCATTTTAATTTCTTACTTCTGTCATGTGTCTCAATAATTCCAGAAACTCGCCATCAGTCAAATCTTTAACCTGATCATCAAACGAAACATTTGCTGTTTTTTTCTGTGGTGTTTTAGTTTTAGTTTTTATTTGTTTATCAGGCGGTGCTATATTCTTCTTAGTAGCAGGTTGTCCTGTAGGTCTTCCCTTAGAAGGACTACCTATAGGTGCCTTTTGTACTGATTGCGCTTTAGACTGCTGCCACGGAGAACCAACAATACCAAACGTACCGTCCTTTACAATGTCAAATTCCTCTTCCATATTTCTCAGCTCGTTTGGGTAATCAAACCCAAGTTCCTCAAGAGAAGTTCTATAACTAAGCATTCTCCTATCAACCAAACTAGCCAATGTGGACATATATAAGATAGCGTCCTTAAGAACACCGTCGTCCCATCTAATCTTAGGAAATCTGTCAAACCCCATAACTTCAGCTATTTGACGATACTCATTATACACCCACCTGGTAACTTGATTTCTCGCATAATGGATTTCTTCCATAATACCCTTTACCATCAATTGCGCTTCCGCTGCTTGTGTATTAGATGTACCATCAATAAACGCTCTAGACACAGCAAGACCCCCTGAAATATCCTCATTAACCTGCTCATACTTTTCTTTACCAAGAATTGCTTCGATCTCAGGAGATACTATCTTTTCTACTTTTAAAGTATGATTCCATACAACATCAAAACTTTTTGATGGTGTATTAAACAATTGAGCTACAGCCTCCAACTCTGCCTGTGTTGTTACAGGATATTCATCAGAACCAATTGTTATTTTTAATATATAATTTGAAATACCATCCAATGTACTAAGATCTGCCTGACGCAAAGAGGTCTTGTAGTCTATTGAATCAAATACTCTAGTCATCCTTGGTTTAGCATATCTTTCATATGGTTGTTTTCTATATGTAATTGTTCCTACCAGTCTTGAATCCAGTTCTATTGAACCACCGCCCTGAACAGTTCTTTTAAAATCTGCAGGAAGTATTTTTATTAAATTTTTTTCATCCTCGTTCAATTCTGACTGTGTTTTATTAAGCATCTGTCTCAATTCTGGAGGTGCATCAAGTGTGATCTTTTGTTGATCGAACAACAAACTACCTTCAACAGTAACCAGCGATGGGTTTAATACTGTATAAGCAATTGGAAGGTGCCCTTTAGACCAAATCTTTTTCTTGGCCGCAAACTCTTCGTCGCTTTCTCTACCTGTGGTCTTTTTAGTCTTAAGCTTTTGACCTGGTATAGGTGAAAGATAAGACACCCTAGGCTCATATTTAGCTATTGCTTTATAAGTAGTAACATGACCAACTTTAAAGAAATCTAGAAAAATCCATTCCAATACTTCTTTAAAATTAACATCAAAAGACCATAAATCATAAAAACCCTTTATCTTTTCATCATCTATATCATGTTCGAATCCTTTTTGTGCTAAATTTGCCAAAAGATTAGTAACAGTACCAACCAAAGGGTCTGTGTAATAATATTTTATAGCTCGTTTAAAAGAATCTTTATAATCCTCACTATAAGGATCTTTCTTTATAAGATCCAACACTTGTCTATCAATCGGATCTCTAGTAATTGTAGTAGCCTTCTCTAAAGGAAGAAAAGCCAATGACTTTTCTGTTGGCTCTATATAAAAAGTCGCCTTACCAGACACATCATCCACCTCTATCGAGCGAATACCTACATCTGGGTACTTATCCCTTAATCCCGCCGTTACTTTATCAATGGTATCTTTTTTCATTCAATACTCCTTTTTTTATCGTTATCCCTTCATAAATGATTTAAAATCAGTGAACTTTCTCAGACCATAACTTACTGCTATTGTTGCATAGAATGCATACTGCCAATAATCAGGGAGAGATTCATCCATGGCCACAAAACCTTGTCTAACTAACTCCGCACCGCCTGGAAAGAAACACATCACCATAGGTGTTAGTACAACGAACATCATTATTTCATCTTTGATTCCTGTCTGCTGTAAAGCTGTGTTCTCCCACCTAATATCAGCATCTTGTCCTTTCTCAAGCATTCGTATCTTAGCATCAACAGATGCCTTGGCTATCGCCATTTCATTTTCCTGCTTAAGTAGTTTTTTCTTTTGCCAATTTGAAACTATACTTGTTATTGGACTAATAAGTGCAGCTAATATTTGTAACATAATACAACACCTCCATAAAATAATCCTCTATAAATAAAGAGGTTAGTTTATTACTTATCTTCTTTTCTTGAGAGGTTTAAGCAAAGCCGCTTGCATCGGATCACTAAAACCCATACCACTTTTTTTATTTTCAGACGCAAACCTTGAGCCAGGCTCGTGGACCCTAACCAAACCTGTATTACACATACTAGGCTGGTCATCACCAGTCATATACTTCTCAAACTCCCTAATACCCTGAGCAGCTAGAATAATAGCCGAATAGAGATCCTTATTTTGACCTCGTTTAGGTGTGTCAAAATGAAGTAAACCGCGTGCTGTCTGCGTAACAACTATATTTAACATCTGAGATTTCAAACTATTCACCCTCTCATAAGCTACAGCCTCTAAATCCAAACTAGAAACAGGTGGTTCAGGAAATCTAAGAGTTTTATTTTCTAACAACGCTTTAGTGGTAAAATTAGCATCAGAAATCCACGCCGGCGTAAAATTAACCATTTCCAAAATGTGCCTACCGTCTTTCAACTCACTATCTTTATCTGTTATATTTATAATTGGTTCTTGGTTATCATACCCTTCTTCAAGCAAATCCATGACAGCTTTTCCACCGCCGCCCTTGTCCATAAAGATACGTACTACATTATAATCAGAACACAACCTCTGTACATGTCTTGTTAAATCTTGTGTTGTGTTTTTCTTTAATTCTAAAACGCTGACAATTTTATTTATTTGACCCAATTTTATAACCACAATACCACAACTTGCATTTCCACCTTGATTTGGATCCACCCCAACTATATATTGTGAACCTACTTTACCTTTTAGTTCAAGACTAAACCCGCTATCATCCGTACAACTATCTAACAAAGAGGCCTTAAAAAATCCTTCTGAATCAGATATCATTACAGCTTCATACTCCATGCGGAATTCTGCATTTGACATAATACGTTTTGCTTCATTAATATTGTTTAAATCTAAAAAACCTGGCGGGAAATCCCAATAAGGTACTTGATGCACAACATACGGAGATTTATCACACTTCTCATCCATCTGGGCCCAATAATCCTTCATTCTTCTCCACATATGATTAAACTTATAATAACCAGAAGATGTCATCATTAGCTTGTTAACAGTTTCTTCTTGAAAATCATCTATAGTAGCGAGTCCTTGTTCTATTAATCTTTTCTGTTGCTCTATCCTTCTAACATTCTCCATTGGTTCAAGTGTAGTAGCACCAAACGGTCTAATTACAAGATCAAGTATCTTGTCAGGTATTTGAGCTAACTCATCTAGACATATTAAATAAAAACGAGAACCACGAATTTTAGAACCATCTACACCCAAAGGCAACGCCTCTATAAACGAACCATTAACACTACCAGAAGACTTAAACTTCAAGTAAGCGGTATCTGATCCTCTAGTAGGTTTTTTTTCGCAGGCCTCCCTAAGAAGCGATGATTTAGAATAAAGCTTTTCAACCTCCGAAAAAATCATTTTTGAATTATGATTTATAAAACCATTTGCCCAATAGCAATGTTCATTTTCTACTTCAGCATCTATAGTAGGTGCTGAAAAGTATTTTGAATCTACCATCTTGACAAAATACAAACCTTGGTCTAAATAAGATTTGCATTTGTAATTAGCACTCATTACTAATTCGTTTGTAATCCCTATAGATCCGGACAAGCTTGCGTCTCTAGTAAAATATATATTTAAATAATTAGTAAGTTTAATATTTTTCCTTTCACACCTAAACCCAATAATATTATTAAACCTAGTCAAAAATGTTTGACCTGTTATTATTATCTTATAAGCTTCCGAACACTTTAATGGTTTATTACCTTGTGATAATTTTTTAATACACTCTTTATTGCTTATACATAAATTAGAAACAATTCCTAAATTTAACAATACAGAATGAATTTCTCTAACAAGTTGTAAAGACGAAGTATTAAAAGTTACCTCACAATGAGTATAACCATGTTTATGACTTTGTATATAAACACAACCATCAGTGTCATAAAGACCTTGCAAGAAAGCTATAAAATTTTCTCTAGATGATTTCTTAATCACGACTGGAATTTTCTTATCTAAAGATGTAGTTTTAGTAAAACCACACTTCAGCAAATACTGAATTAGTTTTTTGCAAAAATATTGAATTTGACAAGTGTTATTTTTTCTATTACCGCTTCTTATTTTTTCATCTTTATCTATCAAAAAATATTTTCTTAGGTAATTCTCAAAAGAGTCAAGTAAATCTTGATCATCATTTACAAAATCTACATACTGTTTTCTTTTATCTTTACTTATAGAAACACAACCACCACCTACTACCAAACCCATCCAATACGATAAATTTGAATCTAATTCTGTAGGTATTTCACAGTCCTTAGTTCTCCAATCACCTTCAAATTCATCAAATCTAGGCATAGAATTATTATTACCAAAATAATTAAATCCTGTTTTTATTACTAAATAATCATTATATTTAATATCTTGTAGATCCTTAAATACCAAATCTAATTCGTCATCAAGAACCAAAATACCATGATCTGTTGTACCAGCCAATTCAAAACCTTTAGTAGTTTTTATATATCTACAAGCACGATCTGGATTTTTCCATTTACTTAAAATAGTATTTTGTGTTTCTAGAGATTGTGTTTCTGTTATCCCTTCTTGTATTGAATCATAAAAATTTTCTGCCGTAGTATGTAAACCACTAGAAGTCCAAAAGGTATCATAGCTATTTGATTTAATTGTAAAACTTTGTCTAAAAACTGGCCCAATTAGGCCTACACGATATCCAGGATAAAGTAAACAACTTAAACAAGATAACACACCCAGAAGATATGTATTATGATTAATAAAACCATTACAAAAATAATTTGGTTCCACGTCATCAGAACCCATGTCCATCTCAAAATCATAACAATCTCCTGACCACTCTTCAATAATTTTTACCACATCAAAATAGTAATTAGTATTAGATATTAATTTAAGTTTTGACAGCGTCTTTAAATCTGAGCCTGAAAACTCATACCCAAGCTCAACTATCCGATACATATCATCTACAAATTCATTTAATCTTTCATAAGTATATTCCTTAAAATTCTTACCACTATTAATTGTTCTTGATAGTTTTGGCAATCCTTGACTCTTAAAAGTTCCGCCGTTGGTATTTTTATAATTAACATAAAGATTATAACAAATATCAATTAATCCTGGTATTGTGTCTATATTTGGATTTAAAGTTTTTGATTTCAAATAATTATGTACACTATCTTGTTTTCGCGTTAAACCAAAATTTATATTTTTATAAAAAATTTCTATATTACACGAAGTTATCTTAAGCAAATACACTTTACCAAATTTAGATTTAGTTTTCTTCTTTATCAGCTTACTAACCACGCCAAAACCTAACAACATTATTTGTATTTCTTTCATTAGTTTTTTAGATACAGAGCAACACGACACGTCTTTACCATCAAAACCTCCGGCACAATCAAAATACCCCTTCAAAAAATTTAATTGTGCTTCTTTATTTGCAGTTCTTATACTATATGGAACTTCTTTATTATACGACAAACCCCGTTTAATTTTATATTTATCAAAAAACCATGCAAAACGTTTGAAATAAAAACTATAAAAAAATTGACGTCTTTTATCTTTATCAGACATATAAGATATATTATGTTTTTCGCAATAATTAGTACAAAAATTTAAAATTTCATCATCAGCTGAGCTTATACTCTGAAAATTATATTTACCATCTATTAAATCATCACCTATAAACAAACCAATTAAATAGGCGTCTTCTTTTGGTATATCATTATTACCAAATACATTCTGACCTCGTTGAATACAAACCCTATCACCTTGTTTAAAATCACGTAATTGTTTATAACAAAAGTTTGCATTTTCATCCAACACAAGCAGCGGGTGATGGTAACTACCTTTGTGCTCGAAGCCGTAATTTGTTGTTAGTTTTAATCCTGCTATATTTTTTTCTAATGATATTTCTTTTGTAGGCCTAAACCCTTCAGATGTGTAAAGACTAGAATCACATTCTATCTCCAATGTTTCACCAGATCTTAAGAAACTCGGAATCTCTGGAAATTGTTCATATAAATAACATAAACCCTTATTTTTAATAAAAGATAAACTATCTACTGCTGCGCTTTTCCCACCGCCTCTTGAGATGATTGTAATAGAATAATTCTTAAACCACATATCCTCAAACACCACTCTCTGTATGGGAGCAAGATCAACATTTAATAAATCATAAGCAGCTATACAAGGATTTTTGATGTAATAATCTATCATCTGTTTTCCCAAAGAATAAACTTCTTCTATATTTCTTTTTCCTAATTTCAATTACCTACTCCCCCTCTGATTCCACATCATACCTATTACCTGTATAATCTTTTCTACTATCTAATATTTCTTTTTCTTGTTGTTTCAACTTTTCAACTTTTTCTTTTAACACTTTTTGTTTGTCTTTATTAAAAGCCACAGCTAGATCTACAATAGAAAAACCTTTAAACTCATTAGGATTTATTCTATCTCTTCTGCGCGAAAATAAATTTTCTTTAATTTTCTCATTCTGCTTTCTTATCTTTTCTATAGCTGCAGAAGCATCCAACTGCTTATCTACATTACCCTTAGCACTTTTTAGTAGACGTATCTCCAACACCCTATTCATAGCCATAGACATTATGTCATCCATATCACTTGAAGTAAGATCACTTCTATCAAAATCATCTAAATAAACAGACACTAGAGCATTGTATATACTCTCTTCAGCTTCATTAAATATATCCTTTACAGGTATTATATTTGTTAAAATTTCTTGATGCGATGGTGGGTTTTTAGGCCTGCCAATTTTACTCACTATTTTAATCCTCTCTCATATAAATTTCTAATGCTTTATCTAAATCATTGTTATTTTGTTCTATTAGTTGTTTTAATATCACTAAATCCTCAGGTGTTAAATCATAACTATAAAATTCTATATTCTGCCCACTAGTTAGCTCCATTTTCCTCTTGTTTCTCATTGTCTTACTAGTAAAAATATCATCAAACTCATCCAAATCACACTTCGACTCATTAGCCCATTTACATAATTCATCATCATCGGCCCTACAATACTTATTTGTTATTTCGTCGCCCAAAGAATTAAACTGTTTGAAATAAACAAGAAGAGTATTTGATATTTTATCCTTAGTCTCTATTTTATGCAACTGCCCGGTTTTAGACTCCGCTATAGCCCTTTTACTCTCCTCACTAAGTCTATAACCCACTGGTCTCCCTCTTTTTGCCATTAGTCTAGCACCTCCACTGAAGAGTATGTATTACACTTCGAACAAACCATACCAACACAGTCCTTTGGTGCAAAAACAACGTGACAACAATTCTCACACATAACAAGCACATATCTCTTATTTTTTTTAGGTTTTGAAAAAGTAAAAGGTAGGTTTTTATGATCATCTGCATACTTACTCTCTCTATGAATCCTTTCCCTGTGCTTACGCCAACCGTCTTCCGGTTCATACCTAGGCTTAGTTGACCCAGGACTTAATTCTGCCATTCCACACCTCCCTATTTATATATTCTACACCTATCTCCTGTAATCAACAGTAACACATCTTTTAGATGCTATATAATCACTTATATAAACACAATACTCTTCCTTTGTGTATTCACTAAGATCCTTAAGCCACGGCTTCTGCGACCAAAGACCATAATGAAAACCCACGCAACCTCTTATAATATTATAAGACTCGGTGGGTAATAACTGTGTTTCATTTTGTATACGTTGCACCAATCCAGCAGCTAATGCAGGATGGTTCTTAGTAGTATGTCCAGACCTTTCTTTACCTTGTTTAAGTAAATCATGGATTATACAAGCACTTAGTATCTCATCTCTATGCTCTTCGCACCCCATACCCCTACACAACTCATAAGCAGTAGTAAAAACTTTCTTTGTATGAATAATCGTACCATCCCAACTCAATTCATCAAGTGGATGATATTTACCAGTAGATGACGCTGGGCAATCTGTAAAAAAATATGATGGACATTCACCCAAACACAACTCAGTAAACATTCTTATATTATCATCCAAAATTAATTCCAACTGATCCTTAAACACTCCAAGCCTTTCCTCTCTAGGTACACTCATTTTAATACTCCTTTCTTTTTAATACGGATCTAAATTTAAATCGTCACTATCTATACGTATACGTTCCGCCCTTATAGAATTCCTATTAGGATTATACCCAGCCCTTGGCCACTTACCATTCCTATATCTTCTAGTAGAATTCCCTTCAAGCCAAGTTATATCACTAAACTTAGCACTCTTTACCGGTATCCTAGCTATAGTCCAACCCTCTCTATATTTAGTAAATTCCGGATTTATAAACTCTTCTATTGGTATAGGCATTAATCACGCTCCTTAAACTTATTCTGTTTTCTTGCCACCAAACTTATTTTTAGCATATTCCTTATCTACACTTGTAAAATTTTCCTGAGCACCCTCAATAGTTTCTTGGTTAGCCTGTACAAACCCCATAAGACTCATTACAAAATCAGGAACACCTTCACCTTCCCATTCATAACCAATATGCATATATTCTTTGTCACCTTTTTTAACAAGAATTCTTGCATTCTTATACCCATCTTTAGAAACCGACAAACCAAAATGCATAACCTCCTCTGCAACAATCTTAAAACTTACATCTTTTTGCTTAGCCATAACACTACCTCCTAAGTTTTTCTAGTTGTATTATTCCACTGGCAATATCACCAGCTAATTTTTTAAGATCTTCTAATGTACCTGAATTAGTAACTACAAAATCCACTTTATATGGTGCATCCAAACTTGTTTCAGAAGCATGTAATGAACCATGAACCTCTTCTGTATTTACCCTATTTATTCTTACATGGTAGCCACCACGCTCCAAAACTGGATCTACCTCATTTGGAAAACGAACATCAGTAATAATTACATCATCATACTTAGCATCAATCACATCAAACAACTTTTCAACCCAAAAATTAGAATGAAACCACCTCATGAGGTTTCCATAATGCTGCATCATTTCTCTAGCAGTCCAACAAGAATTTAAAGTAATACCATCTAATCCTTTTGGGTAACGCTTATCCTCTAATTCTTTATCACTACCCCACAACTGCTCCCAACTTAAATCAAAATCTTTTTGTAATCGATTTTTCAATTCATCAGCATAAGCCATTAATGTAAATACATGTCTCGTTCTGTTGTACATCTCTACTGCCAAAAAATCTGCAAATGTATTCTTACCAGACCTCGCCTTGCCTGACACCGCCACGATCATTTAAAAACACCTCCTTAAATCCTAAAATTCTTCAGCTTCCTAATACTACGATTAAGTTCAGACGTAAATTTATCTTTCTCTCTAGTCATTTTCCGTTCTAATACCCTTGAAGCATCACTTACAACACCACGATGTTCTTCATGTTTCTCCTCATCACTAAGTTGTATAAACTTTGCCAAATACAAGTGACAATTTTCTCTGCTTTCTTTAGAACATTTTCTATCATTATAACCACATAAACACTCAATATCTAACTCATCAAACTTTATCCATAACTTATCTTTATGTATCATTATCCATTAACCTTGTTGACCAGTCTTTTAATTTAATAGCACTATTTAATAAATTAAACTCAGCCAGCAATTTATCCTTATTTTCTAGCAAAGATATTATAGAAAACGAGCTATCGTTATTGTTTTTACATACACCAATCAGCCTATCAAGTATTCCTATTTTTTTATTCACTGTATTACGAAGCCTTATAGCACTAGACAAAGTAGTTGTAGAATTACCAATTTTTATTTCAACAGAATTATTAACTTTATCGATTGTAAATACATGCTGTTGAATTTCATCTATAAGTAAATAAATACTTGAAACGGTAGAATCTATATCAGAAGCATTTTTTTGATTACCCTCATTAGATGCCAAACAAACTAGATACTCCTCAAGCTCAAACACCCTTTTCTTTAAATCTTTTTTCTTTATTACTACTTCCGCCAACACCATTTAAAAACTCCTTATGCGACTGCTCTAATACACTCAACTAACTAATCCAAAAATGTTCCGCAATTTGAACAAAATTTAACACCTGATTTGGACTTTCTACCACAAGTTGAACATCTTACTTTTGACTTTACGGTTAAAGCCTTTTTTACTTTTTTTCCACCACTTTTAGTTCCTTTAAGCCTGAGAATTATTATCGACGAAGATTCTTCTAAATCATCTGTAGAACCATAAACAAAACCCTGGTTTATTTCTGACCCTTTAACAGTCAACCCCTCATCATCTGATGGTAAACAATTATCAACAGAAAAACTAGAAGTGTAAATCATGTTATCCGAACCTTTAAATGTTTTGGAATTGCAATAAAACGTACTATCATATCCATCTGTATATGTCCATAGTGTACTATTACATATACAAGGATGACTGTGACAAACCGAACATATTATATTACAATAAATCTTTCTACATTCCTCAACCTTTTTCCTCTCAAACCTAAATTCTACTCTGACTATACCATCATCTAAACGATCACCTCTATAATCAGATATTTCTTTAGTTTTTCGTATAAACTTGAACCGATTGGTTAAACTCATATGCTTCATAAAACCTTTTAGCTCAAGATTTGAATCAGGCTCTACAATAATGGAATTACCATCTAATACATCCTCACCATCAATACTAATACTAACAACAGCTTTTTTTGACTCTAAATTCTTCAATAAAATAGAATATTCTGAATCAAAAGGAAGTTTAACTACATCATCTATCTCCCTTAATACTTTATTGTTATATTTGATTACCGCTATAAATCTGTCTTTATACATCATTCTATCTTTCCTCCTCTTATTAAAGACCACTGACTAATGTCTTGTATTTTTAAAGTCAGTTGAGGCAGACACAGAGCAATCGCTTTTTTATTCTTCTTCAGTCATATCTTCTGATGGCCCTTCAGGTATTTCTTCACCCTCAGCCAACATTACATTAGTAGCTTGTTTGCCCTTATCAGTATCCTTTATTTCAAATGTAACATTTTGCCCTGCCTTCAATGTTTTATACCCTTCCATTATGATGCTAGAAAAATGACAAAAGTACTCGCCATTATCACTAACACCGTCTTTAAGCAAAAAACCATACCCTCTATTGTTGCTAAACCATTTTACAATACCATTAATTCTGCTGCTCATAATACTTTTTACCTCCAAAAAAAAATTAGATGGCATACAGACTAAACAAATAATCCATAGTGACATCTTTATAGTTGTGATTTTTATCTTTAAGTTTAAGACGTTTTAAATTATCACCTTCCCTATAATCAACATGTATCCAACCATGTGGAAAATATTCTGCAATTAAATTTCTAAACTCTAAATGATCATAAATATACTTCACTACATCAATCAATTCCACATCGCAAGAAACAGGTTCAATATCTGAAGCTTCGCCCTTACAGTGATTACTATAAACACTACCACCGATAGCAGTATTCAACTCGGGGGATCTATACCCTGAAGCTATCCTTAAAGACCCAAACCTATTCCTAACAGGCTGAAGAATTCTTACCGCCAAAACTTCTATTCTTTTCCACTGTTCATCATCAGGTCTATTTCTTAAATGCAGTCTAGAAGCTACATGTGATCTTATAAATTCACCATACCTAAAGTTAGATGCTCCTGGAATCTTACTCTTTAAATCCCTCATTCAACAAAACCCCCTAAGAAACAGTAGTCATTCCCCATTTACTATAAACAACCAATTTAGTATATGTTGGCCAATTTTGTGCAAAGTGTGATCCAGATATTGTTTGTCCCCAAACAATACCATTAAATATTTCTTCCTCGCGAACTAAATTATCTGAACCATCATAATACTTTTTAACCACAGGATTAAACCCTTCGCTTCCCCTAGAAGCTGTACTTTTTATTCTCTTTTCATACGTTTTTGGCATAATTACCACCTCTTACTATAATTGAGCGCCCAACAACGCGCCTGTAGCAACAGCTGTCATTGGATCTTCAGCTCTTCTTACTTCTTTTATATCTATTGGAAACGAAACACTTTCCAAACAAGTATTAAATTTATCAACAAACCCACCAGCCAATGTTAACCCACCTGATACAATAATAGGAACTGAATTCCTAAAAACAGGAAGATCTTTTTTTCTTTTGTCTAATTCAAACGAAATATTTCTCAACGTATAATTTATAAGTGTATTATAATAAACAGAAACAGCCTCTTCTATTTTATTCTTTGTATTAAATAAGTCTATACCAGCCTCTTTCTCCAACTGAACTAAACTCGGAGATATATCAAGAGCATTACCAACTGCATGATCTATATAATCACCAGCACGAGTTAAACTAAACTCCACAAGAGGGTCACCCTGATGTATTACAGCAACATTTACCATGCCTGCACCATAACTCAAACAAACACCCGTCAAACCATCATCCAACAACTCCGACAAAGATATAGCAAAAGCCTCATTTATCGGATAAGAATCATACCCCATTTCCCTAAGATATGTCTTCAACATTTCTGTGTGATATACAATATCAAAATGACCATCTACGGGCCGTGCGGGGACAGAAAACACAACCTTCTCATCTTTCTCGCCCCTGCCTACTAAACTTTCTATAATTAATTTTAACATAGGAAGTGAGTCTTTCTCACGTGGTGATAACACGCCTCTTCTCATTGGTCTTTTAGCTACATCATTTCTCTCTATAGCTATTTCAAGGGCGTCCTCACCAACCACAACAAAACTACCACTCTGATCAATTATAAAATTTACACCACGCTTCTCAAGTGACGTTCTTATACTATTCTCATTGACGGAAGACTTTGGTGTGATTTTATAAAACGCATCACGTTGCTTCTTGTAATTAATAACACCCTCTTTATCTTCGTAGGAAACTACCAACATGTTTGTACCAACATCTAATCCTTTATTATGACTCATAAAACCAATCCCCCTTATTTAGGGAAGCCTCCTCCCATTAAATCTTTAAGTTTATTAACCTTTTTATCTATCTTTTCTTTTTTTCCAATATCTGTATCCATATACTTAATATGAGACTCAAACCCTTCGCCAGAACCACTCTCCAATGGATCAACAAACACATCTTCCATATTTGGCCTGTCTAAATCATCAACACCTATTTTTTCCAAAGATACTGCTTCGGTCAAGCTGTCAAGCTTTTTTGTATAGTCCTCTAACATCTTCTGTATAACACTATCTTTTTCCATACGAAAAGATTCTAATTTTTCTTCTTTTTCGACTATTTTATCTTCTGCAAGTTTCAACTTATCCTCAAGTATATTAATTTTGTTGTTGTATTCTTCCTCTAACTTTTTTCTAATACCGGACAAATTTATATCAAATCTTGCTTTTTGTTTATCATTTACAATATTTAATTCTGATTCAAGTTTAATTATTTTTTCGTTCAGAACTTTTTTAGAAGTATTTACATCTTTTAAAAGTTTTTCATAATGTTTCTTAGTTTCATCTATAGCATTTTTGACTTCTTTTCGTATTTTAGCATCTATTTTTTCTGGAGACAAACCACCTGTACTACCTTTAAAATGTTTTTTAAAATCCTCTAATTGTGCCTTCAACTCAGAAACCAAAACATCATTTGTATTAAATTGTCTACGACGCACATCGGCAGGACTAGACATAGTAGTCTGCCTGCCGGGTTTTCCTTTAATTTCTTTTCTATAATCCATTAAATCATAAACCCCCTACCGAGTTTCTTGTACTGAATCTATTAAACCATAATCAACAGCTTCTTCTGCTGTTAGATAATAATCTCTTTCCATATCTCCCTTTATCCTATCAAGTGTATTTCCAGTCATTTCTTGATAGTGTTTTGCCATTCTTTCCTTCAACTTAAGTGCCTGTTTCAGAGTTATCTCTATATCAGTAGCTGTACCCTGCGCGCCACCTCTAAGCTCATGAACCATAATTTCTGTATTAGGCAACGCATAACGCTTACCCTTTGTTCCAGCAGCAAGAATAAAACTACCAGCACTCATAACGTGACCAAACCCTATAGTAGTAATTTCAGGTTTTATATACCGCATAGTATCATAAATAGCAAACATAGAAGTCAAATTTCCGCCAGGAGAATTTATATATAAATAAATATCCTTGACTGGGCTATCAGACTCCAAATACAACAACTGAGCTACCACAGAATTGGCAAGATTACTATCAAAAGGCTGACCAATAAACACAATTCTGTCCTTTAAAAGTCTTGAATAAAGATCATACATCCTTTCCTGGTCTTTCTCATTCTTTTCAATAACATATGGTACTCCCATCATATTAAACTCCTTTCCTTTACCTGAAAAATTCTAAAAAATTAACCTTTAATCCTATTCACCAATAAATCGTGGTCCTCTATTTATACAGAGGTTAGTTTATTCACTTAAATATAATATAAGCATTATTCAGTATTTGTCAAGTTTTTTTACCTATCATGCAAAATTCTAGGATCGTGATATTCAATAAGCCTTTCTACATCCTTCATTTCAATCTTAGGTATCTCCATTTCTTCAAACAACAACTGATGTACATCATCTCTATTTATATAATCATTTATTAATTTACCATGATTATCCTGATTAAATATTAAATCATACAATTCTGGTCTTTCAGTAGCTGGCAAACAACTTAAAAACTCAATAGTAGTATTTTTCAACCGGCCTGTCTGTAAATAATCAATAGCTGCCATTTCTTTTACTCGATATTTCCACATTTCAGTTTCAAGTTCTCTTCTTATCTCAGGTGTAATTTCACCTATTTTTTCTTTAAGTGTTTCCGCTTGCTGATAAAAACGAACAAACTCCCTATAAGTATCATTCAAAGCTCGGTCATTTTCCTCAGAAATAAGATATTTATGCTTAAGTTTCAATTCCGTTTCTTCACGCTCAAATTCATCTAAACTAGCATGTTCAAGCTTGTGCTCAAGTTTTCTAATCTCTATATCCATAGCTTTCTGACCATTATCACCATAAACAAGTTCCCTAAGTCCTCTAAATCTTTTATAAAGCTCACGCAAGGATTGTTTATACTGTCCATAAGTCGTGCCACCTGCTCTTGCGGTTACAAAATAATCATCTTGAAAATCACTCATTCCTGTTTGGTGATCATTTAACAATGTTTCTAAATTTTTTAAATCCATTCCAATAATACCCCTTCTATTTTATTTTTTTTCTATACTATAGATGCTACAAAAAACTTCTTGTCAGTGATAGTATTAGTCTGCGTCATGGAATTTATTATTTATAAGCTGAAGCAAGAATTTAAAATCAACTAAATCTAAATCTTGTGAACAATTAACTGTTTCTATTGATTGTGTAACCGAATTATAGATAAATGAGGTATGAATACTATTCCAAATTGTACAGAAATTATACATAAAACCAGTAGAATTAGTTATAACTAACTGACTAGCAGCAACATATTCACTAGAATCCATTCCAATCATATACTAAATTTTCCTTTAGCAGAATTTATTAAAAATCTTTTGCTACAGTAGGGTCTTTTTTAGAGCCTACAGTATCTATTTAAGAACTCTATTCCCTTTTCTATTATATGCGCTCGATTCGAGCAGTTTGGACCGCTCATATCGAGCAGTTTGGACCGCTCGATTCGAGCAGTTTGTGAAAACCAATTATATCATCTACACCGTATGTTTCTATCAAACTTGTGTTGTCTATATAGTAATATTCCTTATATTCTTTACCTGATAATGAATTATGTATTCCAAATACAAAAACATGTTGTGGTCTTCCTTGCCTCGTATAGATTTTTTCCAGTTTAAACACTTTTTCTTTTTCTAGCTCTTTAATCCATTTTCTTATTAAACAAGTACTTTTATAATTAAAACAATTTGCTAAATACCTGGTAGATCTAGATGCTGCTAAATAACTTTTTTTCCAGTAATTTTTGTATAAGCCCAAATCACCTGTAAACGGTTCTCTAACTATTGATACTCTTATTAACATATTTAATACATATTTACACCTATTTCTTCTTAAAAATTCCTTGTCAGCTAATAAATCAAAATTTGTTTTTACAAATTTGTCGTCATTCTTATTG
>Ga0164310_10000370_pt1 | contig 23467 bp, 21 predicted proteins | sample GuaBasSedimGuay1_FD_121795 | JGI IMG/M metagenome (GOLD analysis project Ga0164310, IMG submission 121795) | Subseafloor sediment microbial communities from Guaymas Basin, Gulf of California, Mexico - Guay1, Core 4569-9, 0-3 cm | ecosystem: Environmental > Aquatic > Marine > Hydrothermal vents... | reverse complement strand
TCCCAAATCATAGGCCTTTTGAGAAGTCCATTTTCCTGTTCCCTTCTGCTTGGCCGTATCTTTTATAATCTCAACGATCGGCCTGCCAGTCTTATGGTCTTGCCTCCGGGTTATGTGAGTAGTGATCTCCATTAAATAGCCGCTTATTATACTCTCATCTGTCCACAGGCTAAAATGATTGTGAATCTCTTCTGTGCTCAAGCCTAAACAATCTTTTAGGATATGATAAGTCTCAGCAATAGCCTGCATAATGGCGTATTCGATCCCATTGTGCACCATCTTCACGAAATGTCCTGCTCCCCCTGGTCCCATATAGGCACAACAGGCATCTGAGTTGACTTTAGCAGCAATTGCTTTGAGAATAGGTTCCACTACACGATAGCCGGTTTCACTGCCCCCGGGCATTATGCAGGGGCCTTTCAACGCCCCCTCCTCGCCACCGCTTATGCCAGTACCGATGAAGACAAGGCCTTCAGACTCTGCTTGCTTAACTCTTCTTTCGGTGTCTTCAAAATGAGAATTTCCACCTTCAATGACGATATCCCCTGGAGAAAGATAGGAAAATAGTTCTCTTAGGAAAGCGTCCACTTTGCCGGCCGGAATCATTATCCAGATGGCCTTCTTTCCGTCGCCGAAACAGTTCACGAGATCCTGAAGTGAAGAGGCGACTTTTATCCCCTGTGAAGAGGCCTTCTCCAGTGTTCCTGGATCAAGATCGTACCCTACCACATCAATATGCTTGTCCAAAAGATTCAAAGATAAACTTCTACCCATAGGACCTAACCCAACCATGCCAATTCTGTTTACCTCCATTTCCGCCATCACCTCCTTAGACTCCCGAAAATGCATTGAACCCTCCGTCAATTGGGATGACTGTTCCGGTGACAAAACGACTGGCATCAGAGGCAAGCCAAATGCAAGCACCGATTAGCTCTTCTGGCTCACCAAACCTTCCCATAGGAGTATGGGCAATAATGGTCTTACCTCTGGCGGTCAAATTCCCTGTTTCATCCAAAAGGAGATAACGGTTCTGTTCAGTAAGGAAAAATCCTGGGGCAAGAGCATTTACCCTTATTTTTTTGTTGTATTCTTGGGCAAAATGGACAGCCAGCCATTTGGTGAAGTTACTCACTGCTGCTTTGGCAGCCGAGTAGCCTGGTATTCTGGTCAAAGGACGGAAGGCGCTCATAGAGGAGATATTAATGATCGAACCACCTCCTCTATTTTTTACCATGCTCTCTCCAAACACCTGACAGGGGAAGATGGCCCCGCCAAAAAGATTCAAGGCCACGACCTTTTCTAACCCCTCAATGGGCAGGTCAAAGAAGCTCATTTCTGTAGAGGTTGTCGCATCCTTTATATTTCCACCAGCAGCGTTCACTAATATGTCCACCTGGCCAAAGTCCTTCATCACCTGGTCGTGGCAGGCTTTTATCTTTTGGGGATCCAGCACATCTATATAGTACCCTTTGGCTTCTACCTGGTCCCTTAAGAGCTTCTTCACCACATCGACAGTCTCCTTGATGTCGCATATGGCTATTTGGGCTCCTGCTTTTCCCAATCCCTTGGCGATCACCGACCCCAGCACGCCTGCTCCTCCGGTAATCACCACCTTTTTGCCCTTGAGAGCGAATATTTCCAAATCCATTTAATTCTCCCTATAACAAAATGCCTCCAGCAGTCAGTTTATCTCTTCTTCTTTGTCTCTGTTCGCTCGGCCAGCTTTCCTCCGTGACTGCGGAAGGTGCGAGTGGGAGCAAATTCACCCAGTTTATGACCCACCATATTCTCAGTAATATAGACAGGAATGAATTTGTTTCCGTTATGCACCGCCAGCGTATAGCCCACGAACTCTGGGGAGATTGTCGAACGTCTGGCCCAAGTTTTGATAACCTTTTTCTCCCCTGTCTGGCCTAATTTCTGAATCTTCTTAAGTAGCTTGGGATCGATGTAAGGTCCCTTCTTAACAGAACGTCCCATCTGCTATTACCCTCTCCTCTGAATTATCAGTTTATCGGATGGTTTCCCTTTCTTTCTCGTCTTATATCCCTTTGTGGGTTTACCCCACGGTGTACACGGATGTCTACCGCCGGAGCTCTTGCCCTCTCCGCCCCCCATAGGATGATCAACGGGGTTTTTTGCCACACCTCTGGTCTTTGGCCTCCGTCCCAACCATCTGGCCCTACCTGCTTTGCCTAACTGGATATTCCCATGGTCTATATTGCTAACTTGTCCCACAGTGGCATAGCAGTCCAGGCTTACTGCCCGCACCTCCCCAGAGGGCAATTTCAACTGCGCATAGTCCCCCTCCTTTGCCATCAGTCGTATCGATGCACCTGCTCCTCGCCCCAACTGTGCCCCCTTGCCCGGGATCAGTTCAACACAGTGAATCACCGCACCCAGAGGAATTCTCCTTAAGGGCAGAGAATTGCCCACCTTGGCTTCAGCGTCTTCTCCTGATACAACTACATCGTTGACCTTCAATCCTATCGGGGCAATAATATACCTCTTCTCTCCGTCGGCATAGACCAATAAAGCTATCCAGGCCGATCGATTGGGGTCATATTCAATAGAACGCACCCGAGCAGGGATTCCCCTCTTATCCCTTTTAAAATCCACAATCCGCAGCAAGCGTTTATGGCCTCCTCCTCTGTGCCTTGAGGTAATTCTGCCCAAGTTATTTCTTCCTCCCGATTTTTTCACCGCCACAAGTAACGACTTTTCGGGCTCAGTCTGTGTCAGCTCTTTAAGCGACAGACTTGTCTTAAATCTGAGTCCAGGAGTGACTGGCTTGTATTTTTTGATCGGCACCCTGCTAAACCTCCTCAAATAACTCTATCCTGTCTCCTTGCTTTAGGGTAACAATAGCCTTTTTCCGGTCCGGTCTTCTTCCCTCAAATCTCCCAAATCGCTTAGGTTTACCGTGGGTAGAAATAGTGCGTACTTGGGTAACTCCTACCCCGAAAACCTCCTCAATTGCCTTCTTTATTTCAATCTTGTTAGCACTCTTAGCTACCTCGAAGACATATTTGTTCTGCAAGTCTCTTAATTTCATCGCCTTTTCTGTGACCACCGGGCGAACTATGACTCTTCTGGCCTCCTTCATCCTAATAGTACCCCCTTGATCTCCTCCAATCCGCTCTTAGTTAAGAGTAACATCTTCGAGTCTAGCAAGTCATAAGCACAAACATCCTTAGCTAACTTCAGCCTGAGATAGGGAAGGTTACGACAAGACTTTGTGAGTGCGTCAGACTTATTTCCAGCTAAAAACAACACCTTCTGACCGTCTTCGATCCCCACCGCTCTGAGCAGCTCTACGATCTTCCTGGTTTTCGGTTCCGAAACAGAGGGTTCTTCGATCACTATTATCTGTCCCTCTTTTGCCTTTAAGGAGAGAGCGGATTTCAAAGCCAAACGTTTCAGTTTTTTTGTCACCTTCAAATGATAGGAATGGGGATGGGGGCCAAAGGATACACCGCCCCCCACCCAGATGGGAGATGCAGATGTCCCTGCTCTAGCTCTTCCAGTCCCTTTCTGTCGCCAGGGCTTGCGGCCGCTTGCTTTTACATCCGAACGCCCCTTAGTGGAAGCGGTTCCCTGCCTGCGATTGGTTAAGTATGCCTTCACCGCCATCCACAGGGCGTGGCGGTGGGGCTGTATGCCAAATATCTCCTCCGGCAATTGCACGGTCCCCGCTTCCCGTCCTTCCGGTGTAAGAACTTTAACTGCTGTGCTCATACTGTTCCTTGTTTTTCTATGTTTAACAGGTACTGCGTCTTATAAAAAGAATTCCATTTCTGGGACCAGGTACGCCACCTTTAACTACTATTAAATTCCTTTCTGAGTCAATTTCAAGCACCTCTAGATTTTTCACAGTTATCTTCTCGGCACCCATTCTGCCAGCCATCCGCTGTCCTTTCCACACTCGTGAGGGTGAAGAGGCAGCCCCGATAGAACCGGGCGCTCGATGCCGATCCGATTGGCCGTGGGTCTTAGGCCCCCCGGCAAAACCCCATCTTTTAACCCCGCCAGCAAAACCTCTACCCTTGGACACCCCCTGGATGTCTACCTTTTCTCCCACCTTAAAGATCTTTACATTGACCCAGTCTCCAGGTTTGAACTCCCCTTTCCCGTCAGTGTGAAATTCTTTGAGCACCCTCATCGGAGGAACCTTGGCCTTCTCAAAGATACCGCGCAAGGGACGAGTCACGTTCTTGGGCTTTGCCTCATCAAAACCGAGCTGCACAGCATCATAACCGTCTCTCTTTCTCTCCTTGACTCCTACCACACGACAGGGGCCAGCCTGGATCACAGTGGCCGCTATCGAGTTCCCATTTTCCCTAAAAATCTGGGTCATACCCACTTTCTTACCGATTATGCCGTTCATCTTATACCTTAACCTCTACATCCACTCCTGTGGGCAGATCTAACTTCATCAATGCATCCACAGTTTGAGGTGTTGAGTCGTAGATTTCGATCAACCTTTTATGAATTCTCATCTCGAATTGCTCACGAGATTTTTTGTCTATATTGGGAGAGCGAAGTACAGTGTAGACTGTTCTTTTGGTAGGCAGAGGAATAGGACCCAACACCCTGGCTCCGCTTCTTTTCACGGTTCGGATTATATCATCGACCGAACGGTCCAACATCGCATGGTCATAGGCCTTAAGTCTAATCCTGATTTTCTGAGTTGCCACTTATCGACCTCCCGAAGAAAAATATCACTTGCCTTGTAGGCTAAGAAGCTACCCACGGGGCAAGCCATGGAATTTGGTGATAATCTGGTCAGAGATTGACTGGGGGAGCTCTGAGTACTTAGAAAACTGCATAGTATAGATAGCTCGTCCCTGAGTGAGAGACCTGAGCCGGGTAGCGTAACCGAACATCTCCGCCAGGGGAACTACTGCGGTGATCACCTGGGCATCAGGACGAGAGGATATCCCCACGATGCGTCCCCGTCTGGAGTTAAGGTCGCCGATAACCTCTCCCACATAGTTCTCTGGCACGATGATCTCCACATCCATCACTGGTTCTAACAGGTAAGGGTCGGCTTTTCTCGCCCCTTCTCTGAAGGCAATAGCTCCCGCCATCTTAAAAGCAATCTCAGAGGAATCTACCTCATGATAAGAGCCGTCGTATAGGGTTATCTTCACATCCTCCACAGGGTAGCCTGCCAGAACCCCGCTGGCCATTGCCTCCCTTACTCCCTCTGCCACGGCAGGAATGTACTCTCGGGGTATGGCTCCCCCGACTATTTTGTCTTCGAAGATAAAACCTGAACCTGGCTCGGAGGGTTCCAGCTTGAGCCATACATGGCCGTATTGCCCCCTTCCTCCCGACTGTCGAATAAATTTACCCTCGCTGTTAACAGCTTTTCGTATCGACTCTTTGTACGCCACCTGGGGACTGCCAACATTGGCCTGGACCTTGAACTCCCGAGACAGGCGGTCAGTGATGATTTCCAGATGCAGTTCTCCCATACCTCCAATCAAGGTCTGACCTGTCTCCTCGCTAAAAGAGACATTGAAAGTGGGGTCCTCTTCAGTCAGTTTCTGAAGCGCATCTTCCAGCTGCTGCTGATCCGCCTTTGTCTTGGGCTCAATGGCGACGTAGACCACCGGTTTGGCAAACTCCATTGACTCTAGAACAAGCGGATGTCTCTCGTCACACAAAGTGTCACCCGTCTTCGTGCCCTTCAAACCCACGGCGGCAGCGATATCTCCGGCATATAGCTCTTCTCTATCCTCCCTTTTGTTGGCATGCATCTGAAGGATACGGCTGAGCCTCTCCTTCCTCCCGAGGGAGGGGTTGTAAACATAGGAACCTGCTTTCAACACGCCTGAGTAGACCCGCAAGAAGGTCAACCGTCCCACATAGGGATCCGTCATAACCTTAAAAGCAAGAGAACACAAAGGCTGATCATCAGAAGGTCTCCTTCTCACCTGTTCCCCCGTCACGGGGTGCTTCCCAACTATATCTCCCACATCCAAAGGAGACGGCAAATAGTCCACCACTCCATCCAACAGCCGCTGGATCCCTTTATTCTTAGCAGCAGAACCACAGAAGACCGGGAATACACTCACATTGAGCACCGCCTTACGCAGGGCAGCTCTAATCTGTGCCGGGGCAATCTCTTTGCCATCAAGAAAGCTCTCCATAAGGTGGTCATCGTAGTCGGACAGGGCTTCTAACATCTGCTCTCGATATCGTTCCGCCCGAGGCTTTAGATCTTCAGGGATAGGATTCTCTGTGAAGACTACTCCAGAGGTCTCCTCTTGATAAGTGACAGCTCTCATGGTAATAAGATCGATCACACCTGTGAATATATCGCCGGAGCCAATGGGTAACTGCACGGGCACAAAGTTCCTCCCCAACCTCTCCCTTAACATATCCAATACATAATAGAAGCTGGCACCCACTCTGTCCATTTTGTTTATGAATGTAAGCCTGGGTATATTATATCGGTCTGCTTGCCGCCACACCGTTTCTGACTGAGGTTCCACTCCCCCAACGGCACAGAAGATCCCGATGGCTCCGTCCAGTACTCGAAGGGACCTCTCTACCTCGGCTGTGAAATCCACATGTCCGGGGGTATCGATGATGTTTATGCGGTGGCCCCTCCAGAAGCAGGTTGTTGCTGCTGAGGTGATGGTGATACCCCGTTCTTTCTCCTGCTCCATCCAGTCCATCGTTGCTGAACCCTCATCCACCTCCCCCATTCTGTGGAGTCTACCAGTGTAGTAGAGGATCCTCTCGGTCGTTGTAGTCTTGCCGGCGTCAATATGTGCAATAATACCGATATTGCGGGTATTTTCAAGCGAATACTCTCTGGGCATAGCTTATTCCGCGGTGACTGCTGAATGATAAAACATGAGCATCAGCATTGTGAACAACATCTTCAGTCTTGTCGGGTTTCAAGAGTCTTCATTGAAGAGATACTTGCCGACTTGTGGATGATTGAACAACTCACCGGATTCCGTCGAAGAATAGAGGTGTTCCCGGCAGTCTGGGCTGGCCTCACACATATTTTTGTGCGAGGCCTCCCAGAACCCAATTTTGTCGGCGTCTGCAGATGCGTCTCACATCTCTTTTCAAGGTAGAATGGAAGACATCTTTTGTAAAATTGGCCTTTACCGATAGGAAGCTCATCAGGCACTAAATCATTACCAGCGGTAGTGGGCAAATGCTTTGTTAGCCTCAGCCATCCTGTGGGTGTCATCCCGTTTCTTGATAGCCGAACCCTCCCCTTTGGAGGCCGCGAGCAGCTCTGCTGCCAGGCGCTCTGCCATAGTCTTCTCCGGACGGGATCTGGCAAAAGAGACCAGCCACTTGATAGAGAGAGAAAGCCTACGCTCCGGTCTTACCTCCACCGGCACCTGATATGTCGCTCCGCCCACTCGGCGAGGTTTGACTTCTACAACCGGTTTGACATTCTCTACTGCCTTTTCAAAAACCTCCAAACCGCTCTGCCCGGTCTTTTCCTCAATTAAGTCTATTGCTCTGTAAAATATAGACTCGGCTACGCTTTTCTTTCCTTGACGCATCAAGTTATTGACGAACTTAGTCACCAAGACGCTGCCAAATTTGGGGTCGGGTAACAATTGACGTTTCTCCGGCCTTCTTCTTCGCGGCATCAATTCCTCCTTAGCTATCCTCAAAAAGCCCTTGGGGATGATGTAGATATGGTCCTGAGGAACAGGAAATAATTAGGACTTAGGTTTTTTGGCACCGTATTTAGAGCGAGATCTCCTCCTGTCTTCAACCCCTGCGGTGTCCAACACCCCTCGAATAATGTGATATCTAACACCAGGGAGGTCTTTCACTCTTCCTCCTCTGACCAAAACAATGGAGTGCTCTTGGAGGTTATGGCCTTCCCCCGGGATATAGGCAGTCACCTCTATTCCAGTAGTGAGGCGAACTCTTGCCACTTTCTTCAATGAGGAATTTGGTTTCTTGGGCGTCAAGGTGTAAACACGAGTACAGACTCCTTTCCTCTGCGGACACCCTTTCAAAGCTGGAGCCGAGGTTTTCTTGGCCACCCTTTCTCGTCCTTTTCTAATCAGTTGATTTATGGTCGGCAACTAATACCTCCTGCTTATCGGTCTGTTCTGAGGTAGCAGAAGCTGGCGGCTCCTGAGGAGTTAGGTCACTTTTTTCTTTAGTCGTCTCTTCAGACGCCCTATTGTCAGTTTCCACGAAGGATACTCTTCTATATCGAAGTGCCCCTGTTCCAGCAGGGATAAGGCGCCCGACAATAACATTCTCCTTCAAGCCAGCCAGTCTATCGGTCTTGCCTTGCACTGCCGCATCGGCCAGTACCCGAGTTGTTTCTTGGAATGAAGCTGCGGAGATAAAACTATCAGTCATCAGTGCAGCCCTAGTTATCCCCAGCAATACCACATCGTAAGTGGCAGGCCTACCCCCTTCTGCAGTTATTCTTTCGTTCTCTTCGGCAACAACCCAACGGTTCACTCTCTCGCCCTCCAGAAAGTTAGTATCGCCTGGATCAACTATTTTAACCTTCTGAAGCATCTGCCGGACGATTATCTCTATATGTTTGTCGTTGATCCTCACTCCCTGCATGCGATAAACTTCTTGGATCTCATTGACTAAGTATTCGGCCACCTTCAGGGGTCCCAGAATCGCCAGGATATCATGAGGATTTACCGGACCTTCTGAGAGCTTCTCCCCTGCGGTGACATGATCACCATCGTGGACTACCAAGTGTTTGCCGTAGGGAATTAAATATGTCCTCTGTTCTCCGGTTTCACCGGTGACGATTATTTCTCTGGAGCCTCGGACTAACCCTCCTATTTTAACCTCTCCATCGATCTCGGTGACTATGGCTGGAGATTTGGGAACTCTGCCCTCGAACAGCTCGGTCACTCTGGGCAGGCCGCCTGTAATATCCTTTGTCTTCACCATAGTGCGAGGAATCTTAACCAGCGTATCTCCTGGGCTAAGCATCTGCTTATCATGAACCAGTAGGCGGGCTCCTACAGGAATACTATAGTTCCGAAGCCTATTCCCTTTGGAGTCAACAATCTCAATACACGGGCTTAAGGATCTGTCACGCTGCTCGACCACGACTCGCTGGCGTAGACCTGTTATTTCGTCCAGTTCTTCACGCATGGTGACACCATCTTTGATATCAACGAACTTCGCTCTGCCAGCGCGGTCAGTCAAGATCACATTGTTGTAAGGGTCCCACCTGAATAGCACAGCCGCTTTTTCGACCTTCTCCCCCTCTTTCACCAAAAGTTGAGCACCGTAAGGCACATGCTGCTTTCCACGCACCCTCTCCTGTTCATCTAACAGCTCTATGTAACCGTTCCTTCCTACAACTATAAACGGTGGTTCGCTGCCATTCTTGGACACATAGTTTATATCCTTGTATTGCACCTTTCCGGCGCGTTTTGCTCTTATCTCGGACTGCTCTGCGATCCTGCTTGCTGTACCTCCGACATGAAAGGTTCTTAAGGTCAACTGAGTTCCTGGTTCTCCAATACTCTGAGCCGCAATGATCCCCACTGCTTCACCAACATTGACTAACTTTCCAGTGGCTAAGTTCCTGCCATAGCATTTGACACATACACCTTTCCGGGATTCACAGGTCAGCACCGAACGAATGCCGACTGATTCAATCCCGGCGTCAGTTATCCTGGAAGCCACTTCTTCAGTGATCTCCTCTCCAGCAGAAGCGATTATTTCCCCCGTCAAGGGATCGGCTACGTCCTCTGAAAGCACGCGACCCAGGATTCTGTCAAACAACGGTTCTACTACTTCCTCTCCATCCTTCAGCGCCTCAACCCTTATGCCACGGATAGTTCCACAATCCTCTTCCGTAACGGTCACATCCTGGGCGACGTCTACCAGTTTTCTGGTTAGGTAGCCGGCTTCGGCTGTCTTCAATGCCGTATCTGCCAGTCCCTTGCGTGTGCCATGGGTGGAGATGAAATACTCAAGCACGGAAAGCCCCTCGCGGAAGTTAGAAATAATAGGAGACTCAATGATCTCCCCCACTCCCCCAGTGACCTTCCTCTGGGGTCTAGACATTAATCCTCGCATCCCTGCTAATTGTCGTATCTGTTCCTGACTGCCCCGGGCACCCGAATCCGCCATCATGAAAACCGGATTGAACCCATCCTTATCCTTGCTTAACCCTTCAAGCAATGTTTGAGACACATCATTGGTGGCGTGCGTCCAAATGTCAATAATCTTATTGTATCTCTCACTGTCAGTAATAAGTCCTTGACTGTATTGTTCTTGTATCTCAGCCACCTCTTTCATGGCCTCTTTGACTATGGTCTGTTTCTCCGGTGGGATGATTAGATCGTCTATCCCAAAAGTGACTCCTGCTTTAGTAGCATAATGGAACCCTAAATCCTTCAACTTGTCAACAAACTCTACCGTCTGGGTTGCTCCCAGCTCTCGATAGATGGAGGCCGTTATCTCTTGAAGTTGATTTTTGTCCATCAGCTTATTCACAAACCTACACCCTCTGGGAAGTATCTGGTTGAAGATGATTCTACCCACAGTTGTTTCAATTAGGGCACCATCGATTCTAACCCTGATTTTGGCATTCAGTCCAACTTTGCCGTGTTCATAAGCAAGCAGGGCCTCTTGTGGATTGGAGAATATCTTTCCTTCTCCCTGCCCATTGGGTCTCATCTTGGTAAGATAGTAGCAACCCAGAGCGATATCCTGAGGTTTATCAATTATGATAGGTTTGCCACTGGCCGGCAGAAGGACATTCTTAGAGGAGAGCATTAGCACCCTGGCCTCAATCTGGGCCTCAACAGACAACGGGATATGCACTGCCATCTGGTCGCCGTCAAAATCGGCATTGAATGCGGCACAAACCAAAGGGTGAATCTTTATCGCCTTCTCCTCTACCAATACAGGCTCGAAGGCCTGAATCCCGAGCCGATGTAATGTGGGTGCGCGATTGAGAAGCACACAGCAGTCCTGAATCACCTCTTCCAGAGCGCCCCAGATCTCCGACCTTCTGCGCTCAATTAACCTTTTGGCACTCTTCACCGTCTGTGCCAACCCCTTTTCCACTAATAACCTGATAACAAAGGGCTTAAACAACTCCAATGCCATTTCCTTAGGCAACCCACACTGGTAGAGTTTTAATTCTGGCCCAACTACAATGACTGACCTGCCTGAGTAGTCAACTCGCTTCCCTAACAGGTTTTGACGGAACCTGCCTTGTTTACCCCTGATAAGCTCGCTGAGGGATTTAAGTGTCTTTCTGCTCTCCGCCTGGGTGCCACTGGAGCGACGGCTATTGTCTAAAAGGGCATCCACTGCCTCTTGAAGCATTCTCTTCTCATTGCGTAAGATTATCTCTGGGGCTCCAATCTGCATCAACTTTTTTAGCCGATTATTTCGGTTAATCACCCTCCGATAAAGGTCATTCAAATCAGATGTAGCGAATCTACCTCCCTCCAAAGGAATCAAGGGCCTGAGGTCAGGAGGCAGCACCGGCAGAACCTCCAAGATCATCCACTCAGGTCTATTTCCTGACTGGCGGAAACCTTCAACAACTTTCAACCTCTTCAATAAGTCCTGCTTCCTTTGAGAAGAAGTCTCTATCTTCACCTGCGTTCTAAGCTCTGCTGAGAGATCCTCAATATTTATCTCCTTTAACAAGCTCCTTAGAGCACCAGCCCCTATTTCAGCCTCAAAGGTATATCCCTTCTCTCTCAGCTCCAGCACCTCGTCCTCGGAAAGCAAATCCTTTTTGTCCAGGGGTGCATTCCCGGGGTCTAAAACCACATAAGAGTCGTAATATATAACCCTCTCCAGTTCGGAAACAGACATATCCAAGAGATAGCCGATTTTTGAGGGGATGGATTTGACAAACCATATATGCGCTACTGGCACTGCCAGTTCGATATGTCCCATTCGCTCCCGACGCACTTTAGAGCGGGTCACTTCCACCCCACATTTATCGCAGATTACGCCTTCATATCGTCTGCGTTTATATTTGCCACAGTGACATTCCCAATCCTTCTCAGGCCCAAAGATCCGCTCACAGAAAAGGCCGTCTCGCTCTGGCTTGAAAGACCGATAGTTGATAGTTTCCGGCCGGGTGACCTCACCATGAGACCAGCTACGGATGGCCTCCGGAGAGGCAATTCTCACTCTAATGGCATTAAACCCCATCGTTTTTACACCAGAAGGACTCAATCTCCAATCACCTCGCTTGGGGAATAGTAGAAATTAAGATTTGCTCTTCTTGCCGTTCTCAAATTGGATGTCGAGCCCAAGGCTCTGCAATTCTTTAACTAACACTCTAAAAGACTCGGGAATATTAGGTTCTGGAGGATTTTCTCCTTTAACGATTGCCTCGTACGTGAGAGACCTTCCCTCTACATCGTCAGATTTGACGGTGAGCATCTCCTGGAGAAGATGAGCTGCTCCGTAAGCCTCTAAGGCCCATACCTCCATTTCTCCGAAGCGCTGTCCACCAAACTGGGCCTTCCCTCCCAATGGCTGCTGGGTAACTAACGAATACGGGCCAATTGAACGTGCGTGGATTTTATCCTCCACTAAATGAGAAAGTTTCATCATATAGATATATCCCACAGTCACCTTCTCACTAAACCTTTCTCCCGTCTTGCCATCGTATAGCACCGTCTTTCCATTTTTGGGCAGTCCAGCCTTAGCCAAAGCCTGCTCGATCTCTTCAAGGGAAGCCCCGTCAAAAACAGGCGTAGAAACATAGATGCCGAGGCGCTTTGCCGCCCAACCCAAGTGGGTTTCTAATATTTGGCCCAGGTTCATTCGCGAAGGTACTCCTAAGGGATTAAGGACGATATCCACCGGCGTGCCGTCTGGCAGATAAGGCATATCTTCCTCAGGGACAACTTTTGCTACTACTCCTTTATTCCCGTGTCGCCCTGACATCTTGTCTCCCACAGTTAATTTCCTCTTCTGCGCCACATAAACCTTTGCTAGCTGAAGTATACCTGACGGCAACTCTTCTCCCCTGGTTAACCTCTCAATCTGCTGATCCAGCTCATCTTCGACATGATCAATCAGCATTTGGCTGGTTTTTATTAAGGTTTCAATCTTGCTGTTGTTGCACTTGTCCTCAACCCATTTATCATCCGGACGGACAACATCAAGGTCGATTCTCTCCAGAACAGCTCCATCGAGAGACTCTCCAGAGTTGCAAATTATGGAGCCGTCTTCAGTATTCCGGAGAACCCCTGAACGCTGTCCCTGCAAAAGTTGCTTCACCTCTTTATCTCGTGCTCTCTTAATTTCTGCAATTCTCTTTTGGGCCTCGTTCTTCAAGGAAGCGATCTTATCCCTGTCCTCTTTTTCTGTTTTCTCATCCCTGTGTTTTCGAGAAAACAGCTTGGTGTCTACGACCACTCCTTCCATTCCCGGAGGGACTCTAAGGGAGGTGTCACGCACCTCTCCAGCCTTTTCCCCGAAGATAGTCCTGAGTAGTTTCTCCTCGGGAGAGAGTTCGGTTTCTCCTTTGGGCGTTACCTTTCCTACCAGGATATCTCCAGCTTTTGCTTCAGCTCCGACTCGAATTATCCCTCTTTCATCCAGATTTTTCACCATATCCTCGCCGACATTAGGAATATCCCTTGTTATCTCTTCGGGGCCCAATCTGGTTCTCCGCACCTGGACTTCAAACTCCACCATGTGAATGGAGGTGAATATATCCTCTTTAACCAACCTCTCGCTGACGACAATGGCATCTTCAAAATTGTAGCCCTCCCAGGGCATAAAGGCAACCAGGAGATTGGCCCCCAGGGCAAGCTCGCCGTGTCTGGTGGCCTGTCCGTCAGCAATAAGTTGTCCTGCTTTTACCTTATCGCCTACCTTCACCACGGGGCATTGATTGATGCAACTGTCCGAGTTAGAGCGTTTGAACTTGATCAAATTATAGGTGTGGTAATCAGGGATGCCCAACAACTGGGCAGCTTCGTCGGCTGGTTGCTCGGGTCTTATGACGATTCGATCAGCGCTGACACTGACTACCTCACCTGCCTCCCGTGCCAACACCACCGCCTTAGAGTCAATAGCTACCCTTCGTTCCATCCCGGTCCCCACCAGTGGGGGTTCAGCTTTCAACAGTGGCACCGCTTGACGCTGCATATTGGAGCCCATCAGGGCCCGGCTGGCGTCATCGTGCTCCAGAAACGGAATCAGCGAAGCTGAAACACCCACCATCTGCTTAGGCGACACATCCATGTAATCGATCTCGGAGGGAGAAACGAGGGAAAAATCCCCTCGCCTCCGGCATCTAACCAGATTATGGGCAAAACTCCCATCCCTGTTCAACGGTGCATTGGCCTGAGCAATGGTATACTTATCCTCCTCATCAGCAGTAAGATACTCTATCTGGTCCGTCACTCGACCGTTCCTAACTTTCCGGTAGGGTGTTTCGATAAAACCAAACGAGTTGACCCGCGCATAAGTAGCCAGACGGGTCATAAGTCCGATATTCTGCCCTTCAGGAGTCTCAATAGGACATATTCTGCCGTAGTGGGTGTGATGAACATCCCTCACCTCAAATCCAGCGCTTTTTCTGGTAAGCCCTCCTGGCCCGAGAGCACTAAGCCTCCTTTTGTGGTCCAGTTCTGCCAGAGGGTTCATCTGATCCATAAACTGAGACAATTGGCTGGAGCCAAAGAAGGAATCTATCACTGCGGAGACAATACGAGCATTCACCAGCTCTCGAGGGGTTATAGAATCAGACCCACGCAGATTTACCTTCTCCCGGATTACCCTGGCCATCCGAGAAAAAGCTATATTGAGCTGCTCGCTGAGCAATTCTTCCACCAATCTCACCCGCCGATTTCCAAGGTGGTCAATGTCGTCGATGTAGCCCTCGCCTTCGGATAAAGCCAGCAGGCTCTCTGTGATTTTCACAAAATCCTCGGGGGTGAGCACAGTGGTGTCGGAGGGAACATCTAACCCCAGACGTTGGTTGATTCTATACCTGCCCACCTTCCCCAGGTTGTAGCGTTTTGGATTGAAAAAAAGGTTATGGAAGAACTCACGAGCTGTTTGCACATTCGGTGCTTCCCCCGGGCGCATAAGGCTGTATATGGCGTACCAAGCCTCCTCCTGGTTGTTGATCGCATCCTTCGCTAGGGTGTTCTCGATCAGTTCTACGCCCTTTTTGTTGCGAAATAGATCCAGAATCTGCTCATCATCGGAGAATCCGAGCGCTCGAAGCAGCACTGTCACATATACCTTCTTCGTCTGGTCGATGTAGACACAGACAGTATCGTTGATATCAGTTTTTAAAGAGACCCATGAGCCTCGATAGGGGATAATGCGGGCAGAGTAAAGTCTCCTACCGCTGGGATGCGTGACTTCGTCAAAGAATACGCCTGGGGAGCGATGAAGCTGAGCAACGATGACTCTCTCGGCACCGTTTATGATAAAGCTACCCTTATCAGTCATCAAAGGCAGCTCTCCCAGAAAAACAGTCTGCTCAATCCCTTCCTTAAACTGCATCTGCCTCCGTTCTCTGATGTCTAACCTCAGCCTGGCCTTCAAGGGAGCTGCATAAGTGAGATTCCTCTCCTGGCATTCAAAGATGCTATATTTTGGCTTGCCTATGGAATATCCTAGGAATTCGAGAGAGAAAAGATTATGCACGTCGGTAATAGGGAAGATGTCCATAAAAACGGCCTGTATACCCTGCCGAGCCCTTTTCTCTGGCGGGACATCCGCCTGAAGGAAATTTTGAAAGGACTTAATTGTCACTTCGAGCAGATCTGGTATATCAATAACCGTGGAGAGCTTTCCATAGTTGTACCGCTGAACAAAACCTGCTTTGCCCAATATCCTCACGCTCCTTACTTAATCTCTACTGTTGCCCCCACTTCCTCCAGCTTTGCCTTCGCCTCTTCAGCTTCCGCCTTGGACACCCCCTCCTTTAACGGCTTAGGGGCAGAATCTACCAGAGCTTTTGCTTCCTTTAGTCCGAGAGATGTAAGCGCTCTCACCACCTTAATCACCTGAATCTTTTTTTCACCGACTCCTGTTAAGATAACATCAAATTCGGTTTTCTCCTCTTCCTTGGGAGCAGGTTCCGCTGTCCCAGCGGCGGGGGCTGTGGCTTGCACTACCGGGGCAGTGGCCTGCACTCCAAATTTCTCCCGCAACAAGTCGACCAGCTCTGCAAGCTGCAGGACTGTTAGATTGCTTATTGCGTCCACAATCGTCTCTACGCTGGTTGCTTTTTTTACTGGCATTTTTCTCCTCCCTTAAATTACCTATGAGACCTCAGAAAATTACTAATAAAATAGGGCGCTAATTGCAGAGCTTCAGCTCCCCTTAGATACAACTTTGTAGAGGATTGCTCACTGCCACAAGAGTGAAATTATTGGGCTTGAACTTCTTTTTCCCTCTGTTTGGCTATTGCATCAAGGGTAGTTACCAGGGTTTGTAAGATTGCCTGCAGGGATATTACTAAACCACTAAGAGGTGCGCTAACCCCCCAGACAACCTTACTTAACAGCTCTTCCTCAGAGGGCAAGGTGGCAAGTGAGGCTACCTGTTCTGCAGTATATATCTGCCCCTCTATCGAAGCGCTCTTGAAACGCGAACGCCCGTCCTCCTCCAGGAACTCAGAGATAACCTTTGCGGGTGTTACTGGATCACCGTTGGTGTAAGCTATCGCGGTAGGGCCTTTCAGGAACTCTGTTAACTCATTCAATCCTGCTTGCTTAGCCGCCCGAGCCGCCAGGGTGTTCTTCACCACACGGTATGAGACTGAACATTCCCTGAGCTTGCGCCTCAGACTGGTGAGCAGCTCCACATTCAGACCGGTGAAGTCTGTCAGGTATATCCCCTTGGAAGAGGAAAACACATCCACTAATTGAGCAACCTCTTTTTTTTTCTCTTCTCTTGGCATTTGAGACTCTACTTTCCCATGCTCAGTGCCGCCTGCTTATCTAAGCGGACCCCCGGCCCCATAGTTGTAGACAAAGTTATAGACTTAATGTATTGCCCTTTAACGGTTGAGGGCTTAGCACGAACAACAGCATCCAGAAAGCTCTGTAAGTTATCAAGGAGCTGTTGGGTCCCGAAAGATATCTTCCCTATGGGAGCGTGCAAGTTACCCGTTCTGTCCACTCTAAATTCAATTCTTCCTGCTTTGGCCTCTCTAACTGCTTTGGCGACATCGAAGGTGACTGTGCCGCTCTTGGGATTTGGCATCAGTCCTCTAGGCCCGAGGATTTTCCCCAATCTACCTACTTTACTCATCATATCCGGGGTAGCAATGGCCACATCGAACTCGGTCCATCCTTCCTCGGAGATTTTTTGAACATATTCGTCCGCTCCCACATAGTCTGCCCCCGCTTCCTCAGCCTGTTTTTCAGCCTCTCCCTTAGCAAACACCAGGACTGTAACCTTTCTGCCAGTGCCGTGGGGCAGTACTACCGTGCCACGAACCATTTGATCGGCATGTCTGGGGTCAACTCCAAGGTTGAGGCCTACTTCTACTGTCTCATCAAATTTAGCTCTGGGCATCTGTTTCAACAGTTCAAAAGCCTTCAATGGCTCATAGCAGACCATCTTGTCAAAACCAGCTATGCCCTGGTTATATCTTTTACCTCTCTTCATGGTGTTTAACCTTCTATATCGATTCCCATGCTTCGAGCGGTCCCCATAATCATTCTCATTGCTGAGTTGACATCGGAGGCATTGAGATCGGCCATCTTCATTTCAGCTATCTTCTGTACCTGTTCGATATTAAGCTTCGCAACCTTATTCCTATTTGGTTCTCCCGAACCCTTCTCTAAACCCGCAGTTTTCTTCAGCAGCTCTGAGGCTGGAGGGGCCTTAGTGATAAAGGAAAAACTGCGATCAGCATAAACAGTTATCACTACCGGTATAACAAATCCGCTCTGAGATTGGGTCTTTGCGTTAAACTGCTTGCAGAACTCCATAATGTTCACACCATATTGTCCCAGTGCCGGACCAACCGGAGGCGCAGGGTTGGCACTGCCAGCCGGTATATGCAGCTTTATTTTGCCAATCTCTTTCTTTGCCACCTTGATGTTCCTTTCCTAAAGATATGCCAGGTGTCCTTACAATCAAAATGAAGAGGTTCTCTCATACCAGTGGGCACCCCTGCGAGCAGGTGAAGCGTAAAACGTGAAAATGACTTCAATCCCAGTGTCCAATCACGTTTTCAGGTCACATTTCCTGCCAACCAATCAAGCAAGGCGCTATGGGGATACTCTTTCCTATTTTTAACATATGTCCGCCAATGACATAGGATAACAACAGAAGTCATTTCCTCGCCTTTATCTTCTCCACCTGTAAGACATCTAATTCAACCGGTGTCGATCTGCTAAAAATACTCACCATTACTTTGATTTTCCTTCTCTCGGGATTTACCTCTTCGACTACGCCGTAGAGGTCCTTAAATGGCCCGTCTATCACCTTGACAGAGTCTCCTGGTTTTAAAGCAATAAGTTGGGGATGCTCTGCCTTGCCTTCGTCCAAACGTTGAAGAATTCGCTGGATTTCCTGTTTCCTCAGCGGCTGGGGTCTTTTGCCCGCTCCTACGAAACCGGTTACTCCAGGTGTGTTTCTTACCACATACCAGGTCTGTTTATCCATCTCCATCTCTACCAACACATAGCTGGGAAGGAATCGTCTCTCTGCAACCATTCGCTTCCCATCTTTCATCCTGGCAACCTTTTCAGTAGGCACAACCACTCTGCCTATTCTATCTTCTAACCCAGAGCTAACTACCAAATTATCCAGATATTTCTTCACCTTGTTTTCGTGTCCGGAAAAAGTATGAACCACATACCACTGTTTTGCCATTTGGTAATCCTCACCTATCCCAACACAATTCTAAGAACTTTCGAGAAGAAAAGGTCGACCACCCAAACCCCCAAGGCAAATATTACAGAGAAGAGTAAAACTACCCAGGTTGACGCGAACAGTTCGTTCTTTGCGGGCCAACTCACCTTTCCTATTTCCAATTTCACCTCTTTTAGAAAGATAATGATTTTTTTAAACATCCTGGTACCTTTGGATAGTAATGGCAGGCCTGGAGGGATTCGAACCCCCAACCCTCGGATTTGGAGTCCGATGCTCTATCCATTAGAGCTACAGGCCTGTGCATTTTATCGCGTCTCTTTATGCAAGGTGTGCCTTCTGCAAAAGGGGCAGTATTTCTTCTGCTGGACTCTATCTGGGTGAAGCCGGCGGTTCTTGGTGGTAGTATAATTTCGTCTCTTACACTCTCCACAGGCCAAGATCACCAGTTCTCTCATTTACTCTATCACCTCACCGACAACCCCGGCCCCCACAGTGTTACCTCCTTCTCGAATGGCGAACCTGAGTTCTTTCTCCATTGCTATGGGCGTGATTAGGGTCACCTCCATCTTCACATGGTCGCCGGGCATAACCATCTCTACTCCTTCGGGCAGACGAACTTCTCCGGTCACATCGGTAGTTCGGAAGTAAAACTGGGGGCGATAGCCGTTGAAGAATGGAGTATGCCGTCCGCCTTCTTCTTTAGTCAGTACGTAAACCTCAGCCTTAAATTTCTTATGAGGCGTAATACTGCCTGGCTTGGCCACTACCATGCCTCGTTCCAGTTCGTCCTTCTCTACTCCGCGCAACAGCAAGCCCACATTGTCGCCAGCCTGAGCCTCATCCAGTGTCTTACGGAACATTTCCACCCCGGTGACCACTGTTTTCCTGGTAGGCTTAATGCCGACTATCTCTACATCATCCCCAAGTTTTACTCTTCCTCGCTCTACCCTGCCGGTTCCAACGGTTCCTCTACCTGTAATACTGAACACATCCTCCACAGGCATAAGGAAAGGTTTGTCCACATCTCGCGTCGGGGTAGGTATGTAGTTATCTACAGCCTCCATCAGCTTATGGATCACCCCACACTTCGGGCAGTCTTCTTTACCACACCCACAGGCCAGAATTTCGGTAGCTGAGCCTTTCAGTACCGGCACCTCATCGCCTGGGAATTCGTATTCGCTTAGCAACTCTCTAACTTCTAATTCCACCAAGTCCAGCAGCTCCGGATCGTCTACCTGGTCGGTCTTGTTTAAGAAAACCACGATAGCCGGCACCGCCACCTGCCGGGCCAACAATATGTGTTCTCTAGTTTGTGGCATGGGCCCGTCAGCGGCCGAAACCACCAGAATGGCACCATCCATCTGAGCAGCCCCAGTGATCATATTCTTTATGTAATCCCGGTGGCCAGGGCAGTCGATATGGGCATAATGCCTCTTTTCGGTCTCATACTCTCCATGGAAAAGCTGAATGGTAAGCCCTCTGGACTTCTCTTCCGGAGCTTTATCTATCTGATCATAGGGCACAAAATCAGCCAACCCTTTCTTGGATAGCACCATCGATATCGCCGATGTCAATGTGGTCTTACCATGATCTACATGCCCTATCGTCCCGATATTGACGTGGGGTTTAGTCCGCTCAAACTTCTCTTTAGCCATTTTTCCTCACTCCCTCCTTTTTTACTGATCTCCGGCAAAAATCCCAACTTAAGAATGTTAGATTAAACTCCCTATCTCCAGAGGTTCACCCGATGCAAACTGAGTGAACGGGTGCATAGAGGGGACCAAGGACTCTGATCGCTGGGAAATTTGCCATAATTCAACTCTTGAATCTCATTTTGGAGCCCACGACCGGATTCGAACCGGTGACCTCGTCCTTACCAAGGACGCGCTCTGCCTCCTGAGCTACATGGGCGCTGGAGCGGGAAACGGGATTCGAACCCGCGACCCTCAGCTTGGAAGGCTGATGCTCTGCCAACTGAGCTACTCCCGCCTCTCCAACAAGCTTCTCCACTTTCTCCTTGAACCGACACTGGTGAAATCAATGAGAAAAAACTTAAGACCGTAATAGACAGATAGTGGAGGGGGAAGGATTCGAACCTCCGAAGGCATCGCCAGCAGATTTACAGTCTGCCCCCTTTGACCACTCGGGAACCCCTCCGAAGAGCCGATGGAGGGATTCGAACCCCCGACTTGCTCATTACAAGTGAGCTGCTCTGGCCAACTGAGCTACATCGGCAAAATTCGCAAACCTTCAATATAAATATCCACCGCCCACTTGTCAAGCGAAAAATTCAGAATTTATTCAAAAATTTTTTCTGCCCTTCCATCTCCACACTGTACCCTCAGGGCGGTCTTCCAATTCAATTGACAGCTTGCTCAGCTCATCCCGAATCCTATCCGCCACTGCCCATTGCCTACTCCGCCGCAACTCCTCTCTCAATTCCACCAGTAGACCCACCAACTGATCCGTAAAACCCTCGGACCTTTGTTCTTTTCCGCTCTCTAACTGTAAACCCAGTACTCCAGCGATCTTCTCAATCTTTTCCTTTGCCATTCTTAGAAGTGCTCTTCGGGTGGGAGACGGTTCCATTTGCACAACTATATTGGCCTGTTTGGTAAAATCAAACAACCGGCTCAAGGCCAGGGCAGTATTGAAGTCGTCATCCATCGCTTCCCGGAACTTTTCTTCGGCGCTGTTCACCTCCACAAACAACTTATTTTCTTGATCTGACAGTCTACTCTGGTCTACTGCCGTCTCTGCCTCTGCTGTTTCCGAAACTACCTTGATGTTGAAAAGTGCGTTTTGCAGCCTTTCTAGTCCCCCGGCAGCAGAGCAAATGGCCTCATCAGTGAAGTCCAATGGACTGCGGTAATGGCCGCTCAGGATAAAGAGTCGTAATGCCATAGGCGAGTGGGACTTAAACAAATCCTTAAGGGTGACGAAATTCCCCAGGGATTTGTGCATCTCACTGCCGCCTATCATCACCATCCCGTTGTGTAACCAGTACCTTGCGAAAGGTTTTCCTGTGGCCGCTTCACTTTGAGCGATCTCGCACTCGTGGTGAGGAAATATATTCTCCACTCCACCGCCATGGATATCAAAGCTCTCTCCCAAATACTTCATAGCCATAGCTGAGCATTCAATATGCCAGCCAGGATAGCCCCAGCCCCAGGGGCTGGACCAACGCATAATGTGTCCTGGCTGCGCCCGCTTCCACAGAGCAAAATCCGCTGGATGGCGTTTCTCTGGATTGGACTCTATCCTTGTTCCCTCTCTCAACTCTTCAATCCGTCGACCAGAAAGCTTTCCATACTCAGGAAATTTCTCCACTGAATAATATACCGAACCATTGACTTCATAAGCGTAACCTTTACGGATCAATGTCTTGATTAGTTCAATCTGTTCAGGGATATGACCACTGGCACGGGGAGAGATATCCGGACGTTGGACATTGAGGGCATCCATATCCTCGAAGTAACTCCGAGTGTATTTCTCCACCAGTTCCATAGGCTCCACTTGCTCCCTGGCTGCACCTTTCAGAATCCTATCTTCACCAGTATCCAACAGGTGCCCCACATCGGTGATATTCTGAACATAGCGAACCCGGTAACCTATGTATCGCAGATACCGGACAACCACATCGAAGTTGACATAGCTTTTGGCATGTCCAAGGTGGGCGTGGTCGTAAACAGTAGGGCCACAAACATAGATCCCTACTTTGCCCTCTTTAAGGGGCTGGAATACCTCTTTCTTCCTGGTCAGAGTATTGTAGAGCTGAAGCATATGGACACTTCCCTTGTTGAGTGGTGATTAGTGATTGGCGCAATAGGCAAAATCCTGCAACACCAAGACGGGGGTGTCGAAGCCTGTGAAACACATCGACTTCTCTACTGTTGCTCTCTGGCACAAACCCTCTCAGGCCTCGAACAAAAGTTACGGTAGCTGCCTCTGTCTTTGAAGCGCCAGTTTAACTATTCTGTCTACCAATTCAGGAAGCTGGATCCCAGCGGCTTTGGCTGCTTTCGGAACCAAGCTGGTCTGTGTCATCCCTGGCAGTGTGTTTACCTCCAGGCAAAACAGCCTTCCCTCGGCGCTAAGCCGGAAGTCCACTCTTCCATATCCTCTACAATTAAGTGTCTCGTAGGCCCTTAGAGCTTGTGATTTAATGTGCTGCTCTATTTTAGGCGGAATCTGCGCTGGAACAACGTATTGACTCATTCCCCGGGTGTATTTGCAGGTGTAATCGTAGACTTGGTGTTTAGGAATAATCTCGACCACTGGCAGAGGATCTGCGTCCAAAATGGCCACCGTTAGGTCTCTGCCAGGGATATATTGCTCGATCATTATCTGCTGATCATACTCCCTGGCCAGCTCCACAGCCCCGGCCAACTGCTCGGGGCTTTGCACCACAGTCAAACCTATGGTTGACCCCTGGGCATTGGGCTTAACCACACAAGGAAATCCGACATTTATCTCGACCTTTTCGGCAATAGTTGAAATCCCCCCTGCTTCTTCGTCAGAGAGAGCAACCCAGGGGGCAGTTTCCACCTCCGCTTCGCGGAACATAACCTTGGAGATGTGTTTGTTCATAGCCAATGCGCTTGCCAGCGGGCCCGACCCGGTGTAAATGATC